>WNFI01325511.1_pt2 | contig 27233 bp, 26 predicted proteins | sample 5400471 | NCBI WGS metagenome assembly WNFI01 (sample SAMN13153348, study PRJNA577476) | soil metagenome | isolation source: 100 cm saprolite on Douglas fir-dominated hillslope | place: USA:California | collected 2013-09-17
CTCGCCCGGGCTTGCCGGGGGACAACTCTCCGTTGCAGGCTCGCAAGGCCCGGAAGTAGAGTGCGCGCCCTCCGGAGGTGTGCCGTGGTTCAGCTTCGCGGATCGAACGTCGCTTTGGTCACGCCCTTCCGCGGCGGGGCAGTGGACGAGGCCGACCGGGCGGTGCGCATCTGCGTGGAGGAGGCGCGGGCGCACGGCAAGGGTGCCCCGGTGATCGCGGGCGTGGGCAGCAACTCGACCGCCCGCACCATCGAGAATGCCCGGCGCGCGAAGGAGCAAGGCGCCGACGCGGTCCTCGTGGTCACGCCCTACTACAACAAGCCCACCCAAGAGGGCCTCTTCCGCCACTTCGAGGAGGTCGCGCAGAAGGGCGGCCTGCCGGTGGTGCTCTACAACGTCCCCTCCCGCACCAGCGTCGACATGACCGCGGAGACGGTGGGGCGGCTCGCCAAAGTGCCCGGCATCGCGGGGGTGAAGGAGGCGAGCGGCAGCATCGTCCGCGTCGCCGAGATCCGCGAGAGGGCGCCGAACCTCGCCATCCTCGCCGGTGACGACATGTTCACGCTCGCCACGCTCGCGATGGGCGGGCAGGGCGTCATCTCGGTGGTGGCCAACGTCGCCCCGCGCGATCTCGCCTCGCTCTGCGACTCGTTCGCCGGAGGCGATCTCCCCTCCGCGCAGGCCGCGATGCAGCGCTTCACGCCGCTGGCGCGGGCGATGTTCGTGGAGACCAATCCGCTGCCGGTGAAGTACGCGCTCTCGCGGCTGGGCAGGATCGAGAACGAGCTGCGCCTGCCGCTCGTGCCCCTCTCGCCCGACGGCGCCGCCAAGGTGGACGCGGCGCTCAAGGCCTACGGCCTGTCGCGATGAGCTCCGGGCACCCTCCCGTGCGGGTCTGCGTCTGCGGCGCCTCCGGCCGTATGGGCGCGCGGATCGTCTCCGCGCTGCGCGTCGAGCCCGATCTGGTGGTCGCCGGTGCGACCGAGCGCGCCGGCAGCTCGCATCTGGGCCAGGACGCGGGCGTGGTCGCCGGCGGCGGGCCGCTCGGGGTGCCTCTCGTCGGCTCGCTCGAGGCCGCGCTCGCCCGCGGCGCCGGCGCGGCGGGATCGGCGGCCGCCAACGCCGCCGACGTGGTGATCGACTTCACCGCGCCCGAGGCCTCGCTCCAGCACGCGGCCGTCTGCGCCCAGCGCGGGGTGGCGCTGGTGGTCGGCACCACCGGGTTCTCCGCGCAGGCGAAGGCCGAGCTGGCAGGGCGCGCGGCGAAGATTCCCATCCTGCTCGCGCCCAACATGAGCGTGGGCGTGAACGTGCTCTTCCGGCTGGTCGAGCGGGCGGCCCGCGCGCTGGGCAACGACTATGAGTGCGAGATCGTCGAGATGCACCACCGCATGAAGCGCGACGCCCCGAGCGGCACCGCCCTGCGGCTTGCCGAGGTGGCGGCCGAGGGCCTCGGCCTCGACCTGCGCGCGGCCGCGATCTACGAGCGCCATGGCGACACCGGGGCGCGCAAGCCGCGCACCATCGGCCTGCAGACCCTGCGCGGCGGCGACGTGGTCGGCGACCACACCGTCTATTTCCTCGCCGACGGCGAGCGGCTGGAGCTCACCCACCGGGCCACCAGCCGCGACAACTTCGCCCGCGGCGCGGTGCGGGCCGCGCGCTGGCTGGCATCGCGGTCCCCCGGCCTGTACGACATGCAAGACGCGCTCGGGCTCAAGAACCAATAGAGGGAGACGACGTGGCTCAGATCAAACGCATCGCGCACTACCGCGGGCAGGACGGCGAGATCCTCCAGGGCGCCGTCACCCTCGAAGGGTCCGCCGCGCAGATCCAGGAGGTCTCCGGCCTCGACGACATGCTGCAGGGCGGGCGCATGCTGGGGAGGCCGCGGCCCGTCTCCGAGGTGCAACTTTTGCCGTGGGGCATCGGCCGCAAGATCCTCGCGGTCGGCAAGAACTACCACGACCACGCGAAAGAGATGGGCGGGGAGGCCCCGAAGACGCCGCTCATCTTCATGAAGCCGCCCTCGGCGTTGATCGGGCACGGCCAGGCCATCGAGCTGCCCGGCCCCTCCATCTCCACGGAGATCCACCACGAGGCGGAGCTGTGCGTCGTGATCGGCAAGAAGCTGCGCGGGGCGAGCGAGGCCGAGTGCGCCGCCGCGGTGGCGGGCGTCACCTGCCTCAACGACGTCACCATGCGCAACGTGCAGAAGTCCGACGGCCAATGGACGCGCGCCAAGGGCTTCGATACTTTTTGTCCGGTGGGGCCCTGGGTCTCTGCGGGGCTCGACTGGTCGGACCTGGCCGTCCGCTGCCGGGTCAACGGCGAGCTCCGCCAGGACGGGCGCTCGAAGGACCAGATCTTCCCGGTGCCGCGGCTGCTCGCGTTCATCGCGCAGGGCATCACGCTCGAGCCGGGCGATTTGGTCTCCACCGGCACGCCCGCGGGCGTGGGGCCGATCAAGCCAGGCGACGTGGTGGAGGTCGAGGTGGAGGGCGTCGGCGTGCTGCGCAACCCGGTCCGTCTCCGCGAATGATCCCGCTGCAGCGCTCTCGCGAAGGAACACGGTATCCATGCGCCCACCGCTGAACCCGCTCCTGCCCCGGCTCGAGGGCTACATGCAGGAGCGGCTCAACGCCGTTCGCGACGCCGCGCTGAAGAACGGAAAGCCGGTCTTCGACTTCGGCATCGGCGATCCGCGCGAGCCGACGCCCCCGTTCATCCGCGAGGCCCTGAAGGCGGCGGTACCCGAGGTGTCGCAGTACCCCTCTTCGGGTGGCCTCCCTGCGGTGCGCAAGGCGGCAGCGGGATACCTTGCGCGGAGGTTCCAGCTCTCGCTCGATCCGGATGCAGAGATCATCCCCTGCGCCGGGGCGAAGGAGGCGCTCTTCCACCTGCCGCTCATCGCCTGCTCGAAGGAGCGGCCGCTCTGCTTCTACCCAGACCCCGCCTATCCGGTGTACGAGCGCGCGATCCTCTTCGCGGGCGGCGTCCCGCGCACGATGCCGCTGCGGGCCGAGCGCGCCTTCGTCCCCGACCTCGACGCGATCTCCGCCGACGAGTGGCGCCGTACGGCGATCTACTTCGACAACTATCCCCACAACCCCACCGGGGCCGGCGCCCCGCGCGCCTACCACGAGAAGCTGTTCGCGCTGGCTCGGGAGCACGGCTTCATCGCCGTCTGCGACGAGCCCTACGTCGACCTGTACGTGGGCCAGCCGCCGCACTCCGGGCTGCAGATCGCGCGCGAGAACGTGATCGCCATCCACTCGCTGTCGAAGCGGAGCGGCATGACCGGCTACCGCAGTGGCTTCATCGCCGGCGAGCCCGCGCTCATCGCCTCGATCAAGGAGGCGCGCGCGAACTTCGGCGTCGCCTCCCCCAATTTCGTCCAGCTCGCCGCCGCGGCGGCCTGGGCCGAAGACGCAGACGTGGCGGAGCGCCGCAAGCTCTTCGCCGACAAGCGCGCGCTGCTGCTCGCCCACCTGCGCAAGCTGAAGCTGGAGGTGGGCGGCGACGGCGCCTTCTACCTTTGGGTGCGGGTGCCGGAGGGCGAGACCAGCGATTCCTGGGCGCAGCAGCTCGCGGCGCGCAACATCCTGGTCGCGCCCGGGCACTTCTTCGGGCCCGCCGGGCAGGGGTTCGTGCGGCTCGCGATGGTCCCGACGCTGGAAGACTGCCGGCGCGCGATCGAGGCCTGGCCTGGCTGATTTGAGAAGCCGTCGTCGGCACCGACATGCGCCGCCTTCTTCGAGTCGGGTTGTGCGTGGCTGAAGCCTCTGAGGTTAGACTCGACCCCGATGCCGACCCGCCCGCCGTCGTTTCCCCCTGCGTCCCCGCCTGCGCCGCTCGAGCCGGTCATCCTGCGGGGGCGCTACGTCAGGCTCGAGCCGCTGACACTCGAGCACGTCCCCGCGCTGGTCGCGGCGGCGTCGGGTCCGCGCGAGACGTATTCGCTGACCCATGTGCCCGCCGACGAGCCTTCGATGCGCCGCTACGTCGAGATCGCGCTCGCCGCCCAGGCGCAGTACCTCGCGCTGCCCTTCGCCACCATCGACCTGGCCAGCGGGCGCGTGGTCGGCTCCACCCGCTTCGGCAACTGCGAGTACTTCGTCTGGCCGGACGGCAAGCCGCGGCGGCCGCCGCACTCGCCCGACGCGGTCGAGATCGGCTGGACCTGGCTTGCGCCGACGGCGCAGCGCACGCCGATCAACAGCGAGGCCAAGCTCCTCATGCTCGCCCACGCCTTCGAGCGGCTATTCGTGGCGCGGGTGAACCTGCGCACCGACGCGCGCAACCGCCGCTCGCGGACCGCCATCGAGCGGCTGGGGGCCCGTCTCGACGGCGTCCTGCGCGCGCATACCCCGGCCTACGACGGGGCCGGCATCCGCGACACCGCGAGCTATTCGATCCTGGCCGGCGAGTGGCCCGAGGTGAAGGCCGAGCTCCAGCGCAAGCTCACTCGTTGAAGCGCTGAGCACTTGACCCGCGAGGCGCACGATCGGAGTGTCCGCCGCGGAGGAAGTCCACGTGCGCGATCCAGCCGATCCGAAGCTGCGTTCCCCGACCGCGACCGAAGGCCACCTGCGCGAGTTGGTCGAAGAGGCCGCGGGCGACCGCGCGCTGCTCGAGCCCGCTGCCCACAGCCCGCACGCCGCGGCGGTGCGCGAGGTCGTGCACCGGCTCGATCAGGGCCAGCTGCGGGTGGCTGAACGCAACCCCGCGCCCGGCGCCGCCGAGGGCGACCGCTGGCTCGTGCACGGCTGGATCCAGACCGCGATCAACCTCTACTTCCCGCTCGCGCCCAACGAGACGTACGTGGCCGGCGAGCTCGAGTTCTTCGACAAGATTCCGCCCAAGCGCGGGCTCGCCCAGACCGGCGCGCGGGTGGTGCCGCCGGGGGTGGTGCGGTACGGCGCGCACGTCGAGAAGGGCGCCATCGTCATGCCCGGCTACGTGAACATCGGCGCGCGGGTGGGCTCGGGCAGCATGGTCGACACCTGGGCCACGGTGGGCTCCTGCGCGCAGGTCGGGCGCTCGGTGCACCTCTCGGGCGGCGTGGGGCTGGGCGGCGTTCTGGAGCCCCCCGGCGCGCACCCGGTGATCATCGAGGACGGCGCGTTCATCGGCAGCCGCTGCGTGGTGGTCGAGGGCGTGCTGGTCGAGGAGGAGGCGGTGCTGGGCGCCGGCGTGGTGCTCACCGCCACCACGCAGATCATCGACGTCACCCGCTCGCAGGAGAAGCTCCTGCGCGGGCGCGTGCCGGCCCGCTCGGTGGTGGTGCCGGGAGTGCGGCCGCGGAAGTTCCCCGCGGGCGAGTACCTGGTGCCGTGCGCGCTGATCATCGGCGAGCGCAAGGCGAGCACCGACAAGAAGACCTCGCTCAACTCCGCGCTGCGCGACTTCGGGGTCTCGGTCTGACGCCCGGCAAGGCCAGCGACGACGCTCAGCTCCGCGACAAGCTCGCCGAGCGGACCCGCGCCCTCTGCGAGGCGCGCAGCCCGGTCGGCGAGGAGGCCGCGCTCTGCGCGCAGCTCGCCGCCGAGGCCGCAGCGGCCTGGCCGGGGGAGGTGCAGCGCATCGGCAACTCGCTGGTGCTCGGGCGCGTCGGCTCGGGGAAACCCGCGGTGGTCCTGCTCGGCCACCTCGACACGGTGCCGCTGCAGGACGGCGATTTTCCCACCCGGCGCGAGGGGGGACGGGTCTTCGGTCGCGGCGCCTCCGACATGAAAGGCGCGCTGGCGGTGATGCTGGAGCTGGGCGAGCGTCTGGGGCCCGCCGGCCGCGCCGGCCTTCCGGTGGAGCTGGTGTTGGTCCTCTACGATCGGGAGGAGGGGCCGTACGACGGCAACGGGCTGGGCCCGGTGCTCGAGGCGCGCAAGGACCTGACCCGGGCCGCGCTGGCGCTCTGCCTCGAGCCCACCGACCTCGCGGTGCAGGTGGGCTGCTGCGGCTCGTTGCACGCGACGCTGACCTTCCACGGCCGCTCGGCGCACAGCGCGCGCCCCTGGCAGGGTGAGAACGCGGTGCACAAGGCGGGCGCCCTGCTCGAGCACCTGCGCACGCTCGCGCCGCGCGACGTGCGCTATGCGGGCAGCGGGGTGGAGCTCGTCTACCGCGAGGTGCTGAACGTCACCCGCATCGAGGGCTTCACCGGCCGCAACGTGCTTCCGGCGAGCTGCCGGCTCAACCTGAACTACCGCTTCGCCCCCGGGAAGTCCGCCGATGTCGCCGCCGCCGAGGTGCGGGCGCTCGCCGCGCGGCTCGGCGCCGACTGCGAGATCACCGATGCTTCGCCGTCTGGCCCGGTCATCCTCGACAACCCGCTGCTCGCGCGGCTCCTCGCCCTGACCTCAGCGAAGGTGGAGCCCAAGCAGGCGTGGACCGACGTGGCGCGGCTGGCGCTCGCCGGCATCCCCGCCGCGAACTTCGGACCCGGGGAGCAGGCGCAGGCGCATCAGAAAAAGGAGAGCTGCCCCGAAGACGCGTTGCTGCGCGGCTATCTCGCGCTGGAGCGGTTCCTGCGCGAAGCGCGCTAATCTGATTCGGGCGATCAGTGATCAAACTGGTGCCCGTGTCCATCATGGCGTGGTCGGAGGAGACTGCGCGTTGATCGAGTGCTACATCGGGTTGGGCGGAAACCTCGGCGACCGCTCCCAAAGCCTCGCCGAGGCGGCGGGGCATCTTGCGCGCGATCCCGCGGTGGTCCTGGGCCGCGTCTCGCGGGTCTACGAGACCGAGCCGCTCGGGCCGCCGCAGCCCCGCTACCTGAACGCGGTGGTGCAGGTGGAGACCCTGCTCTCGCCGCGCGCCCTCCTGCGCAGGCTCCTCGCCATCGAGGAGCAGATGGGCCGCGTGCGCCGCGAGAAGTGGGGGCCCCGCGCGATCGATCTCGACCTGCTTCTCTTCGGCGACCGGGTGTTGCGCGCCGGAGGGCTCTGCTTGCCCCATCCGCACCTGCACGAGCGCGCCTTCGTGCTGGTGCCGCTCGCGGAGCTGGCGCCGGAGGCGGTGCACCCTGTGCTGCGGCGGACGGTGCAGGAGCTGCTGCAAGCGCTGCCCTCGGGGGAGCGGGAGAGCGTGCGCCCGCTGGGCCCGCTGCGGCCTCGGCTCGATCTCCCGGGGGACGATGCCGGGGAAGCGGCGGCGCGGTAACGCGGATTCCGCGCTCTGCCCCGATGCGCCGCGGGCGTATGTGCGCTAGACAGTCGCGCCATGACCGTTTGTCGCCTCGCGCACGCCCTCCCGCTCGCCGCGGCCCTCGCCGCAATCGCAGGTTGCAAGGAGCGGGCGAAGGAGCCCGCCGCCGCGCCGTCCGCCTCCGCGGCCGACCTGGACACCACCGATTCGAAGAAGCTGCTCGCCGCGGTCGACCGCATGGCCGGCCAGCTCAAGGACAAGCCGAAGTCGTTCGAGGTGCTCGCCGCGCTGGGCAATCTCTATTACGAGAACAGCCGCTACCTCGAGGCAGTCGACTCGTTCCGCCAGGCGCTCGAGCTGTCGGCGAAGGTGGAGGGCGAGGCCGACGCGCTGCGCGCGAAAGGCGCCAAGCCCGCGCGGGAGCTGCCGCTCGAGTGCCGCCGCAGCGGGCCCGCATACGGGCTTGCGCAGATCGCCGAACAGGCGCGCAAGCTGGCCGCCTCGGATCCGGCCGCCGCGCTCCGCTGCGACGACGAGGCGCTGGTGCAAGCCACTGCCGCGCGCGCCCGCCGCGGCAACGCGCTCTACCTGGTCGGGCAGCCCGACGGCGCGCTCCGCGAGCACCAGCGCGTGCTGATGCGCGCGCCCGACTATCCGGAGTCGCTCTTCTTCGTCGGCGCCATCACGCTCGAGCAGAGCAAGGGCGACAAGGCGCAGCTCGAGGAAGGCAAGAAGTACTGGCGCCGCCTGCTCCAGGTCGCGCCCGATCACCCGCGCGCGGACATCGTGCGCGAAAGCCTGCCGAAGGCGGACGAGCTGTTCGCGCGCAAGCCTGTGGACGAGTTGGCCGCGGGCGCGCAGGGAGGGGGCGGCGCGCTGCCGCCCAACCATCCGCCGCTGCCGTCCGGCGCCGACGACGGAAGGCTGCGCTCGGCCACCTCCCCGGAGACGTTGGGCGGCGAGAAGGTCGCCGGCAACGTGCCCGGTGCGCCGATGGCCCACCGCGGGGCCGCGCCGGGCGAGCCGGGAGCGGCCGGGCAGGGGCAAGGGCAGGGACCTTCTCCCGAGATGATCCGCAACGTCGCCGACGCGGCCGCGCAGACGGAGCGCACGCCGGAGCTGGAGAAGGGCCTCGACGACCTGACTGCGCAGGCCGAGGCGTCGCTCGATCAGGGCAAGTACCAGGACGCGCGCGACCGCATGGTGCGCGTGATGCCCCTGCGCCCGCAGGACGCGCGCACGGCGGCTGACTTGGGCGCGGCCATGCGCGGACTCGGCCGCGCCGACATGGCCGAGCGGGTGCTCCGCCGCGCGCTGGAGCTCGACCCGCGCCAGCCGCGAGCGCTGTACGAGCTCGGCCGGCTGTCTGCGGACCGCGGCGACAAGGCGACGGCTCTCGAGCGTCTGAAGGCGGTCCAGTCCGCCGACCCCAAATTCGCCCAGGCCCACGGCGTCGCCACAGAGATCGCCCGCCTGAAGTAACCGCCGCCGGGCTCTCACCCTGGACGTTCTTCGACACCGCACGCCGTTTGTCCTAGCGATCGCGATGCCGAGTCGCGCAACCGAGGGCCGCCTCCGGGCGGGGCGGGCCCGCGCGCAGTTCGCGCGGCCGCGATCGCGCATGGCCCACTCGCGCCACCCCCAGCGACGCAAGACCCGCTCGCGCCACCACAACCCACCACAAGTGATCTCGAACTCGGCAACGGTCGCGCCGTCCTCCTGCGTGCCCACCGAGCGCGCTGCAAAGGTCACCGGCACGCCCGTCGCCGCGGCCTCCGCGATGGCGGCCTTCATGCGCGCGCCATCGCGGAAGGCGAACACGGCGCGCGAGACCGCCTTGCGGGTGAATTTCGCAGTCAGGCCGGTGACGAGGAAGGAGAGGCTGGCGCCGCTCTCCTCGATGAACAGGAGCGCCGGTGCGCCGGTGGAGAGCTCCGCCGCCATCGCCTGCGCGGCGAAGTAGGTCGAGCGGAACGGGTTCTGCGTTTTCCAGCCCGCGGGCAGCGAGACCTCCGCGCCCTCCGCGTCGAGCTTCGTCACCCGCAGCCCGGCGAAGGCCGCCAGGGGCAGGCGGCTCCAGAGCATCGCGCGGATACCCAGGGGGTTGGTCCACAACACCCGCATCCAGTCGAGCCTGCTGCGCGGCAGCGCCACCATGGTGCCTACCTCCCGATCGTCTGGCTGCCCGCGCCCTCGATCGGCTCATCCGAATGCTCCGCGCGGACGAAGCCGATGAAGCCGTCGAGCGCCACGTCGAAGCCCGCGGTGTCGTCCATCATGAGCCAGTGCGAGACGTTGGCGAGCGTCTTGCGCGGCAACTGCGGCAACAGGCCCACGAGCAGGAACTGCGGGTACTCTCCGCTCGCGTCGTCGACGGCCAGCCGCGGCCCAGGGTACTTCGCGAGCAGGGGCCCCGCGACGAAGCCCGCCATGCTCCTGCGCAGCGCCGGGACCGCCTTGGCGTCCATCAGCTCCACCGCCGCGAGCACGCGTTCGCGCGTCTCGGGCCGCGCCGAAGGTCCGATCCTCTCCTCGTACTCCGCCTTCAGGTCGAAGTCCTTGGCCTCCGCCTGCGCGACGAAGGCTTCGCGCTGTTCAGGCGTCGCTTGCTGGAAGTCGCCTTGCGCGTCCGCATAGAGGAGCCCGGCCACCTTTTCGGGATGCCGGGCGGCGTAGGCGGTCAGCACCTGGCCGGCCATGCTGTGACCGACGAGGAAGAACCGCTCCAGCCCGAGCGCGTCCACCACCGCCTCGAGGTCGTCGGCGAGCGCCTCGATGGTGTAGACGCCGGCGCGCGAGCGGTCGGAGTCGCCGTGGCCGCGCTGGTCGTAGGCGATGGCCCGGCGAAAGGGGCGCAGGTGGTCGAGCTGCGCGCGCCAGCAGTCGATGCGGCAGCCGAGCCCGTGGACGAAGAGGACCGACGTCCCCTCGCTGCCGCCGTCGGAGATGCGCAGGCGGCCCGCCTTGCCATCGATGAAGTAGACGCTCTCATTCGCCGCGTCGCCCGACGCCGCAGACGGCCCGCGTAGCTTGCGGGTGCCGTCCCGCTGCGAGGCGCATGCAGCGAGTGCGACGATCCCGGCGGCGACCGTCGCCCCCGCGAGTCCGCCTCCAACCCGGGCTGCTGCTCCGGATGCGCCGCCGCATCGTGTCCGTTGCACCCGCATGGCTCAGTCCTCCCCTGCGCCGCGCGGCGCGAAGCTCCGTGGCGTCGCCAGCGTCCGCAGCTCCTCTTCGGGCAGCGCCGTCACCTTTCCACGCAGGCCGGCGAGGAGCTGCACGCGGGCGACCCCCTCCAGCATCTCCATCCGGTCGCAGGCCTCGAACAGCGCCGGCTCGGCGCCACCCGAGAACCCCAGCGCCAGGGCGCCGTGCCGCTCCAGCAAGAGACAGCGCGCAACTCTGAGGTAACCCCGCGCTGCCTCCGCCACCAACGGCCCTCCGGGGGTGGCGTAGCGGGCCGTGGGCACCTCGCCGAGCGCGGTCACCGCCTCGGGCATGCAGGAGAGCAGCGCTTCGCCCGCGAGCGTGAGCGCCACCGCGTGCGGCGGGTGCGCGTGCACAACCGCTGCGCAGTCGGGCCGCTCGGCGTAGCAGGCGAGGTGCAAGAGGAGCTCGGAGCTGGCGCGGGGGTGCGCTCCGTTCGACCCCTCGGCGATCGGCCGCCCGGCGAGGTCCACCACCACCAGATCTTCCTCGCGCAGGAACCCCTTGTTGGTCCCGGCGGGAGTGCACAGCAGGCGCCCAGGCCCCAGCCGCGCCGTCAGATTGCCCTCGGCGCCCGCGATCAGGCCGCGCGCGCGCAGGCGCCGACCGACCTCGATCATCTGCGCGCGCAGCGCGCTTTCGCCGGGCTCGTCGCGAGGGGGCATGCGGGCGCTTTAACGCGCGCTGCGGCCGACCACAAGCAGCAGAGCGAGCCCAAGCCGCAGTGACGTTTGTGCGCCGTCGGCCTCGATGCCTTGCCGTCACGCCGCCTCAGGGGCTAAGCCTACGGCCCATGGAAGAAGGAACGATCACGAGGCCGTTGTCCTCCCAGGCGCCGCGCCCGGTGGTGGCGCTGGTTGCGCACGACGGACGCAAAGAAGAGATGCGCGAATGGGCCGCGTACAACGAGGGCACCCTCTCGCGCTGCACGCTGTGGGCGACCCGCACGACCGGCCGCACGCTGGAGGCATCGCTCAAGGTACCGGTCAATTTGCTCCTCTCCGGCCCGCTCGGCGGCGACGCGCAGCTCGGCTCGCTCATCGCCGAGGGGCGCGTGGACGTGGTGGTCTTCTTCTGGGACCCGCTCACCTCGCAGCCCCACGACGTGGACGTGAAGGCGCTCTTGCGGCTGGCGGTGCTCTACGACGTGCCCATTGCTTGCAACCGCAGCTCGGCCGACTACCTGATCAGCTCGCCGCTGTTCCCCGTGCCCGAACAGTACCGCGACGCTCGCCGGACCAAGAACCTGCGCGCCATCGACTGACCGGGTCAGCCGAGCAGGCGCGCGGCGAGCAGGTCCTGCACGTCGAGGAGCCCCACCGGCCGGCGCTGTTCGTCCACCACCGGGAGCTGGTCGACCCGCGCATCGCGCATCAGGTCGGCCGCGTCCTGGGCCAGGTCGTCGGGGGAGACCGTGCGCGGCCCCTTGCCCATCACGCTCGCCACCTTGGCAGTGAAGTCGTTCTGGCCATCCTGCACCAGCCGGCGCAGATCGCCGTCGGTGAAGATGCCGATGAGGCGGCCCTGCGCATCTACCACGCTGGTGGCGCCGGGCCGGCCCTCGGTGCGGGTCATCACCGCCGCCGTTTCGCGCAGCGTCGCGTCGTCGCGCACGGTGGGGTTCATGCTGCCGGTGCGCATCACCTCGCGCACGCGCAAAAGCCGCCGGCCCAGCTTTCCGCCGGGGTGCAGCTCGGCGAACTGCTCGCGCGAGAAGCCGCGCCGGTGCAACAGCGTCATCGCCAGCGCGTCGGCCAGCGCGAGCAGCGCGATGGTGCTGGTAGTGGGCGCGAGCCCAAGCGGGCACGCCTCCGGGTTGGGGCCGATCTCGAGGACGATGGCCGCCGCCCGCGCCAGCGAGCTCTTCGCGTCCGAGGTGAGCGCGATGATCGGGACTTCCATCCGCTTGAGCGCGGGGAGCAGCCGGACCACCTCGTCGGTCTCGCCGCTGTTGGAGAGCGCGAGGACCAGGTCGCCCGGGGCGAGGCGCCCGAGGTCGCCATGCAGCGCCTCGGCCGGGTGGAGGTACAGGGACGGCGTGCCTGTGGAAGCGAAGGTGGCGGAGAGCTTCTGCGCGATGAACCCCGGCTTGCCCATTCCGGTGACCACCACTCGGCCCGACCCCTCGGTACACCCGAGCAGCATCTCCACCGCGCGCGAGAAGGCGCCGTTGATGCGCCCGGCGAGGGCCGAGACCGCCTCACCCTCGAGGCGGAGCACTTCCTTCGCATACTCGACCATGCCGTGCTGGGGAGTGAGGGTCCCCGGGACCGACGAGAGCTTGCGCCTGGGAGGAGCCATGTGCGGCGGGTGGCGTATCACGGTCGTTTCTCCTTCGCCAACCACGGAAGACCAGCCTTGGACGGGGCTGCATTGTGGGCTTGACGCGGCCTCTCGTTGACCCTATCTGAATGAGCCCTCATTCAGATAGGGGCAGGATAGGGGCGCGCCCGCGGACGGCGCATCCCCCTCGAAGACGACCCCTGGAGCGGGGCGGGCGGCCACCAAAGGGATGCGGATGCAGGCGCGCGAGACGAACAAGACCGACAAGCGGGCCCGCATCCTCGACGCCGCCGTGAAGGTCTTCGCCGAGCGCGGCTTCTTCACCGCCACCGTCGCCGAGATCGCCCGCGCGGCGGGGGTTGCCGACGGCACCATCTACCTCTATTTCAAGTCCAAGGACGACCTGCTGCTGCGGCTCTTCGACGAGAAGATGACGGACCTCTTGACCGAGGCCCGCGCCGCGGTCGACTCGGAGGGGAGCGCGGCGGCGCGGCTGCGCCGCTTCATCCAGCTCCACTTCGCCTTGGTGGAGAAGAACCCGGAGCTGGCCTCGGTGCTGATCGTCGAGCTCCGGCAGAGCGCCCAGTTCCTCAAGGGCCTGGAGAAGGCGAAGCTGTCCGCCTACTTAGAGGTGATCGCCCAGGTGGTGAAGGCCGGGCAGGACAGCGGCGAGCTGGATCCGGCGCTGTCGCCTTCGACGGTGAAGCGGGCCATCTTCGGGGCCCTCGACGAGCTGGCCCTGGGCTGGCTCCTCTCGGGCCGCAAGACGTCCTTGAAGAAGACCGCCGCGGAAGTGGCGGAGTGGCTGGTGCGCGGGCTTCAGGTGCAGGGGATTCCATCGGGAGGACAGCAGTGAAAATTCTTGTCACCATCAAGCGGGTCGAAGACTACGAATCGAAGATCAAGGTGAAGCCGGACAACACCTGGATCGTCACCGAGGGCGTCAACTACCGGGCCAATCCGTTCGACGAGATCGCCGTCGAGGAGGCGCTGCGCCTGCGCGATGCCAACGCGCCGTCGGAGGTGGTGGCGGTGAGCGTCGGCTCCGCCGCCTCCACCGCCGAGATCCGCAGCGCGCTCGCCATGGGCGCGGACCGCGGCATCCTGGTCAAGCAGGACGGTTTCGTCGACTCCGACGCCGTGGCGCGGCTGCTGCAAAAAGTCATCGAAAAGGAGAAGCCCGACCTGGTGCTGATGGGAAAGCAGGCGGTGGACGTCGACGACAACGTCACCGGCCAGCTCCTCGCCGAGTACCTGGGCTGGGGCCAGGCGACGTTCGCGTCCAAGAAGGAATCGCTGGAGAGCCCCGAGGAGAAGGCGAAGAAGCCGGGCATCCTGCTCGGGGCCGACAAGACCTCTGCGCAGGTGGCGCGCGAGGTGGACGGCGGCCTCGAGGTGCTCGAGGTGACGCTGCCCGCGATCGTGACCGTCGATCTGCGGCTCAACGTGCCGCGCTACGCTTCGCTGCCCAACATCATGAAGGCGAAGAAGAAGCCGGTGGAGGAGCTGTCGCCGCAGGCGCTGGGCGTCGACGTGACGCCCAAGGTGAAGGTGGTCAAGGTCGAGCCGCCGCCCGCGCGCGCGGCGGGCATCAAGGTTCCCGACGTCCCCACGCTCGTGCAGAAACTGCACGAAGAAGCGAAGGTGATCTGATGGCTGCGGTTCTGGTGATCGTCGAGCAGGCGAAGGGCCACTTGAAGAAGGCGTCGCTCTCGGCGCTGGGCGCTGGCCAGCAGATCGCCGCGCGCACCGGCGGCGCGCTGCACGCCGTGATCATCGGCAGCGGCGTCGGCGCCTCGGCGCAGGAGGCGGCCGAGTGCGGGGCCGCGGTGCGGGTCATCGACGGCCCCGCCTTCGAACACGGCCTGGCCGAGCCGCACGCGAAGGCCGCGCTGGCGGCGGTGCAGGCGACCGGAGCGGCCTATGTGGTGATGGCGGCCACTGCCTACGGCAAGGACATCGCGCCCCGCGTCGCCGCCCGACTCGGGGCGGGCATCGCGAGCGATGTGCTGGGGTTCGCGGGCGACGGCGCGCAGGTGCAGTTCAAGCGCGCGATGTGGGCCGGCAATGCCATCGCCACCGTCGAGGTGACCACGCCCGTCAAGGTCGTGACGGTGCGGGCCACGGAGTTCCCGGCCGCGAAGAAGGCGGCGGCGCCCGGCGCGGTGACGGCCCTCGCGGCCGACGCTGGCGCTCCGCGGACGAAGTTCGTCGAGTTCAACGAGGTGAAAAGCGTGCGCCCGGAGCTGACCGATGCGCGCATCGTCGTCTCCGGCGGCCGCGGGACCAAAGGCGACTTCAAGCCGATCGAGCAGCTCGCCGACGTGCTCGGCGCCGCGGTCGGCGCCTCGCGCGCGGTGGTCGACGCCGGGTGGCAGCCCAACGACCTCCAGGTGGGCCAGACCGGCAAGGTGGTGGCGCCGCAGCTCTACGTGGCCGCGGGAATCTCCGGCGCCATCCAGCACCTCGCCGGAATGAAGGGCTCCAAGACCATCGTGGCGGTGAACAAGGACGCGGAGGCGCCCATCTTCCAGGTGGCCGACTACGGGCTTGTGGCAGACCTCTTCAAGGCGCTGCCCGAGCTGAGCGATGCGCTCGCCAAGCTGAAGTGAGCGCTGAACAGGGCGGAGGGCCGCACGCCGGAGCCGTGCAGGCCGGCGCGCCCGACCAGGCGCTGGCGGCGGTGGGCGTGCACCGCGTCCCGGTGCCGGTGCCCTTCGTGGAGGCGGGCGGGCCCGCCAACGTCTACCTCATCGAGGAGGAGGGCGGCGGGCTCGCGCTCTTCGATGCGGGCCTCGGTTCAGCCGAGGGCGGAGCGGCGTTGCGGCACGGGTTTGCCGCGCTGGGGCGTTCGCTCTCCGAGGTGCGCCGCATCTTTGTCTCGCACGGGCACGTCGACCACTACGGCTACGCCCGCGCGGCGCAGGAGGAAAGCGGCGCCGCGGTCTTCTGCCACGCCCGCGACCGGGACAAGCTCACCTGGCGCGACCGCAGCCCCGAGCGGCTGGAGCGCTTCGCGCTCTACCTGCACCGCCTCGGCGCCCCCGAAGAACTGCTCGCCTCGGTGCGCGACAGCGCCCGCGAGATCGCCCGCTATGCGCGGCCCCTCGAGCAAGTCGAGGACCTGCGCGCCGGAGAGCGGCTGCGCTTCGCCCGCTTCACCGCGGAGGTGCTGCACCTGCCCGGCCACACCCCCGGCCTCGTCTGCCTCTGGGACGCGGAACACGCGCTGCTCTTTTCGGACGATCACCTGCTCGAGCGCGTGAGCCCCAATCCGCTGCTCGACCTGGAGGAAGGCCCGGGCGAGGACGGCCGCCCGCACCACCGCGCGCTCGTCGAGTACCTGCGTTCGGCCGCGCGGGCCCGGGCGCTGCCGGCGAAGCTCGTCGCGCCGGGACACGGCGGGCCGTTCCCCGACCACACCGAGGTGATCGACCGCCTGCTCGGGTTCTACGCGCGCAGGCAACAGCGCATCCTCGAGCTGCTCAGCGAAGGCGCGAAGACCGCCGCCGAGCTTGCGCCGCTGGTCTTCCCGCGCGCGAAGCCGAGCCAGCTCTACCTGGTGCTCAGCGAGGTGGTCGGCAACCTCGAGGTGCTCGAGGATCGCGGCGAGGTGGCGCGCTCGGAGCGCTCCGGGCGCTGGATCTTCTCGCCGGTGGCCGCGTTTCCCCGATGAGCGCGCGCCTGGCTCTGGTAGAAGGACGCCCCTCATGGCCGACCTCGCGCTCGTCGCCATCATGGCGATCTGGGGAAGCAGCTTCGCCGTCCTGCGCTTCTTCTTCGGCGGAAGCGGCGCACCGCAGCTCGCTTCTCCGCTGCTGCTGCTGACTGCCCGCATGGGCATCGCCTCGGCCCTGCTCGCCGCGTACCTCGCCTCGTCGAGGGAGGGGCGTGCGCAGCTCCGCGCCCTGGTTTCGCCGCGCGCGCTGCAGCGGGGCTCCCTGCTGCGCGACGGGCTCCTCTGCGGCGCGCTGCTCGCGGCCGGCTTCCTCTTGCAGGGCGAAGGGCTGCAGCGCACCACTGCGTCGCGCAGCGGGTTCTTCACCGGCCTGCTGGTGGTCCTGACGCCGCTGCTCGAGCTCCTGCTCTTCCGCAAGCGGCCCGCGCCCGCCGCGCTGCTCGGCATCCTGCTCGCTTTCGCCGGCATGGCCCTGCTCGCGGGCGCGACTGGCCCGGGCGGCGAGACCGCCTCCGCCACCGCGGTGGGCGACGCGCTGACCGTCGGCTGCGCGCTGGTCTTCGCCGGGCACATCCTCGCGCTCGGGCGGGTGGCGGGCCGCCACCCGGTGCTGCCGCTGCTCCTGGTGCAGCTCTCGGTGGTGGCCGTCGTCGCGGCGGTGGTCGGACCTCTCGTCGAGCGCCCGCGCCTCGCCACGGACCCGCGGCTGTGGGCCGCGATCTGCTACCTGGCGGTGTTCGCGACCCTGCTCTGCCTGGGGGTGCAGACCTGGGCGCAGCGCAAGGTGTCGCCCGTGCGCGTGGCCCTGATCTCTTCGCTCGAGCCGGTGTTCGCGGCGTTGTGGGCCGCGGCCCTGCTCGGCGAACAGCTCGCGCTGCGCGAAAAGCTGGGCGGCACGCTGATCGTGCTCGGCGTCGCGGTGGGCGAGGCGGGCACCGCGCTGCTCTCGCGCGCGCGGGCCGCGAGCTGAAGTGGCGCCGATTTCCTTGGAGGGCGTCGCCCTTGCGGCTACGGTCCGCCCCGCGATGCAACGGCGCGCAGCCAGCGGAGATGGGGTTCCGTTCCCCGCGGTGGAGCGGACCGCGCTCGGCCTGCGGCTGCGCGACACGCCGCTGCACCTCGAGCCGCGGGGAAGGTCCGAGCTGGGCTTCCTCGCCCACGCGCGCGGGGCGCGCGCCACCCTGCCGCTGCGCATCGTCGCCACCAGCGGAACCGTCGCGTTGCTCGAGGCGGCGCAGTCCCGCGCCATGCGCAAGTCGGCCCCGCTGCCGGCCTCGTTCGGCAAGCCCTTCGCGCTGGGCCAGCTGAAGCTGACCTTGTTCGCCGCCGGCCACGTGCGCGGGAGCGCGCAGCTCCTCTGCGAGACGGCCTCCCCCGAGCGGGTGCTGTACAGCGGCGATCTGGGCGGGGCCGGGCCCACCGCCTGCGCGACGGCCGAGCCGCGCGAGCAGCCGCAGTGCGACTCGCTGGTGCTGCGCGCCACCTATGGCCACCCGCGCTACCTCCTGCCGCCGCGGGCCGAGGTGCTGGCGCAGCTCTCCTCGTTCGTGCAGCGCGCGCTCGCGGAGCGCTGCGCCCCGGTGGTGCTCGCCGCCCCGCTGGGCGGCGCTCAGGAGGCGGCGCTGCACCTCGCAGCGGAGGGGCATGCGGTGCGCCTGCACCCGACGATACTGCGCGCAGCCGAGGTCTACCGGCACCTCGGCGTGCCGCTGGGGGAGGCGGCCGCGCTCTCGGGCGTGCCCGCGTTCGGGGAGGTGGCGATCCTGCCCTACGACGAGCGTGGCCGCAGGGCTGCCGCCGCGCTGCCGGCCGCGCGCACCTGTCTGCTCAGCGGGCGCGCGCTGGAACCGGACCTGGTTGCGCGCGCCGGCGTTTCCTCCGCGCTGCCGCTCTCCGACCACGCCGGATTCGATCAGCTCGTCGACTTCGCACTGCGGTCCGGGGCGCGCCGGGTGCTCACCGTGCACGGCTACGCCGAGGAGCTGGCCCAGGCGCTGCGCGACAAGGGCCTCGAGGCGCGCGCGCTCGGGCACGAGAAGCAGCTCGAGCTGTTCTGACGCGGCCCTCCGGCGCGCCGCTGCCGGCACGGCCAGAAGCGGCGCCCCGGCTACTAGATCTATTGCTCGCAGAGGCCAGCGAGAAAGCTCCAGATCGCGGCGGCGCCGAGCCGGGCGGTGCGACCATCGGGGTCGTGGGGCGGCGACAGCTCCATCACCTCCAGCAAGCGCACGCGCGGCTCGCGCCCGGCCAGGCGCGCGAAGGCGAGCACCTCGCCGGGCGCGAAGCCGTCGGGGCAAGGCGCGGAGACGCCGGGTGCGCTCGCTGCGCAGACCGCGTCGAGGTCGAGGCTGAGCGCCACCGCGTCCGCCTTCCGCGCCTCCGCGAGCAGCAGCGCGAACCGCTCGGGCAGCGGGCCCTGCGCGCGCTCGCCTGCGAGCAGGTGCACGGCGAAGCCATTCTCCCGCGCCCACTGCGCGTGCGCCGCGGCGTTGTGCTGGGGCTGGATGCCAAACTCGATCGCGGAATAGCGCGCCCCCCAGCGCTCCTTGAGCCTGCGGAACGGGGTCCCGCTCGTGATCTTGCCGTCGCGCAGGGGGCGCACGTCGAGGTGCGCGTCGACGTTGATGCAGCACAGGCGCGCGCCCTCGGGCAGCGCCGACAAGAGCCCGGACTGGCCGGCGTAGGCGCCGTCGTGTCCGCCGCCGAGCAGCACCGCGCATGCGCCTGCCGCGATCGCCGCGCGCGCAGCCTCTTCGACCGCCGCGTGCACCTCCTCGATGGAGGGCTGCGCTGAGGGGGGCGGTTGTGCGGGGGCCGGCGGCGATTCGACGGCGCCGCCCGGACCCGCGTCGCCCACGTCGAAGAGCGCGAGGCGCGACAGCTCGCCGTCCATCCCCGGCGTCGCGCGATAGAGGAAGCGGCGCAGCTCGCCGGGGCCGAAGCGCGCGCCGGGTCTGCCGCCGCCGTTGGCGATGCCCCGGTCGTCGGCGAAGCCGATCAGCGCTGCGGCGACACCGCCCGCGGGCGCACGCGGGGGCCCCTCGCGGACGAGCGCGCCCAGCCGCGGATCTTCCGCGGTGCCGCGGAACAGGAAGGCCGGATCGGTGGGCGAGAGCGTGCTCATGCGCCGATTCTCCCTCAGCAGCGGGCCGGGCGGTGCAGCGAAAAGTGCCCTGCGCGACAGGGCACGGGAGGCCGGGCGCTGCCGCAATGCGGCACGGCTGCTGCCTTGACACCAAGCAATAACAAAGCGGAAATGCCGCTGCTCCGATCACCGTCAGCTCTCTTCCCGAGGAGGCAGCCGTGCTGCTCCGCCGTCTCTCCCCACTCGCCGGCGTTCCAGGCACCCAACCTGCAAGGGGCGGCCAAGGAACTGATCCAGATGTTCTTTGCCGCGGGCGGCTTCCCCAGCGACCAGGACACGCCCATCGCCGTCGACCTGCAGCACCAGACGCTGCCAACCCCATCAGGCCCCGGCCCGACCAGCGCTCCCCAACTCGACATCACCAAGGTGATCCCCTGCCCGGCCACCAACTGCAACGTGGCGGTATTCGAGAAGACCGCCAGCGGCGTCTCGCTGACGACGCTCCAGCCGCCGTCCGCCGCGGATTATGTGACCGCGCCCGATCACGGCACCCTGTTCATCCGCAGTAAGAAGCACCCGCTCGCCACCAACCCGTCCATCCAGACCAGCCGCTGGAACCCCGGTTCGCAGTACATCGTGGCGGTACGCGGCGGACCCAATGGGCTGCGCACGCAGGGCGGCGGTGCCGTGAACCCGTCGCCCGCGTTCTACCTGCTGCTCCTAGGCAAGGATCTCAGCAAGCCGGAGAACCAGACGCTGCTTCCCGGCTCGCCCGCCCAAAAGGCGGCGGCGGGCGCGCAGCTGGAGCTCCTGCGCCAACAGTTGTATTTGCCGGCCTTCGCGGTGGTCGATCCGGTCTTTCCGCGCCAGGAGCTGGCGGTGCTGTCGACCTTCAAGATCGCGCCCGCGCGGCCCACCGTCTACGTCGAGTTCGACCAGTACGCGGGCACGGTGCCGCTGCCGTCGGATTTCCTCCTCGACTCGACCGGGCATATCTCCGCGCAGGCATCGCAAGCGTTCGGCCCGCTCGCCTCCGGTATGCGCACGCTCGACGGCTTCTCCACCACCGCGATGGTGCTCGCGCGGACCAGCGGCGCCGTCGATGTCGCCTCGCTGGCCGGCAACGTCTACCTCTACAAGCTCGACCTGACCAAGCAGACCGCGACGCTGGTGAAGGACGCCACGACGGGTCCCGGAGCCAACTACGTGTTGGAGCCGCCCCAGCTTTACGGCTCATGCGGTCCGGCCAACCCTTCCACGAGCACCACCTGCGTCCTCGGCTTGCAGCCCGCGGTGCCGGTGCCGCTGTCCGGCAACAACACGTTGGCGCTGCCGCCTTTGGAGGAGAACACCGAGTACGCGGTGCTGATCACCGACGGCGTGAGGGACTCCGCTGCCCAGGCCCCGATCTCGCGCAACACCATCGTGCGCATCCTGACCTTCCAGAACCCGCTGGCCGATTCGACCGGCCGCTCGCTCCTGCCTGGCGTCGACGACGGCACCGCCGCGGGCCTGGAGCAGATGCGCCAGGTGCTGAAGATCCCCATCGCCACCTCTCTCGTCGGCCCAAGCCATGTGGCGATGGCCTACACCTTCCGCACCCAGACGGTGACCGGCAAGAACTCGTTCGACCCGACCACGCTGGCGCTCAAGCCGGGCGTCGACCCGGGCGTGCTCGGGCTCGCGGCGCTGCCGTACCAGGTGAAGGCGCTGCAACCGGCCGCATTCACGCCGGGCACCGTGAACACGCTCACCCCGACGCAGGCGTTCAACAAGTACGGTCTCGAGATCGACGGCACGGGCGTGGCTCCGGCCCTCCCGACCGCCGCCATCGACAGCGTGTTCGAGTTCACGCTGCCGCTGCTCAGCTATCTGAGCGACGCGACCGGCGCCTTCGACCCGGCGGCCTTGCAGAGCGGGGTGGGCAAGCCGACGCCGGTGACCGTGCTGGTCTCTGTGCCTTTCGCGTCGAGCGTGACGACTTCTTGCACCGCCCCGTCGCTCGCGGGTCTGAAATGCGCGCCGCTGGCGATCTTCCATCACGGCCTGGGCGCCACCAAGGCGACCATGCTCAGCGTCGCCAACCAGCTCAACGCGAAGGGCATCGTGGTGGCGGCGATCGACTCGCCACTGCACGGCGACCGCGCCTACTGCGCCAAGGACTCCGAGTGCACCGCACCGGGCACCTGCACGCCCAACGCCGCGCTGGCAGGGCAGGGCGACACGCTGGCACCCGGCACCTGCACGACGTCGCTCGCGCACGTGCCGCAGCTCTGCGCCTCGCCCGCGTGCTTGACGGCATGGACCAATGCTGGAGGCGCCAACGGCCAGACGCTCGCGTCGGCGGAGTACTTCATCAGCGCGAACTTCTTCCGCACGCGAGACGTGAACCGCCAGGACGCGATCGACCAGTCGGCCCTCATCCTCGCGCTTTCGCCGGCCGGGCCGGGGGCGTTGAACAAGTTCCAACTCGCGCTGGTGGCGAAGAACATGTTCATCGCGCCGCCCTCGCCGACCAACGTCGCGAACGTCTTCTGGGTAGGCCAGTCGTACGGCTCGATCCAGGGTGCGGCGAACGTGGCGGGTAACCCCCGCATCGCATCCGCCGTGCTCAACGTGGGCGGCGGGACCTCGGTGGACATCTTCTCCACCAAGGGCTCGAGCTTCTACCCGCGCCTGCAGGCCCTCCTCCGCTCGCTGGGCGTGGTGTTCGACCCGGTCACGGGCGATCCCACGCCGGCCACCGCCGGCCTCTATCTTCAATTCCTCAACATCGCGAAGTGGATCCTCGACCCGAGCGATCCGATCAACTTCGCCGGCAGCATCACCGACCCGGCAAGAATGCTGCCGAACCTCCTCCTCAAGAAGCCGGCCCAACCGGTGAAGGCCGCGCTCGGGCAGATCGCCCAGTGCGACGCCACCGTTCCCAATCCGACGAACTTCGAGCTGTATCTCAACATGGGGCTCGGGCCGCTCTACACCGGCGGCGGCCTCGGGACCGCCAACGCGACGCTGACCACCTTCGTCGACAACCTCACGCTGAGCGGCGCCTGTCCGGGCGTGAGCTCGTCGTCCGGCGCAGGCGGCGTGCCGCACGGCTTCATGACCAGCTGGGGCATCTCGTACGACGCGACCAACACGCCGCAGTACGACTCCACCGTCCGCTCCCTGACCCAGGACGCGCAGGATCAGGGAGCTGCGTTCCTCGCCAGCGGCGGCACCACCAAGCCCTCCAACCTCCAGGTTCGCCCGTGAGAAACCACATGCGCAATGCAGCCGCCGCCGCAGCGGCGTTCCTCGTGCCCGCGGCCGCCTTCGCGGGCGGGTACGCCATCCCCAACACCAACGCGCGCGACTTGGGGATGGCCGAGTCGGTGGTCGCCGACCAGCACGGCCCGTCGGCCGTCTTCGGCAACTCGGCCGCGCTCGCGGGCATGGAAGGGCTCGGCATCACCGCCGGCGTCCAGGCCATCTACTTCCGCTCCACCTGGAGCAATAGCGACCCCGCGGCGAACGCGGTGGGCAGCGCGGACACGCTGAAGAAGCTGGTCACGCCGCCCGAGTTGTACGTCGCGTACGGAAGCAAGCTCAACGGCATGGCCTACGGCCTGGGCGCGGGCTTCACCGTCGTCGGCGGCGGCTTCGTCTTCTGGCCCGACGACTGGCAGGGCAGGACGCGGGTGTTCGTCGTCGACCGCAGGGTCTACAACATCATCGTCTCGGGCGGGATCGAGCCGGTGAAGGGCGTCAAGCTCGGTCTGGGCGGCGTCTACTTCCGCACCACCGAGAAGCTGAGGCAGGGGGTCGGCACCGCGCCAGCCGAGATCGAGGTCGGCACCGCCGGCGGCGCGTTCTCCTGGACGGGCTCCTTGGAGGTGCAGCCGCTGCAGGCGCTGCCGCTCAAGCTGGGCCTCACCTATCGCCACCAGGCGGTGCAGTACCTGACCGGCCAGGCGCACGCTGGGAACGTCCCACCCCCGCTCGTGGTCGCGGGCGGTCTGTTCGACCAGGGCATCACGCACGAGCTCTCGTTCCCCAACGTCCTGCAGGTCGGCGCGGCCTACCGGGTCCTGCCCCAGCTGCTCGTCGCCGTCGCCTTCCACCTCGGCCGCTTCCACCTCTACAAGCAGGACGCATTCATCGGCGACCAGGGGACGCAGGTCTTCGTGGACCGCCAGTTCCGCAACCAAACCGTCTACCGGCTGGGCGGCGAGTACTCTGGCATTCTGCCCGGTCTGACCGTGCGGGCGGGCCTGTTGCGCGACAACTCCCCGCAGCCGACCGACACCGTCGACCCGTCGCTGCCCGATGGGTCGAGCTGGGCCTTCAACCTGGGCGCGAGCTACGACGTGACGCCGAGGATCACCGGCAGCCTCGGCTTCGAGCACGCCATCTTCGACAAGATCAACACCACCGGCGCGAATCCGTTCCCCGGCAGCTACAACACCAAGGCGGATCTGCTCGGCATCACCTTCGACTTCCGCCTCTAGCTTCGGGCCACCCGCGCTTAGACGGCGGCGTAGCGGCCGTGGGCGTCTGCGCGGGCGCGGCCGTCCTTGACCAGCTTGAGCAGGTGCGCGAGCAGGCTGCGCTCCGCGAGCGGGTACAGATCGGGGGCGACGTCGGGATAGGCCGCGGGGACCAGCTCGGCGGCCAGCGCGGGCGCGCCGGCCCCGGCGCTCGATGTAGTCCGCCATGTCTCCCTCGGGCGGATCGATCACCACCGTGCTCACGCCGGAGATGAGATCGCCGGCGACGACCGCTCCGGTGCCGTCCTCGATCAGGCAGAGATGGCCGCGCGTGTGCCCCGGCAGGTGCAGGGCGCGGAAGCCGCGCGGCCCCACTTCGATGCGCTCGCCCTCGCCGAGCAGCCGGTCGACGCGCACCTCGCCGTCGAGGCGGGCGCGAGTCTCGGCGTGGGCCACGATCGGCAGTCCCAGCTTCCGCGAGAGGACAGGCGCGCCCGCGACGTGATCGTGGTGGAAGTGCGTGAGCAGGATGGCGACTGGCTTGCGCCCGCCCGCTGCGAGCCGATCGAGCTGGAGCTCGAGGACGGCCTGCTCGTCTTCGTAAGGCGAACCGGGATCGACCACCCACAGCTCTTCGTCGCCGAGGAGCAGGCAGTTCGTGTGCGTCGCGGGCGGCAGCGTCGGCGTCAGCAACGGGACGGTGATGAGCCCGCGCTGGAACTCGAGCTGCTGGACGACGAAGTTCTCGATGGGCAACTTCCAGGGCGCGCTCGCGGGCGTCTGCAGCGTGGGCAGCGCGGCGCGGATGTCCGCCCGCGCCTCGGGCAGGTCGAGGCAGCGCAGCGTGTGCCACGCCGGCGGGTGCAAGAGCGCGGTCCCCGCCTCCCAGCGCGCGAGCGCGTCGGCGGGGCGAATCCATTCGCCGTCGGCGAGCTCGCCGGGCCAGACCACCGCTTCCTCCCGCTCCGGCATCTCGACCAGGTAGAAGCGCGCGTCGAAGCGCACCGGCGTCATCGGCGGTGTCACCCAGCGGCCGGCGGGCAGGAAGTCGCGCGCGTCGATCGCGAGGTCGTGTCGGGCGAGGAAGGCGCCGAACCCCGCGGCCTCGCCCGCCTCGTCCCGCGGCGCCTCCGTCGTGGCGGGCTCCATGCCCGGCAACCCCTTGCGCCTCGCGTCGCCGGGCCGCTCGACCAGCCGCGCGCGGACGCGGTCGCGCTCGGCCCTGGCCACGTGGGAAGAGCCCCGCACCGCGAGGACGCCGGTTTCCTCGAATAGCTCGCGGGCGGCGGCGCCGAGCAGCGCCCGCTCTAGCGCGGCGAGGCCCTCTGCGTGGCGCAGCGGCAGCTCCGCGTCGGCCTTGTCCACCCGCCCGCCCGGGAAGGCGTAGAAGCCGCCGGCGAAGTTGAGCTGGTCGCCGCGGCGCACCCAGAAGGTCTCCGGCCCGCGGCTCCCGCGCCGCACCAGCACCACCGAGGCGGCGTCCCGCACCGCCTTCCGATCGCTCGACATGGCCCCAGGATATGGACCCGGAGCGCGCCGCGCTCAAGCGGATGGTCCCCCGCCGTCCGCCGGGGCGCCGTGCGCTTGCTTGCGTCGACCGGGATGATCCGTTAGACGCAAACCACCCAAATTGAAGCGCGACCGGAGCACTGCAGACGATGTTCTACCTCGCCCCACACCCGAAGCTCGACAGACCGCTCCGCGGCAGCCCGCGCATGTTCACCGTCGACTGGGTGGAGAAGTACTTCTCGCGGGTGAAGCGCTGGCACGTGGTCGCCCTCTGGATCCCCTTCGTCGGCTGGTGCCTCTGGCACGCGCTGCGCGACCCGCAGGCTTCCGTGCTCTCCATCGCGGCGATGTTCGCCCTCGGCGCGCTCGCTTGGTCCTTTCTCGAGTACGTGCTGCACCGCTTCGTCTTCCACTTCGAGCCAGACGAGAACAGCGAGCTGCAGAAGGATGCCATGTGGCTCATCCACGGCATCCACCACGACTATCCCTGGGACGGCGACCGGCTGGTGATGCCGCCGACGGTGAGCGGGATCCTGGCCCTCGCCCTCTGGTTCCCGCTCAAGGCGCTCTTGGGCGCGCATCTGCACTACGGCTTCTTCGCGGGCCTCGTCGTCGGCTACGTCGTTTACGACCTGATGCACTACTGGCTGCACCACTCAATTCCGACGAGCGCGGCCGGCAAGTGGCTGCGCCGCTATCACCTCGTGCACCACTTCTCCACGCCCGACGTGCGCTACGGCATCACCACGCCGCTCTGGGACCTGGTGTTCGGCACCTATCCTCGGGACAAGTACGCGAGCCTCAAGGAGGAGAAGGTGGCGGAGATGGAAGCGCGCGCCCAGGGGTGAAGCGGATGCACATCCGCGATCCCATCCACGGCGCGATCGAGATCACGCCCGACGAGCAGGCGCTCGTCGACAGCCCGCAGTACCAGCGGCTGCGCAACGTCAAGCAGCTCGGCTTCGCCGACCTCGCCTTCCCCGGCGCGACCCACACCCGCTACGCGCACGGGCTGGGCGCGATGGCGGTGGCGACGCGGGTGTTCGACGCGCTTTTGCCTCGGCTCGCTCTCGAGCCGGCCGACGCGGCCCGCTTCCGTCAGACGCTGCGGCTCGCGGTGCTCTTCCACGATCTCGGCCACGCGCCGCTCTCGCACGCGACCGAGCGGATCATGCCGCTCGCCGCCAAGCTCGGCCTGCCGGAGTGGGTGCAGGGCGACCGGCGCCGCGGCAAGGAGCGGCAGGCGGACCACGAGGACTACACGCTCAAGCTGCTGCTCGATTCGGGCCTCGCGGCCGAGATCGCGGGGCGCATGGGCGGACGCGGGATCGAGCCCTCGCACGTGGCGGCGCTCATCGCCGGCCGACCGCCGCCCGGGGCAGCCGTCTTCCGCAGCGGCGGGCTCGACCTCTTGCCGGTGCTGCGCCAGATCGTCAGCGGCGAGCTGGACGCGGACCGCATGGATTACCTGCAGCGCGACTCCTTCTACACCGGCGTGAACTACGGCAAGTTCGACATGGACTGGATCATCCAGAACCTGTCGGCGGTGGAGCGCGACGGCCGCGTCCACCTGGCGCTGCAGCACCGCGCCGTGTTCGCGTTCGAGGACTTCCTGCTCTCGCGCTACCACATGTTCCTCTCGGTCTATCTGCACTACGCCTCGGTCGGCTACGAGGAGCTCCTGCAGCGCTACTGCGACACCAGCGCCGGCGAGTACACGCTTCCCGCCGACGTCGACGAGTACCTGCTGCACGACGACGTGGCGCTGCTCGGTGCGCTGCGGCGGAGCCAGAACCCGTGGGCGCGGCGTATCGTGCGCCGGCAGGGCTTTCGGCTGCTGGTGGAGGCGGGGCCC
>WNFI01079271.1_pt1 | contig 27231 bp, 28 predicted proteins | sample 5400471 | NCBI WGS metagenome assembly WNFI01 (sample SAMN13153348, study PRJNA577476) | soil metagenome | isolation source: 100 cm saprolite on Douglas fir-dominated hillslope | place: USA:California | collected 2013-09-17
TCTTTGTTCCTTGACTAAGAACCAAAAACTAACAACTAATAACTGCACCCATGCGCGTCATCGCCGGAACCTACCGCAGCCGCATCCTGAAGAGCCTCAAAGGCCTGGCCCTACGCCCCACCAGCGACCGCCTGCGCGAAACTCTCTTCAATGTCCTGGCCCCCAGCATTGCCGGCTCGCGCTTCATCGATCTTTTCGCCGGAACTGGCGCGATCGGCGTCGAGGCTCTCAGCCGCGGCGCCGCCGAAGTCGTCTTCATCGAGAATCACGGCCCCGCCGCCACCCTGATTCGCCGCAATCTCGAATCGTTAGGCATTACCACTGGCGCGACCGTCCTCGCCGTAGATGCTCTTCGCGGTCTCGCCATGCTCGCGGCTCGAAAGAACTCAGGCACGCCGGCATTCGACCACATCTTCCTCGATCCCCCCTACGCTGCTGCCGAAGACTACTCCCGCGTGCTAGAATTCCTGGGTTCCGCGGATCTTCTGGCGCCCGGCGGCATCATAATCGCCGAGCATCGCCGCAACTTCGATTTACCCGAAGAACCTGGCGCGCTGAAGAGGTTCCGCGTTCTAGGGCAGGGCGATGCTGCCCTGAGCTTTTACGGCCGCCACGGCGAGACAGGTGGAAAGCCGGACGGCAAAAACAACTCGGCCGAGTAAACCCCCGCCAGCCGAGTTTCATCTATCATGAGGTGCCAGCCCATCCTTGGCCCGGCTGTGGCACTCTGTGTAGAGGCCGGGCTTCAGCCCGGCTAGTAGTGGCGGGTCGGCATTTATCCCGACCTTGTCAGGAGACCCGTGCACTTCGCTCCACCAAGCTGCTCGCGTCGGCTACTAGCATTCGAGAGGGAAATTTCTTGAGCCAGGTCAGCAGGGCATTGGATCTCTTGGGACAGGCCACAAAGCCTGCTGCTCCCGTTCGCCTCGAAAGGGGAGTAGGTCCGAAGCTGGACCTAGCTTGGGGCTCTTTCCACCAGGGCATTGGCAGCAGCCTCCGCGCCGTCCTGACCTGGACCCGCGTCCCGAAGAATTTTCTAAATGCGGGATCAGGATTCTTCAAAGAGTGCTGGGTCGAGCGCCGCGTTCCCCGCCGCGCTCTCCTAGCCGCTGCTTTGTGGCACTTCGTTTTTGTTCTCATGCCATTCCCGCGGCTCCCCGCCGCCCGCCACTTCTCCGCATTCGATAATACGGAGCTCACCTGGTCCGGTCCGATCGCTGATTTTCCTTTGGTGGAAATGAAGACTCCCAAAGCCAAACCCAGCTCGCGTGGCGAGCCTGATAAGCCGCTGCCTCCTGAAGGCGCCGACGCTTTCCATCCGCGCCAGCGCATCTTCACCGATCCCGTTCGCCCGAATCATCCGCGCCAGACGTTGATCCATTCCGCCGCTCCCCTCGAGCCGCCGAAACTTCTTCCCAACCTTCCCAATATCGTCCAGCTCCAGCAAATGGCGGCTCCTGTCCATGCTGCCAAACGCTCCCGCGCGTCCCAAATTGGAACTAAACACCGGCGCCGCCCCGCGTCTCGCGCAGCGCACGCAAACGCGTGCTGAAGAACCCGCGCCCGAGGTAAGCTCTGCCCAATCCGGTGTCACCAACGGAAATGCCGCAACCTTCATCGCTCTCTCCGCAACGCCTGGTCCTCCCGCACCCGTCGTCCCGCCGCAAGGCAATCTGGCCGCGCGCGTCTCCATTTCGCCCGAAGGCAAGCAACCTGGTGTTCCCGGTGGCTCGCCGAACGGAACGCCCACCGCAAACGGCGGCGCAGGTGGCGGGCCCAATAGCAACGGTGGAATGGGAACAGGCAACGGCGGCGGAAAAAATGGTATCGCTGTGAGCATCAGCGGCGGGAATCCGCCGGCTAGCAACGGGAATGCCGGCGCCGGAGGATCAGCCAAAATCAGCGCACCTGCTCCGCGTTCCCTCATCCTCAAGCCCGATCCCCACGCCAAGCCCGATGACGCACCCGAGAGGGCCGGTCCGCCGAATTTCGCCGCGCTTCCTCCCGCTGCGCAGCCCGAACAGATCTTCGCCTCAAGGAAGATCTACAAAATGCTCGTCAATATGCCCAACCTCAACAGCGCCACGGGAAGCTGGATTCTGAATTTTTCCGAGCTGCGAGAGAACTCCGGCGGCGCTCGATCGGAGTCATCGGAAGTCTCTGCTCCCGGGCCACTTAGAAAGATCGACCCAAAATATCCCCCTACCTTAATAAACGAGCACGTCGAAGGTGAAGTCGTCCTCTACGCCGTAATTCGTCGTGACGGCTCGGTCGACAGCATTCAATTGGTCCGCGGCATCGACGAGCAGCTCGATACCAACGCCATGAACGCCCTCAGCCAGTGGAAGTTCCGCCCCGCCACCAAACAAGGCGTCCCCGTCGAACTCGAAACCATCGTCCACATCCCCTTCCACGCCCCTCCCGAACGCTAGCGCCGCGCCCGGAAATATTTTTTTAGATTCCTTGCCCACAAACGCTTTGTAATCAACGATGTACGAAATGTAATTGTAAGCCTTTTGTTTTACTATTCATGCGAATTGGTGGAGGGGGTACCCCCCCAACGGGAATCAGCCAAGGAAGAAAACACCCCGAACTCTACGTCCCACCTTAAGTGAGGAAAACTACGAGCGCCCTTCGGCAAGCTTGACGAGCGCAAAGAGCGCATGGTTTACCGGCGTAGGCACGCCCAACTCCGCTCCCCGGCGGGACACGTAGCCGTTTAGAGAATCGATCTCCGTGCGCTTGCCGCGATGCAGATCTTGTCCGGTCGAGGAAAGCGCCTCCGCCATCTGCGTGGCAATCTTCAGCGCGCCCGCCAGTGCCGCCTTGGGATCTTCCAACCCGGGAGGATGGATTCCCGCGGCCCGTGCAACCGCCAGGACCTCATAAACGGTGGTTGCGACAACTTTCCAAGCATCCGGGCTGGAGGCAATGGATCCATACTTCGCGCGGCCCAGCGCCGAGACGGCGTTCAAAGCGCAATTCCAAATGAGCTTGGTCCACAGCTCGCCTTCAATATTTTCCGAAATGCGGCAAGGCACTTGCGCGCGCGAAAAAAGCGCCGCGATGCGTTTGGTCTTTTCATTTTCCGGCCCGACGACGAGATCGCCGCGGCCAACGTGTTTCACTCGCCCGGGTTCGGGCACTGAAGCCGCAACGTAAACCACGGCGGGGAGCGCATCGATCGCCGCCGCGGCGCGAATCTGTTCGACATTATCCACGCCATTCTGCATGCTGAGGAGCAATGCACCGGGAGCCAGCAGCGGAGCCAGCGCCCGCGATGTCGCAACGTTGTCCGTGGTTTTCACGCAAAAAAGAACAATTTCTGCTCCGCGCCCCGCGCTGAGTTCGCTGGACGCCTCGACTCGCACACGCTCTTGAAATTGCAAAGTATCCAGGAATAGTCCGTTCTTGTTGACGGCTTCCACAAACGGTGCGCGCCCGATCATTACTACCGGCGCACCTGCGCGCGTCAGCAGTCCGCCGAAATAACCGCCCACGGCACCAGCGCCAACGACGGCAATCTTCGGCCAGCTCTCCTCTAAACTCACGGAGCAACCACGCTGATCAGCCGGTCGATGTCCCGCTCGGTGTTATACAAGTGCGGGGACACGCGAATGTTTCCTTCGCGCAAACTGACCGCAACATTTTCCTTCCGCAGATGTTGATAATGTTCCGCTGTTTTCTCCGGGCTGCGCGCCGCAAAGCATCCGTAAGGGCCGCGCCGCGCGGCATCGAGCGGACTCGCAAGAACAAAGCGGTCCTTCGGCAGCCGTTCGAACATTAGTTCTATTAATTTCCGGTTGTGCTCGGCAACCAACTCTGGCCCCAAGCGCACCACAAAATCCACGGAGGCATCCAACGCTACCAGGTTGAAATTGAAATAGCTGGCCGATTCCGGCGCATCCCACCGCTTTGCATTGGCCGCCGGCTTGGGGTCATCGAAATTCATCGCCGCGAAATTGTGCGACCTCATCAATGCCATCCAGTAGAACGGCCCCGGTCGCACCATCCCAAGATGCTCGCTCTTTGCCCAGAAAAATCCCGTGCCGAACGGACCCAGCAGCCATTTGTACCCAGCGGACACGATAAAATCCGCTCCCAGTTGCTGCACATCCATAGGCATCGCGCCGCAGCTTTGGCTCGCATCCAGCAGAAGCAGCGCTCCCTGTTTATGACACGCCTCCGCTACGCGTGCGGCATCGAGCAGCGATCCGTCGTCGTATCGCACCATGCTCACGGACACCAATCGCGTCTGCGGAGTCATCGCAGCGATCAAATCTTCCGCGGTGATGAACCGTTCGCGGGGCGAAACAATTTTCAGCTTCAGCCCCTCGCGTTCCTCCATCGGTTTCCACGTTGCAGATTGCAGCGGGAACTCGCCCTTCGCCGTGATGACCTCGTCGCCCGGCTTCCACGTCAGCGCGTATGCCACGGCCGCCACGCCCGCGCTGGCCCCGCTCGTCAGCGCAACCTCTTCCGGTTTCCCGCCAATCAGTTTCGCGATGGATACACGAAGGCGGTTTGGCACTTCGAAGAAGGTAGAGTCCGCATTGTGGTGCGGGTATTTGTTTGCCTCGAGCGCGGCTTGCACCGCGCGAATCGAAACCTTCGGCATGGGCGACTGGCTCGCCAAATTCAAATACGTCGCATCTTCAATCTCGAACCACTCTTGCCGCCAGTCGGTTTGGGGAGAAATTGCGGTTTTTCCAGAGCCGGCCATCACCGGTTCATGTTCCAGAGTCCAGGTGTGTTGGTGCGGGATATAGACGGCGTTGAGGCCGATCTTCATCGCCGGATTAATGTCGCTGCGCGGGCTGTTACCGATCATCCAGCCGTGGGTCTTCACGATTTTGTGTTTGTGAACGAGTCCGCCATACGTTTCCGTGTCTTTTTCGGGAACGATTTCTATGAATTCAAAAAATCCTTGTAGCCCCGATCGCTCGACTTTCGCCGCCTGTTCCGCGGGTTCGCCCTTGGTAAACAAAATCAGCCGGTGCCGCTCGGTAAGATACGCCAGCGTTTCCGGCACGCCATCCAGAATTTTCGGAGGCGTGCGCTCCAGGTCAATGACGCGGCCGTGAATCAGCGCGAGCGTCTCGCGTTTGGCCATCTGGTCCGCAAGTTTTATGTAGGTCTCTTCGAGCGAACGTCCAAAGCTGCGCACGCCATAGCCGTACTGCCGGATATTCTTGCGTTCCGTTTCATTCAGGATGTGGCGGATGTAAGCGCGGGTGTAACCGTACGGCTCGACGATGCTGATGAAGTCCTCGATCAGCTTCTCGAAGAAGACATTGTTTTCCCAGAGCGTGTCGTCCGCGTCAATCAGTAGTGTATGGCGTCGCATCGAACTTCGCGATTGGCGGCTGCGCGCCGCGAATCGCTTTTCCCCCAGGTTGTTGCGCCAGCGATTTCAGTCTACCAGCCGCATGGCATCTTCGGCGATGGCCGCGGCGGCGCCGGGGCGGCCCAGACTCTTCGCCGCCTCCCGCATGCTCGCAAACTTTGCAGAATCATCCAGCAGCGCGGCAATCTTCCACGACGCCGCCGGCAAATTATTGCAACGAATCGCGGCCCCGGCCTCCAGCAAATGGTCCGCGTTGCGTCCTTCCTGGCCGGGAATCGGTTCGATGAGCGCCATTGGCAGTCCACGCGCCAGCGCTTCCGAAGTCGTCAGCCCGCCGGCTTTGCCCACCATTAAATCCGCCGCGGCCATATACTTATCCATCTCTGTGGTGAACCCGACGGGACAAAGCCGCGGGGCGCCGGACGACAATTTTCCCGCTTCCTTCGCCAATTCCTCCAGACGCTTCCGCGTTTTTTCTGATTTTCCCGCAATTGCCACGATTTGCCATGGTCGCTGCAGCGCCAACAAATCTTTCACCAATTGCTCGACGGGACCGATGCCGTAACCGCCCGCGGAGATGAGAATTACCGTTGCATTCGAATCGAGCACCAATTGCTTCCGCGCTTCGGAGCGATTCACTGGCGTCGCAAACAGCGGATCAATGGGAATGCCAGTAACGCGCAGTTTTTCTCGTGGCACGCCGATGCGTGCGAGATATTCCGCCGCTTCATCGATGGCCACATAGTAACGGTCGACGGTGCGGCAAAGCCACATGGCGTGCACATCGTAGTCGGTGACGACGATGGCATTGTGCGTACGCAACTTTCGTTTGGCGATCAGCCAGGCGATGATTTCCGCCGGCAGAAAATGCGTCGCCACGCACAGGTTCGGCTGGACGCGTTTTAGCAAGCGGATCATCGGACCGGTGTTCAAGCGGTCCAGCGCCAGGCGCCGCCGCTGGTGCAGCCAGGGCTGGTCGGTGCGTTCGTAGAGCACGCCCATCAACTCCGGCGCGCGCCGCACCATCGAAATGTAAGCTTGGTCGTAAACGCGCTGAAAAAGTCTGCTGACGTGCTGCAGCGCGTCGATATGTTCGACGGCCGAATCGCCCCGGGCGAGGAAAGCCTTTTCGAGAGCTTGCGCGGCGCGGACGTGTCCGGCGCCGGACGTTGCGGACAGTAGCAACACACGCGCCTTCGTTTTCATTTGTGGGAAATTCCCGCGCAGGCGGCCGGCATCAGGATGTCTTACGCTGGCCTGCAGCGATTTTTTCCAGAATGCCCCGGGCGACTTTTTGCAATTCTCCGAAGTGTGTCAGGTATTCCTGAAAATCGTGATTCAGGAGCTGCGCTTCCTGCGGCCCGAGCTTCGTCCGCAGAATCATGTCGCGCAATCTTACGGGATGCGGAAGCAGCGCTTCTTCCTGTAATTCCTCGAGCGCAATTTTTGCGTCGTAGTGATACATGGCTTCCCCCCGGCAAAACGCCTTCCACCATATTGTACCCAGATGCCGCTGCGAGGGGGATTGCGAAAAATGAGGGGAAGAAAGCCTACGCAGCGTTCGCGTTAGCCGGGATGAATTCATAGCGGGCGATTTTCGCCGCAATGCCCACGCTGCCGTTCCCGTTGGGCTCGATGCGCACAACCTCGCCTTGGCAACGGATATTTACGTCACCCGACTGCGTCACTTGCTGTGGAAGGGTGATCACGAATTCGATTTCGCTGCCAACTTCGAAATCGGCGTCAGCGACAAAGTACAGTCCGCGGTAACTGACGTCGCGTGTGTGCGCGTCAAGCTCGTGTCCTTTTGCCCGCGGTGAAACGCGCATGGGAAGACTCATCGTGAATCGCCGTGCTTCGCGGCGGTCCGCTCCTACACTCATCAATACCCCCTGGGGCTGTGCAACTTGGCGCAAAACTAACACTGGCTCACGCAAACTGCAATGCGAAAATCAGAGATTTTTGTCCTAGTACGAGGTCTTGGCGGTTTTGGTACTCGGGGAATATACTTTGAGACATCCCCGCTGACCGGCCGGCGCGTGCGCATGCGTCTGCCGGTACGCTTGCGCTGGACTGCGCCGTTTGGCCAGAAAATCGAATTAGCAGAGACCATCGACGTCTCGCGCAGCGGCCTGCTGGTTTCCATGAAGGAAGCACATTCTTGCGGAACGAGTGTGTGGGTCACTTTTCCTTACGACGCTTCGCTTGACGACGGACAGCCAGAAGTAGCCGCCAAAGTCGTTCGCTGCGGCGAGGTACTTGAGGTCATTCGTGCCACAAATGCGCGCGAAAAAACTCAAACTGCAAGCCACTCGGCGCGGGAGCTTTCGGCAAAACTGGAACAACTCGTGCGCGACATTGGCATCTCCGATGCCCCGGCGACCTTTGCGGTTGCGATTCATTTGGAAGAACGCCAGCGCTCCGCTTCCAATGGAAACGCGCTTGGTCGCGAAAACGAACGGCGAGGCAGCATGCGGAAAGCGCTCGCGATTCCGGTGCGCGTTCATCCCGAACGAGTCCCATGGTTTGAAGAGGCCATGACCATTGATGTATCGGCCAAGGGCATGCGCTTTCGCAGTCAGCGCGAGTACACACTCGGAGATCGCCTGAAAATCGCGTTTGCGGATCCGCCATCTGCGCCTTGGCACGGCGGTGGAGAATTCCTCTCCGAAGTGGTGCGCGTCGCTCCCACGCCGGGCAGTGTCGTTGTCGACGTCAGTGTTCGCCGCGTGGAATAAATAAACCGAAACTTCCAGTGGCATTCGGCCTTTTCGTTTCGATGCGCTAAACTGCAAATTTGTTCACTGTACATCGATGACCAGTACCCACAACTCGCGTAATTTCTTCTTGGAAGGGCCTGTCGGACGCCTTGAAGCGATTCTTTGGACGCCGTCAGGCGGCGCGCGCCCGCCGCTCGCTGCGGTTGTCTGCCATCCGCATCCGCTTTTTGGCGGGACGATGCACAATAAAGTGATTTACCAGACGGCGAAATCGCTGGATACCCGGGGTATTCCTGTATTGCGGTTCAATTTTCGCGGTGCAGGGCTGAGCGCCGGGGTCCACGACCGTGGTCTTGGCGAGCGGGACGATGTTCGCGCTGCGCTGAACTTTCTTGCTTCCGAATTTCCCGGTGTGCCGCTAATGGTTGCGGGATTCAGTTTTGGCGCCTGGGTTGGCATGCGTGTGGGCTGCGAAGATCCGCGCGTCTCTCACTTGATCGGCTTGGGTATTCCGGTGAACAGCTCGGACTTTTCATTCCTGCGCCAGTGCAGCAAACCAAAACTTTTTGTGCATGGAGGAAATGACGAACACGGCGCCATCGAAAAAGTAAAAGCGCTGATTACGACTCTGTCTGGCAATAGTCATCTCGTTGTCGTCAAAGGCGTCGATCATTTCTTCGCAGGAAAGCTCGACCAAGTTGGCCGCGCCATCAACGCCTGGTTCACGGGCGAGGTTTTTCGGCTGCGTCACTAGAACCGAAAGAAATTGTGTCTTTTTTTGTGAACTGCGCTCTGTCGGTTAAAGCTTTTTCTTCAGGCCCCTTCGCCGCGCGCGAATAGTTTGGTGAACTCGTCCACGGTGGCCGGAGGGACGCTGACTAGCCGCGCGTTGGCTTTCACGTGCTCAACGCGAGACATTCCTACCAGCGCCGTCGTAATTCCCGGTGAGGAGCGCACGAATTGCAGCGCCCGTTCGGCATCGTTTGCGAGACCGAGAGCCTCGGCGACAAACTCCGGCAGATTCTTCGCTACCTGGCCTTGCAGCAACGAGGCGCTGGCAATCAGCGAAATATCCAGCTCACTTGCCGCCTCCATGATCGTTCGATGATGCCCGCGCAGCGATTGATTGCCCAGCGTCAGCGCTTCCGTCATCCCCAGGTTGAATGGCACCTGCACGAAGCGGAAGCGATGCCGGCCACCGGCAATTTCCTGCGCGATCTGCGTGATTTCGCCGAGCTGCATAGCCTCGCGAACGCGGGCATCCTGCCGGAACCCATTCCACGTCGCCATCCCGTAATACTGAATTTCGCCCGCCTCCACGGCCGATTCGAGAAATGTAAAGGCTTCGCGTACTCGGTTTGAAAACTCTTCTTTCGATACTTCGGAGAGTTGCGTCTCTGGATTGTGCAAGTAGTAGACGTCCACGCATTCGACGCCTAGATTTTTCAGGCTGCGCCCGAGCTGGTTTTTCAGAAATTTCGGCGTCATGCAGTGGCTACCAGCCGCGATATCCTTTTCGCTCGCTGCGTTGAAACCGGTAGTTGATGGCGGCGTCGAGAACGTTGATGCCATTTTCCACCGCCGCCACCGCCGCCGCCGTATAGCCTTCATCGGTCCTGGCGTCGGGCTGGCCGAGGTAGGTGCCGATCCCGAGAGAGGAGAACACCAAGCGGTGCGCTTCTCTGAAATGGCCTGCGGCGGCGCGGCCTGCGAACCTTTGCGCGTAGCGCGTTGTTCTTTCTTTGGTAGCGGATTTGGTCATGATGCTCCTTCGGGTGATTGCGCTGGCCCGGGCGCGGGATTGCAATCAGCATCGGCAGTCTTCGGAGCGAGAAGCCGCGAACACGCACGGAGAATCCTACGATAGGGCCAGTCTTTTTCGCGGAAGAAAATTTCGCCTTCGCGTGGATTGCTGTAAAACCAGCGGGCCACCAGCCACAGGTGCTCGCCGAGATCTCCGACCGCGGTAGCGCATTGCGATTCGAATTGCTCGCGAAAAATGTGCTCGGCCGAGCGCGGCTGGCTGGCAATCTCCGCGAAGCGCAGGAAAAACGGCTCTGCCAGCCTTCCGCCGCTTACGCAAAAGACGCCTATGGTTTGGTCTTCGGCGGCGCGCTGCAGAATCACCGCGTCGAGATCCTGAATGCGGCGGGTGAGTTCCGGCTGGCCGCGCAAAACCTCATCGAGCTTCTCCACTTTTTTATGGAGAGCCGCGGCGCGTTCGAAGTCCAATTGCTCGCTGGCTTTTTCGCGCTCTTCTTCGATGGTCGAGCGCATGGATCCACCGCAGGTTTCCAGGAACTGCACCAGGCGCTGCACCTCGACGTCGTATTCTTCTTTCGAGCAGCCCGCGAAGCACGGCGCGAGACACATTTTCATTTCGGAGTAGAGGCACCCGGGAAATGTGGGGTCACGGCGAATTTTGATCTGGCAGTGGCGAACTTTGAATAAATCGAGGACGCGTTCGGCGAAAGCTTGCGCGGAGCGCCTTGAAGGGAATGGACCGTAATACGCGCCGCCCGTGGGCACGCCGGCTTCATCGACGGGAATGCGGCGCGTTACGTAGCAGCGCGGATAAGCGTTGCGTAGATTTACCTTGAGGACCGCGGCGGGCCGCAGGCGCATCAGGTCGCGATAGCGTTTCGGAAAAAGCTGCTTGGAGTGCTGGTAGTAAGTGAGCGTTTGTTCGAATGGCGAGCCGGTGAGTCGATAGCGGATACCGCGCGCAAAGTCGCTCAGGTTAAGCCGCTTGCTTGCTGGATCGATGGGGCCCAGCAGACGCTGCAAACGCCGCTGCAAGTTCTGCGTGCGAATCAAGAACGGCTCGGCATTTTCTTCGCGCCCTTCGATCAGGCAAATCGCAGGGCGTGGCGGCAGAGCGGGGAAGAAGCCTTCCTCCGCCCGCGCAGCGTCAAATTCGAGTCCGCAATCGAGTTTTAGCACGTGGTCAGGATACTACGGGGAGGTTGAGACTTCAGAATTCAGCCGCAGGTGGAGGGAAGAAAAGAAATCTTTCAAAGTGAAAGAAACAGGATGCTAAGACTTCAGAACCCAAGAGGCGATAACCAGGCGCTGGATTTCGCTGGTGCCTTCGTAGATTTCGGTGATGCGGGCGTCGCGGTAGTTCCGCTCGACGGGGTATTCGCGGCTGTAACCGTTGCCGCCGTGAATCTGGATGGCTTTGTGTGTTACGCGCGTGGCCATTTCGCTGGCGAAGAGCTTGGCGGTGGCAGCCTCCATGGTGAAACGGGCGCCGGTGTCCTGCTTCCACGCGGCCTTGCGAATGAGCATGCGCGCCGCGTCAATCTCGGTGGACATGTCGGCGAGCATGAATTGAATGGTTTGAAACCGTGAAATCGGGTGGCCGAAGGCCAGGCGCTCCTGTGAATACTTCAGCGCCGCTTCAAATGCGCCTTGCGCGATGCCGGTGGCTTGGGCTGCGATTCCGATGCGCCCGCCGTCGAGCGTAGAAAGCGCCACTTTGTAGCCTTCTCCTTCGTTGCCGATGCGATTCGCAACCGGCACGGCGCAATCAGTGAAGACCAGTTCGCTGCATGCAGTCGCACTGATGCCCAGTTTTTTTTCTTCCTTGCCGACTTTGAATCCCGGCGTCCCCTTTTCGACGATTAGCGCAGTGATTCCTTTTTCGCCTTTCGCTGGTTCTGTGTTGACGTAGACGATCGCGGCGTCCGCCGCGCCCCCATTGGTGATCCAGGCTTTTGTGCCATTGAGAACATAAGTGTCACCCTTTTTGACGGCTTTCGTTTGCAGCGCGGCCGCGTTCGAGCCGGCTTGCGGCTCAGTCAGCGCGTAGCAGCCGATTTTTTCACCGCGAGCGTAGGGCAGCAGGAATTTTGTCTTTTGTTCTTCCGTTCCGAAACGATGAAGGGGATCGCAGTAGAGCGAATTCTGCACAGAGAGAATCACGCCTGTCGAAGCGCAGCAGCGCGAAATCTCCTCGATCACGATGGTGTAGGCGATGTGGTCGAAGCCAGCGCCCCCTTCCGATTCTGGAAAAGGCACTCCCGTAAGCCCCAGTTCCGCCGATTTCTTGAAGAGTTCGCGCGGGAAGTGTCCGGTCTCGTCGTGTTCCTTGGCCAAGGGACGAACTTCCGATTCCGCGAACTCGCGCACGCTTTTTTGCAGCAGTTTCTGTTCTTCCGTCAGTTCCAGGTCCAACGTGGCTCACTCCCGTTCTGCCAAACAATTGTTCGAATTGCGTATTCTATCGCGGCGCAGTTGGCTTCGCGAATCAAGCCAAGGCCTTGGATAGACGTTCGTAGGTGGTTTTCAAATCTTCCGGGTGAACGCGCGTTTCGCACGCTACCGTCATGAAGTTTGAATCACCCATCCAGCGTGGCAACACGTGCAAATGCAAATGCCCAACGACGCCCGCACCCGCCGCGCGGCCAAGATTCATTCCCAGATTCATGCCATCGGGCTTGTAGCCCGCTCGCAAGGCCGTTTCCGTGCGCTGCGCCAGCTGCATCATCTCGCCGAGCGTCGCGGCATCGCACAAATTCAACTCGGCGACGTGCGCGTAGGGCACGATCATCACGTGCCCGGAGGTATAGGGGAAACGATTGAGGATTACGAATGTTTTTTCACCTCGATGGACGATCAGCGTCTCCGCGTCATTCTTGCGCGCCAGCGCATCACAAAAAATGCATTCCGGCTGGTTTCCGCTTGCCGCCTCTTTCATGTACTGGTAGCGCCAGGGAGTCCAGATATAGTCCATCGCACCGCTTCCTTTTTCCGAAAAGCCGCGCGCACAGCATAACGCAGAATGGGCACGCGAATACCACGCGAGCGCTAATTCAGTCTGGACACGCTCGAATGTCCGTTTATGTTTTCTTGATGGGGAATGAAAATATTCCAACCGGACCGTTTCTGGCAGCCGAGTGCGCGCCTACTCGCCGCCCGCAGGGGCCGCTTGCGTCTCGGAGTTATTGACAAAATCCTTTAACTCTTTGCTGGGCTTGAAGAAGGGAATTTTCTTGGCGGGCACTTCCACCTTCGCGCCGGTCTTCGGATTGCGGCCGATTCGTCCACGGCGCTCGCGCGTGCGGAAGCTGCCGAATCCGCGGATCTCGATCTTCTGGCCCTTCTGCAGGGAGCCAATGATGCTATCGAAAATCGTTTCGACGATGGTTTCCGATTCCTTGCGGGGGAGTTCCGTGATGCGTAGAACTTCCTCGATGAGGTCGGCCTTCGTGAGTGTGGGTTGCTTGGTCATCGTCGCTATGCCTCGTCGCACAAATCTTGATTAAAGACCGTCTCCGCTCGTCCGCCGCCTTACGGCCGCCATGTGGAACTGACGCTCAGCGTTTGCGCTAAACAGTGGAACCAAACGGCTTACGGGGACGGGCCCCTAGCCGGAGTGCCCCCTTCCTATCATTAAAATGACCCGCAGGTAAATGAAATTATAACGGCCGGTCCCTGAAGCCGGTTTTGAGCCAGCTAACGCGCCGAGAGCTTGGACTTCAGCGCATCCCCAATCGTCGCCGTCGACGAGGACTTCGACGTCGAACGATACTGCTCAATCTCCTTGCGCTCGATCTGCTTGACCGCCGCGCGGTAGCTCAAGCCGATGCGCCGCGTCTCCGGGCTGATCTTGATGATCTTGAAATCATATTCCTTGCCCGGCTCGAGTGGCCCGGCACTCTTCAGCGGTCCGGTAGTCGGACGGAAAGCGGAATGCCCTTCGTCACGGCGCTTGCGCTCTTCGATCTCCGTGTTGTGGCAAAGCGCTTCGATGTTTTCGCCCAATTCGACGAACGCGCCGAACGTGGCGATGCGCGAAACCTTGCCCTTCACGATTTGCCCGACCGGATTCTTGATGCGCTCGGTCCAGCTCACATCGCTGACGTGCACCAGCCCGTCAAAGCCATCCTCGATTTCGATGAACGCGCCAAACTCCGCGATGTTGCGCACTTTGCCCGTCACCACTGTGCCCACGGGATATTTTTCCGCAATCAGCAGCCAGGGATCCGGCTGTGCCTGCTTGATGCCCAGCGAAACGCGCCGGTCGCTCGGCTTGATGTCCAGCACAACTACGTCCACTTCATCGCCAACTTTCGCGACCTTCGACGGATGCTGGATCTTTTTATTCCAGCTCATCTCCGACACGTGTACCAGGCCTTCGATGCCCTGTTCCAGCTCCACGAACACGCCGTAGTCCACGATGCCGACGATCTTGCCCTTCACTTTCCCGCCCGCCGGATATTTTTCCGCTGCGCCGACCCAGGGATCGGCCATCAATTGCTTCATCCCCAGCGATACGCGCTGCTTTTCCTTGTCAAACTTCAGGATGATGACGTCGACTTCCTGGTCGGGCTTTACAACGTCGGAAGGATGCTTCACGCGGCCCCAGCTCAGGTCCGTCAAGTGCAGCAAGCCGTCGATTCCGCCGAGGTCCACGAACGCACCGTACTCGGTCACGTTCTTCACGTGGCCGTGAACGACCTGGCCCTCGCTCAGCGTTTCCATCAACGCCGCGCGCTTGGCATGCAGTTCTTCTTCCAGCAGAGCGCGCCTGCTCACCACCACGTTTCCGCGGCGACGGTTCAGCTTTGTGACGCGCACCTTGATTTCCGTGCCCGTCAGGTTGTCGAGGTTCTGTGCCGGCCGCAAATCGTATTGCGAGCCCGGCAGGAACGCACGCACGCCGATATCCACCACGATGCCGCCTTTGATGCGGTCCACGACTTTGCCGGTAATTGTTTCCTTGGCTTTGAACGCGGCTTCAATCTTTTCCCACGTGCGGCGGCGCAGTTCCCACGTGCGGCGGCGCAGCACTTTCAAGTACGACAGGATCGTGAAGCCGTCCTTGTGTTCTCCGGTGCGCTGCACTTCGATGGTGCTGTTCGGTTCGGGACGCGGGATTTCCGTGTCCGTGAATTCCGCCGCGGGAATCAGGCCTTCTGTCTTTCCGCCCAGGTCCACGACCACGCCATGTTCCGTGTAGGCGACAACCTTGACCTCAATGACCTCGTGCGATGCAGCCGCTTCCTGCTTCTCGTCGTACTCCTGCAGCAGCTTGCTCATCTCTTCCGAGCCGGCGGCCTCTTCATCGGCTGCGGCAGATTCGGCGTCCGCTGCGTGCGTTTCCCGGTTGGCCTCAGCCGCGGCATGGGCAGACGCGGAATCCGTGGACACGCCCGACTGCTCCGGCGTTCCGGCCGCAGGAGTTTCTGGCGTCGCGCTCGCTACTTCGGCAGCTTGCGTGGCCGCAGGAAGAGCAGTTTGCTCTGCCGCGCTTTCTACCGTTGAATTTGTTTCCGTGTGCGCATTGTTAGGAACGGTTTCGGATTCGGGCGCGGGCGCGGCGGCTGCCGCATTGGTCTGGTTATCGTGGTCGGAAAACATGGTTGTCGGCCTCCGGAAGATTACTTCGCTTTGGGTAGCCGCTATGCGGCTCCCGTGTTCAGTCGAAAAGATTCCTTGCTGATTCCCTGTCTGGGTTTAGTGCAAGGAGGTTCACCGCAAAGCGGTTACTTGGGACACAGATGCTGCGGGGCCGTGCCCGTTTGAGAAACTTTCCTCGATTGTTCGCCGCGCCAGCTCCCGCAGCCGAGCATCCTGCCGGCCGAGATCGGCCAGCCCCTGGAGCGCAAAAGTTTTCACCATGGAACTGCTCGAAGGCTGCGGCGGCTCGCGCCTTCTCCTGCCCGCTCAGCTTCAATCGTGGCACCATGAGCGCAAGATGTCATCGCCATTCGATGTGCTCGGCTTCAACCAAAAGGCCCAGCAATTCCTGTTTGTGGGGATTCAACAACTCGGGGTGCGCCAGCGTGACTTTTTCTGCCGCGTCCGCTGCCCGCATCCGAATGACTGGGTCTTCGTCCCATAAGCACTTGAGGAGCTCGGGGAACCGTTTCAGCTGGCGCGCTACGAGCTTCTTGACCTCGTCCGACCGCTCAATCGAACGCCGGTCTCCACCTTTAAGCATGGCGGCAATGTTTTGGTGCCGCATTTCTTATTTCCAGAAATTGGCTGTCAGTTCCTCACCCTACACCCGCGCATGTCCGGCTTGCGTTTTTTCGCGGCGAAAATCCGGCGCGGAAACCTCCACCGTGCGGCACATCTCGTACAATCTCGAGCGCATACGCGATCCAATACGCTGCTCCAGGGCATCTTCGCGCGTCGGCGAAATCAATTTGCCGTTCGGGAGCCGCGTCACTTCACCTTCCGTAGCAGGATTATCGAGATAATTCGTGGTGATGATCGTCGTGCGATTCTCGTTGTAGCGGGCGTTAAGGACGATGCCAACAATGTCACGAACCCAATCCGACGGCTTGCTCGCGCCGAGATCATCCAGTACCAAGACTTCGACGGTTCGAATCGGGTCCAGAATCTTCATCTCCGTGGATTCGCTTGCCGGATTGTAGCTGGCCTGAATTTCTTTCAGCAATTCGCGATAATCGCAAAACAATCCCGCATGCCCGCGATGGATCAATTCTTTCAAAGCCGCAACCGCCAGATGCGTTTTCCCTACTCCCGAGGGCCCCATGAACAACAAGCCCTTTTCGGACGAGCCGGGGTATTCGCGTACAAACGCTTGCGTAAACAGTTTTGCCTGCTTGAGCGAATGCGCGTGCTGAGGCATCCAGGTTTTTCCGTCAGTCAGGTCGGTGACGTAGCTCTCAAAATCGCAATGCTCGTAGCGCTTCGGGATTCTTGCGCGCTCCATCACCAGCGACGCACGCTTCTCCATCCCGCAGTCGCACGCCACCGCCACTTTGCCCGCTGCGCCATCTCCGCGCGGTACCAGCTTCCATCCCGTCCCCCTGCAAAGCGTGCAATTTTCCAGCGCCATAATGTATTCGTTTGTGTAGAACCAGGGCTTTAGCCCGGCCTTCTTTGTAGTGGCCGGTCTTCCGCGCTTTTTACCGTCCCGGCCTTGCCGGGAAGACCGGTTCTTTTCCCGCGGCAGACAGCATACGGTCGCGAACATCCCACGGCAAGCTGTCCTCATTGGGAAAACTGTGGAAGGAACTACCGGTTCTTTTCTTTGAAACTACTTGCTGATAACTGACCACTCCAAAACTGCCCTAGCGCACCAATCGCGGCGTCGCCCGCACGATCGCATGGAGCGGTGCTTTCTCCCGCGTATGCGAAGCTGCCACCCGCGACAATTCCTGCTGCACCACTTGTGCGAACTCACCCATCTGCCGTTCCATTTCGATCATTTTCTCGCGCATGTTCAAAATAATCTCGATGCCCGCCAGGTTCACGCCCATATCGCGCGCCAGCGTCAGAATCACGTCTAGCCGTTCGAGGTCCGAATCCGTATACAGCCGCGTGTTCCCCTGCGAACGCGACGGCTTCAGCAGCCCCACACGCTCGTAAAGCCGCAGCGTCTGCGGGTGTAGTTTGTACAACTCCGCCACCGCACTGATCATGTAGCCTGCTTTGGCCCGTTTTTTCGCTCGTGGCGGCATCGCCGATTTCCTACACTCCCGCCTTGCTGAACAAATCTTTCCGGGGATCGCCGGGCGCGACGCTCTCCAGTTCCTTCATCAAATTCCGCACCCGTTCATCCGTCGGCGGAGGCACGACCACTTGAATCTCCACATACTGGTCGCCTCTTGCGCCATTCCTCGCGCTTGGCACACCTTTTTCTTTCAGCCGCAGGGTCTTCCCGCTGTTTGTTCCCGGCGGAATCCTTACGAGCGACCGCCCATCCATCGTCGGTACTTCTATTTTTGCTCCCAGGGTCGCTTCGCTCACGGTGATCGGAATCTTGGTGTACAAGTCATCGCCACGGCGTTCAAAAAATTCGTGCGGCTTCACCACCACGCGCAAATACAAATCCCCCGCCGGCGCGCCCATGGTCCCCGAGTTGCCTTTTCCGGGAACCCGCACGCGCCCGCCATTCGCTACCCCAGCCGGAATGCGCACCTCAATGGACTCCGACCGCGGCACGCGCCCTTGGCCATTGCACGTCCTGCAAAGCGTGCGCAGCTTGCCGGTCCCGCCGCACCGCGTGCATGGCACGTTGAAGCGCATCTTGCCTGCGGCCTGCTGAATCGTGCCCGTTCCCCCGCAGGCCGCGCAGGTTTGCGGCGAGCCGACGGCGCCGGTTCCATGGCAAGTCCCGCACGTATCCAGCCGCGTGATCGAGAGCTTCTTCACTGCGCCACGCACGGCATCCCAGAAATTGATCTCGATCTGGTACTCCAGGTCGCTGCCGGCTTCGTGCTCCGGCTCCATCCCGGCGCTTCCCCGCCCGCCGCTGAAAAACTGGCTAAAGAGATCGCGGAAGCTCGATCCGCCGCCGGCTGCGCCCGAGCCGCCGCCAAAATCAAATCCGCCAAAATCAAAGTTGACGTCCTGCTCTCCGCCGTGGCCGCCCGCTCCACCCGGCCCGCCCGGGGGCAGGTTGTCGCTGTAAAAGCCGTACTGGTCGTACATCTGCCGTTTCTTGGAATCGGAAAGGACGTCGTAGGCTTCCTGCAATTGCTTGAATTTTTCCTCCGCGGATTTATCGCCCGGATTCAAATCCGGATGATATTTCCGCGCCAACTTGCGAAACGACGCACGGATATCCTTGGCACTAGCTTTCCGCGCCACTCCCAGCAGTTCGTAATAATCCTGTTTCGCTGTCGTCGGCATGGTTGCCTTGGTAAGAAGATTGTAGGGGCACGATATATCGTGCCCCAGCAGTTGCTAATTCACGTTAGTTCGGCCGTTTGGACTCGTCCACGTCTACGTACTCGGCATCAATCACGTCGCCAGGCTTCTTCTCCTGTGCCCCGCCCGGGCCTGCGGAAGAGCTTCCTGCCGGGCCAGCGCCCGTAGCACCAGCCTGTCCCGCTGCGGCACCCGCCGCTTGAGTGGACTTGTACAGCTCCTCGGCGATTTTGTGCAGCGAACGCTCGACGTTCTCCTTTGCAGCCCGCAGCCGCGGAACGCCGCCTTCATTCACGGCCTTCTTCGCGTCTTCGATGGCCTCTTCGGCTTTCTTCACGTCCGCTTCTGCGATCTTCTCGCGGTTCTCGCGCAGCATCTTTTCGGCTTGATAGACGATGCCGTCCAGGCTGTTGCGCGCTTCGACCTCTTCCATCCGGCGGCGGTCGTCTTCGGAATGCGATTCGGCTTCCGCCCGCATCTTCTCAGCCTCTTCCTTGCTCAAGCCACTGGAAGCGGTGATGGTGATTTTCTGCTCCTTGTTCGTGGCTTTATCCTTTGCGCTCACGTTCAGGATGCCGTTGGCATCGATGTCAAACGTGACTTCGATCTGTGGCGTTCCGCGTGGAGCCGGAGGAATCCCGTCCAGTTTGAACGTACCGAGCGACCGGTTGTCTTTCGCGAACTTTCGCTCGCCCTGCATGACGTGGATTTCCACGCCCGGCTGGTTGTCCGCCGCCGTCGAATACGTTTCGACCTTGCGCGTCGGGATTGTGGTGTTGCGCGGGATCTGCACGGTCATCACGCCGCCGAGCGTCTCCACGCCCAGCGAAAGTGGCGTCACGTCCAGCAGCAGGATGTCCTTGACGTCCCCCGCCAGCACCGCGCCTTGAATCGCCGCGCCCACGGCCACGACTTCGTCGGGATTCACACCCTTGTGCGGTTCTTTTCCGCCGAAGAAGTTGCGCACCAGCGACTGCACCTTCGGGATGCGTGTCGAGCCGCCTACCAGAACTACTTCTTGGATGTCGTTCGGCGACATCTTCGCGTCTTCCAGCGCTTGCTTCACCGGTTTCATTGACCGATCCAGCAGGTCAGACATCATCTGCTCGAGCCGCGTGCGCGTGAGCTTCTCTTCCATGTGAATCGGCCCGTTCGCGCCCGCGGTGATGAACGGCAAGTTGACCTCGGTCTCCATCATCTGCGAAAGCTCGATCTTGGCTTTTTCCGCCGCATCCTTCAGCCGTTGTAGCGCCATCTTGTCCTTGCTCAGGTCGATGCCGTTCTTGGTCTTGAACTCGTTGATGAGCCAGTCCACGATTCTCTGGTCCACGTCGTCGCCGCCCAGGTGCGTGTCGCCGTTGGTGGACTTCACTTCCACCACGCCTGCGCCCACTTCCAGCACGGAAATGTCGAAAGTGCCGCCGCCCAGGTCGTACACCACGATCGTCTCATCGGACTTCTTATCCAGACCGTAGGCCAGCGCGGCCGCTGTCGGTTCGTTGATGATGCGCACCACATCCAGGCCGGCGATTTCGCCTGCCTGCTTGGTGGCTTGCCGCTGCGCGTCGTTAAAATAAGCCGGCACGGTGATCACCGCCTTGGCGACTTTTTCGCCGAGGAAATCTTCCGCGGCCGCTTTCAGCTTCCCTAGAATCATCGCGGAAAGCTCGGGCGGGCTGTAAGACTTCCCTGAAATCTCCACCCGCGCGTCTTGGTGCGGTCCGGCAATCACTTTGTAAGGTACACGCCGCGTTTCTTCACCCACTTCATCGAAGCGCCGGCCCATGAACCGCTTGATGGAATACACGGTGTTTTCTGGATTCGTTACCGCCTGACGTTTTGCCACTTGGCCGACCAGGCGCTCTCCTGTTTTTGTAATCGCCACGACGGACGGAGTCGTCCGCGCCCCCTCCTGGTTGGGGATCACCACCGGTTCGCCGCCCTGCATCACCGCCACTACCGAGTTTGTCGTTCCCAGGTCAATTCCAATAATCTTGCTCATTGCTGCCATTCCTCCTGAAACCCCTTGGCATTTCCATTCGCGCCGCAACGGTCTGTACTTAAAGGCGAAACCAGCTTAGTTCTCGCGTTCCAAGCCCAGCTCGAAGCGCAGTATACATGTTGAGTGTATGTTTGTCAAGTTGATTGATAGCATTAATAAGTCCTCCATTTTCTTTGCTTTGCAGCCTCCTGTCGCTTTTCCCTCGTTCCCTTCCGAAACTCGTCATTGACTTCAGGTAATTCTTTGTGTATCATACTATATAGATACCGGGGATGCGCTGGCTGGGGAGACATTTCCTTTGGGCGTTTGCCGGCGTTTCGCGCCATGCGCAGTTTCGTTGTTTGCTCCGCTAACCCTTTTACAATCAACAACCGATCGGGGGGAATGGCGGGGGAAGGCGAAAATGCCATCTAAGCCATTTAGAATCAACACTTATGAAAAAAAAGGGGAGGGACGTCCCCCGAACAACGCTTGCGTTCGCGATCGCAACCAACTTGGGAGAGTCGGAGTGGCGGCGCATCCTCTTACTGCTTAGGTGAAGTTCGGGCCACTACAACTCTTACATTCTCTCGATTTCGCGGTAGAATTCTGTTTCGTGACCCGCAAGGGCAAATCGCTCGAATTATTTCGGAGGATCGCGTGAACCGTCGGCGCATTCTGGCAGGGATTCTTAGCGTGGGCTTGCTCAGCCTACTGGCCTTGTTCCTGCCTTCTTTGCACAAGTCTCCTGAGCCTGCGTCACCGTCGGCACCCGCATTGGCGCAAACGCCGTCCGAGACGGCTAACGCGCCCGCGCCGTCTGATACGCCGATCATTCCCGCGCCGGTGGTTGCCGCGAAGGCAGCTCCGCCTCGGCCGGCGCCGCAATCTGCTGCGGACCTCCCCGACGTCGACCCGCACAAAGCCTTCGGCTCGAAGAACGCTCCCGTGGCCATGGAAGTCTTCAGCGATTTTCAATGTCCGGCTTGCAAAACATTGTTCGCCACCACCAATCGACGGCTGATGGACGATTATGTGACCACTGGCAAGGTCTACCTGATCCACCGGGATTTTCCGCTTGCCATGCACGCGCACTCGCGGGTGGCGGCGCGCTACGCTCGCGCCGCCGCACAGCTCGGGAAGGTTGAGCCCGTGGAGCAAGCGCTCTTCGAGAACCAGGAGAAGTGGGAACAGACTGGCGACGTGGACGGCACCGTCGCAGCCGTACTCTCCGCCGCGGAAATGACCAAAATTCGCGCGCTCGTCAAGGGCGGCACCCTCGACGCCGCTATCGACAAGGACTTCGCGCTGGGCCAGACCTATCGCGTCAACCAGACGCCCACCACCGTCTTTCATTGCAAAGGTCAGACCTATCCGTACGCCGGGGTCATGACCTACGATGTTCTCAAGACTTTTCTTGAACAGCTTCTGAGTCAGAAATAGTTTTCAATAATTTTGGAATCGCTGGCGAATCAAATTCAAGAATCCATGATGCAATCAAGCCCATTCAATTTGCGTCGCGCGACCATCTGGATCGGCCGCCTGGTTCTCGGTGGAATTTTTGTTTACGCAGGATTCTCCAAGCTCTTGATGCCTAACACGCATCTTTGGCCGATGTTCGTTTTGAAATTTTCGATCTCCATGAATATCTCGAGCTTCGCGCAGCAAGTGGAATCTTATAAAATGATCTCGCCCGAGGCCTCGCAGGTGGTTGCGCATACTTTGCCGTTCGTGGAAATCGTGCTGGGCCTGCTACTGCTGATCGGCTGGCGCTTGCGAATCTGGGCCACGGCCATCACGGCGATTATGGTGGCGTTCCTGGCCGTTGTGACTCGCGCGTATCTTCTGCACATGGACATCAACTGCGGCTGCTTCGGCACACCAGAGAAGCTTACCGGCATGACTCTTGTCCGAGACGGTTCTCTCTCCGCTCTCGCTGTTCTCATGACCGTCTTCGCGTTCATCGAAGCGCGCAAGCCGCATCCCTGGTCTGCTCCCGAGAAAGCTTGAGCTGAATTTGGCTCCCATGAGAACTCTTGCTGAATATCTCGAGCTGGCCGCTGTGGCCCACGGCCACCTGTGCGCCGGACAAGTCCTTGGCGTGCGCCTCGCCACGCTGGGCCTGCGCGAACTTGGCATCGACGATCCAGTGGCGGACAGAAAACGCCTGGTCACCTACGTGGAGATCGACCGCTGCGTCACTGACGCCGTCGCGCTTGTCGCCAACTGCCGCCTCGGCAAGCGCGCGCTGAAATTCCGCGACTGGGGCAAAGTTGCGGCGACCTTCGTCGATCTACAGACCGGCCGTGCCGTGCGTATCGCCGCGAAAGAATCTTCCAAGCAAGCTGCCCGCGAAATGTTCCCCGAACTCGGCAAGGATGCCGGCCAACAAAAAGCCTACGCGCAACTCTCCGACGAAATCCTTTTCGACAAACAATGGGTGAGAGTCGAAGTCCAGCCAGAAGATTTGCCTGGCTTCAAAGGCCCCCGCGTCGTCTGCGCACAATGCGGTGAAGGCATCAATTTCAAACGCGAAGTCTTGAAGGAAGGCCGTACTCTCTGCCGCGCTTGCGCCGGCGAACGTTATTACCATGCGGTGTAGCGCTGCCAAAAACTTGTTTCATCGACCTGCTCGCTTCGCGGGTTTTGCGATTGTGCTATTGGTCATGCCTCGGAACCGGATTGTTCCTTTCGTGTTTCTGCAATGCGCACGATGACATAAGCGATTAAGGCGAACGCAAAAAAGACCAGCAACATCCAGGCAATCCCCTGCAAAGTCTCGATCGCCGCGCGATAGACCTCAAAAATCCATCGGTCAAAACTGAGCGAGCTTGTTTGGACTTCACGGCCGCCAAGCGCCGGGTTGATGTATTTCTCCAGATCGCGAAGTTGCACTCCGGCAGACACTCCCACGACTAGAATCGCGAATTTCATATACTTCGACCAAGCGGCGCTGATCTCATCGGCGATGATGCGATGCAGCACGCTGTCGACCGGCTTGGTGAACAAGCGCATCACGAAAAACGACACGGCGAGAGCCGTCACGAAGGTAGCGAAGAGCAAATAGAGGAACATGGGAGCTCACCTCAGAGCCGATCCTTCCAATTGACTTGCAGACGAAAATACCGGGCCGGGCCGTTTTCCACTATAAAGGATTCTCGCTCTGTTTCCTTGTTCATGGCATCAAACGCGAGCGCATGGCCTGCGCCATTCTCTTGTGCGGTAAGATGATGCTTTCATGCTGAGTCTGCCACCCATTACGCTGCGATTGCGCGGCTGGAAATTAATTGACCGCGTCGCTTTGGTTTTTCTGTTGCTTTGTTCGATCGCGCTGGGCGCGGGCTGCGGATTGTTATTTGTTTACGCCAGCGACCTGCCGGAAATACGCGCGCTGGAAACCTATCGTCCCGACGTTGTGACGGAAGTTTACGCGGATGACGGTCAGCTTGCGGGCAGCTTCGCGCTGCAGCGCCGCATTCTGATGACCTACGAGCAATGCCCTAGAGTCTTGTACAGCTCTGTCACCGCGATTGAGGATCAGCACTTCGCAGAGCACTGGGGCATCGACTTCCCGCGCATGTTCAGCGCCGCGTTGCGAAATGTCCTCAAAGGCCGCATCACCGGCGGGGCCAGCACCATCACCATGCAACTGGCCGGAAATCTTTTCCTGGACCGCAGCGACCGCAGCTTCCGCCGAAAAATGCAGGAAATTCTTCTGGCTTTGCAAATCGAGCGCCGCTACACCAAGCCGCAAATTTTTACGATGTACGCGAACCAGGTGTACCTGGCGCACGGCAACTATGGTTTTGCCGCTGCTTCGCAATTTTATTTTGGCAAACCGGTCACAGATCTAAAACTTCAGGAAGCGGCGCTTCTCGCGGGCATGGTCAACGGCCCGAAATTTTCGCCGCTGACGAATCCGGAACTCGCGCTCAATCGCCGCAATCTGGTGATCCATCGCATGGAAGAAGAAGGAAAAATTACCCCTGCGGAAGAAACGTCTACCAGGAAATCGCCTCTCGGTTTGCATATTCAGTATCCGCGCAATGACCTGGCGCCCTACTTTTTCGAAGACATTCGCAAGTATCTGGAATCCGCGTATGGCACGGAAGCGGTGCACGAACGAGGGTTGCGTGTTTACACGACGCTGAACATCGCCATGCAACGCCTCGCCAACCAGTCTTTGCGCGACGGCTTGCACGCCTACGAACGCCGCCACGGCTGGAAGGGAAATTTACCAAACGTTTTGCGCGACAACCTTGGCAAACTCGAGACTTACGAAGACGACGATTGGCGCCACGCGATCGAGAAGGGAAGTTACGTCACCGGACTTGTCCTCACCGTGAGCGATAAAGACGCGGTCATCAAAATCGGCCCTTACCGCGGGATTCTCTCGACAAGTCAATTTGCCTGGACCGGTCGCAAAAAACCTACTGAGCTCCTGAAAGTGGGCGACCTCGCGCAATTCTCCATTCAGGAATTGCGCGACAATACCGTGCGCGTGCAACTCGAGCAGCAGCCTGGGCCGCAGGGCGCGCTTCTGGTCATCGACAATTCCACCGGTGAAATCAAAGCCATGATTGGCGGCTACAGTTTCGAGGATTCCAAATTCAACCGCGCCACCCAGGCGGTCCGCCAGGTCGGCAGCTCATTCAAGGTTTATGTTTATGCGGACGCACTGGAGAAAGGCTCGACGCCCTTCGATACGATTGTGGACACACCCTTTACGACCATCAGCGGCGGCCAGCCTTACTCTCCGCGGAATTATGACGAGAAATTTGAAGGGACCATCACGCTTCGGCGCGCACTGGCCGGCTCGCGCAACGTTCCTGCGGTAAAGCTCGCGGAAAAAGTGGGCATCAACACGGTCGTCGACATGGCAAAACGGTTCGGGATTACGACTCCGCTTCCGCCCTATCTGCCGCTGGCTCTCGGCGCTGCGGATATGAAGTTGGTCGAACATGTCTCGGCGTTCACGGTGTTCCCGAATGACGGAATCCGCATCGATCCGCACATGATTCGCCGCGTCACCAGTTACGATGGAGCGCTGCTTGAAGAAGCGCATCCCGAAGTACACGATGTTCTTTCTCCTGACGTGGCGCGTACCATGACCGCCATGCTCGAGGAGGTCATTCAATTCGGCACCGGCGTGCAGGCCAAAGCCCTCAGCCGCCCGGCGGCCGGAAAAACCGGAACAACGCAGGATTACACCGATGCCTGGTTTGTGGGTTATACGCCGCAGCTGACCGCCGGCGTGTGGGTAGGGTTCGACGATAAGCAGATTTCACTCGGGAAAAAAGAAACCGGGGCTCGCGCGGCGCTTCCCATTTGGCTCGAATTCATGCAGGGGGCGACCGCCGGGACGCCGGTTATGGATTTTCCCAATGTGGTTCCGCTTGAACAACAAGTCGGCGAACATCACGTGAACGTAGACACGCCGGATACTGCGCCCACTGAAGACGAGCCGGCCGCCCCCAAAGAAAAACCGCCGGGCGCTGCACCGCCCACAAACACGGGAACGGCAACTGCGACCGGCGTTTCTCCGCACCGGTGACGTTATTCGAATCGCAGGGTGTTGCTCTCCTCTCAAGAGATTACAGTTTCTGGACAACGACGTTGAGCGCGGAGCTCTGAACCGCGCCCAGATTCACTTGAGCCGGGTTTACCGCCAGATTTAGCTGCCACAGCTGATGACCGGCAGCGTCCGTCAGGCTCAGGTTGACCTGGAATTGCGCGTTGATCCCCATCGTGTTGGGTGAGGCGAAAAGCACGCAGTGCGCCTGCCCGTTCGTTAGTGATTCGCTTCCTTGAAACGAGAGCAGTGAAGAGGTAACCGAGTAAGCGAGCGTTCCCATGACGGGCGTGCTGTCGGGATAGAGGAAATTGATCGCGAGTTGGGGAGCTTGCGCAGGCACCGGCAGAATTTCGATGGCGTCGACCTTGGCCACTTGCGCCACGTTGTCGAACTCAATGCTCAAAGAACCGTTTTGCACCGTCACGTTGGTGCTCTTCACGAACGCGGCACGCGCGCCGGCTGCGGCGAAAATGTCAAGATTCTGGAACGCGGAAATTCCCTGGATTTTCACATTGAAAACGCGCGCCCCGATGGACTCCGCGGTCCTGGAGGTTTCCGCAAACAGAAGGTTTACATTGTAACTCCCATTTGGGACCACGAACGTGTACACCAGGGGAGTGCTGCCACTATTGTTGTAACGGCCGTCTTGATAAAGGGCTTGATCGGCCGTGCCGCCAATCTGCTGGCTTGTATTGTTGGAGCTTCCGCTATTGAAACCGGTATCCGCTTGCCAAACCTGGCCGTTGGAATCGGTATAGGCTGCCCCGCCGCAACGCACGCGGATCGGCTGCTGCGCAAAAACTCCCTTCGGAAAACAAAGCGCCGCCATAAATACCAACACACAAAAAATCTTTCGCACGAATCCTCCTCGGAATCGCTAAACAGATTCTAGTTTTATTAGATCAAGCGAGAAGGGCCGTTGGGTGGGAGGGTCCTTGCTTGCACTATCCAGTACCAAGGTAATAGAACTACT
>WNFI01060810.1_pt1 | contig 27229 bp, 28 predicted proteins | sample 5400471 | NCBI WGS metagenome assembly WNFI01 (sample SAMN13153348, study PRJNA577476) | soil metagenome | isolation source: 100 cm saprolite on Douglas fir-dominated hillslope | place: USA:California | collected 2013-09-17
GCGACGAAGCGCGTAACGAATTGCTCTACCGGAACTCCATCCTGCACCATCCTTCGTTTCCGGTGGAAATGGTATTGCGAAAGAACAACGTCTCGCGGGTCGCGCACGATATACACAATTTTCTGGTAGCGAGGATCAAAATATTGATGGCTCTTGATGTAGCGCGGTCGGGGAATGCGTCTCAGCTCGCTTTTCGAGAGAGCCTCAGGCTCCGGAACCAGGCGATTGATATTCGCGAAATTCACCTGCTCGTCAGGAAACACGAGGTTGGCGACCAGAAAGCGGGTCCACGTGTTGCCGGATTTCGGGTAGGAAACAATGAAGACGTCGTCGGGAAACACCACTAGTTTAGGGCCCTGGTGGCGGAGTCCCAAGACATATTTTGCACTCGCGATCGCTCGATTGAACATGGTAAGAAAATGGAGCCGGTCTTTCCGCAGTCCACTTGCCGCGGACCAGAAACTCTATATCATCCTCGGAATTCTACAGGCCTTACCCCTAGTGACCGTTAACCGGCCCTCTTATAGTTTGCGAAACGGACGAGCTCTGCTGTAAATCGGCGGATGAAGGACTCCGCGAAACTGGCGGACGCAGCATCGGCTGGAACATACGCAATTTACGCTCGGCCCAGGCTGCTTGTATCCGATTGCACATGCTTAGAACTTGTTCGTGAGCACGATAGTAAGCGCCAAACCACCGGGGTGCTTTGGCCAAGGCAACGACGGCCAAACGAACCCGCCAGCTATCCAATACTGACGAGGCGCGACTCGCAGATAAGAGAGCTTTCTCGTAATCTCCGGCATGGATGAATTCTTTCACCAAGTCCAGTTGGGCAATCGCCTCGGTCCGCTCGCACCGCTGCCTGACCAGTTCTTTCTGGGTCTGCGAAAGAGGAAGCGAAGAATCAATCTTCCGGTACACGTCGATCAGGGCGCGTTTCATCTCGTATTTGTTAGACGACAGTCCGGAATGGGAAACCATGCGGCAGACATGCGCCTGAGGACTGTAGGTCATCGACGTCCCTCGAAATGCCATACGCAGCCACAGGTCAAAATCTTCGCAGCGAGTCATTCCCTCGTCAAACAGCCCTGCTTCAAGGAGTTCCTTGCGGGATGCCACCGTCGTCGATGTGCTGACCGTGCAGCGCTCCCCAAGCAACGCTTCAAAGGTTACGGGCTTTTCCTGCCGCTCGCGATCGAAAGTCCTGCGAATACATTTCCCGTCTCTTACTACCAGCGAGTTGCTGTATACGAGGCCCAAAGAAGGTGTGCTGCGCAGAGTTGCAATCTGGGAGGCTAGATGTTCTGGCAGCCAGAAATCATCGGCATCCAGAAATGCGACATACTCTCCCCGCGCTTCTACAATGCCGCGGTTGCGAGAGGAACTCGGCCCGCGATTTTCCTGCTTGAAGTAGCGAATATGCAGGAGGTATCTCTGGAGAACCTGTTCCAGTGCCTCCGTGTCTGGCGATCCATCGTTTACAACGACGATCTCGTAGTCGGAGAAGGTCTGCGCCAGCACCGAATCCAGGGTAGCTGCTATACAGCCAGACGCATTGTATGCAGGAATGACTACGCTGACCGATACTCGGCTGCTGCTGTTCCGGCTGGCGCCTGCATCATCTCGAACCGTAGGAATCGGATTTTGCCGCTGGCCAATACCCGTTTCCGAGAACACCTGGCCGTTCCCAAGGCGCGCCAACGGAGAAGCGGTCGGCACTCTTTCCGAAGTTTCTATCACTTCGCTTTCGCTCCTACCGCTGCAGGCTTCGGAAATTCACGGAAACTTAAATAGTCTTTACGCGCTTCATTGCCTGGTTCGCTGCCCACAGAGTCATTAAGCCTACGCTGAATGGAAGGCCACACCTGGCCGCTGTTAGCGTCCGAAATACCGCATTTTACACTCTAGTCGGAGCGGTTTTTTTGGTCAAGCGCTTTCGAGCTTCATCTGTCACTTGCCGCCGGGTTTGTCCTGCTTCTGCTGGTGGGACGGGTGAGTGCACTGGGGATAGGAGCCGTTCGGATCGGTGCTCCCTTGACTCACTGCCCGGTCTCGACATCAGTCAGCTTTGGGTCGCAGCAGAACAATATGGTCGCGACCGTTGTGGGAGCCGACGCCAACGATCTCGCCCCGATTGTTGATCGCAAATGCCTGAATCAACTCCCAGCCGGCGTGTGGTTGCAGGAATTCGTTGAGGTCGTACAGGCGATGATGACGGTAGAGAAATCCATGAAAGCTCTCGTCTCCCTGCGTGAGCGACCCGCCGACGATCTCACCGTGGTTATTGATGTCGCGCGCTATGCTGAAAGAACCCCCCAGCGTGCCCAATGCTGTGCGCTTTCCGCTCTCCTCGCGGAAAGCCTCGATGCGCCCAGTGTTTTCGCTGAAGAACACGCCAGCTAGCTGCCCACAATCGTTGACCGCCTGCACATCATTGCGGTTGTTGTCAAAGGGCCCCAAAACTATCACTTCGAATGTGTCCCGACGGGCAGTAGCCGCCCGCCTTGCGAGCTTCCCCAGCTCATGCACGGATCTCTTCATAAGGCTCTACTACTTTCCCAGCTGCCGATCCTCCTTCAGAAGCCAGATAATGGATATGGGCTTGCAAGCTGGAAAGCGCTTCTGCCATATCGCCAGCGACACCGTCGAACAGTTGCTCGCGCTGGGGATTGCGCGAGACAGAGTAGAAGTAAAATTGATGTGGATGTCCTGAACCCAGCCATACCTGCCCAGTGTAACCGCATTCTTGGATCTCAAAGCAGCTCATTGTCGTCAACTCCGTGTCAGGATGGTGCGACTACGACGGAGCCGTGTAATCCCCTAAATGGGGTATTTCCCGAATCGCAATGAACTTACGGTTGTGTGGCCTGAATGCGCGCCCCCGACGCGGGCGGATTGTTCAATCACTTGCTGACATATGACTGGTAACGCCCCTGTGGGAGGCGGTCTGGCAGGACATAGTGCTTAATGTCTGGAGCGAGCGGTGTATCCTCAGTAATAGGGCTTTCTGGGGATTGCATTGTCTGGAAGTTTTAGTGAGAATACTGTTTGCGGGGTTAACCGTATGAGCAACAGCCTTCTCCGAGCAAATGGGTCTCTGACGACATTGCGTAAGATGCGGCGTCTCGTCCTGACTATAGCCTCCATGGCGGTTCTGGCTGTGCCTGTTCTTGCCCAGCATAGAAGCTCAAGCAAATCCCACCACAACACGAACCGATCCAAACAGAAATCAGTCAGTCAGGGTGTGCCTCGTTCTCTTCCGAGTTCGGCGGTGCCGCAAGCGGGCGGCGCAAAGCTTTCGGGTTCGCGCCAGGAACTTGATCGGATTGAGCGGTCGAGCGTGAACCAGGTTAAACCTGCGGCCCATCAAAACGTCCATGCGGCTCCGGCTTCTGCTTCCCATCTTTCAAATACCCACGAGCGGAGCACGCCGATGAATTTTTCCTATCAGGCCCCTCATGGCACGCCCAAGGGAGGCCGCCCGCCCAATCCAACACGTACGCACTGAGATCGCAGTCCACTTCTCCCGTAGCCGACTCGCTGTAGCCGACCCGCAAGAATCGCAGACGAACCGTTCCGATTTACCAGGAAACCAGCCAAGCAACACTACAGAACTGTCAGAAGCATTCGCACTACGAACTCGGGCTGGCGGTGCGTCTCCGTCTTCATAAAGATACGCTTCAGGTGTGTTCTTGCCGTATGAGTACTGATAAAGAGCTCTCCCGCTGCTTCCTCTACGGATTTTCCCTGTATCAGACGCCTTGCCAAGGCAGCCTCTCCACGCGTGAGACCATAAACCCTGGACAGCGCGCCTTCATCTACGACCAGACCCATATCCTGATCGTAGAGCTTCAACAAGGCGGTGCGGCCGGTGATGCCGGGCCATGAGTGCAATTCAGGACCGGGAACTACGCGCACAACAAGCGAGGTGCGTGCCGTCTTACGCCGTAACATCATCGGAGAATCTTGCGGTTCGCCCGATTCTGGGGACGTGATCGCGTCGTGAAGAAGCTTATGCAGCAAACGAGTGTCTGAGGCGAGGTCGGCGACGATTCCCGTTCTTGCCAGTGATATTCCGTCGCGCTTCTGCAGAATCGCGCGCGCCTGGCGATTTGCGAGGTGGGGGCGCCCCTCCAGCGCAACCAAAATTGCTCCGTGGCGTACCAGGTCCAAGCCGTAGGTGAGAGCGATCAAAATGTCGTTAGGAGTCGCCGCTCTGTCGCTCGGCTTGGCCACCGTGTCGGTCGCAGCGCAAGCTGGAAAAACTTCGCCGGTCGATGAAGCGCCTTGTTCAGCGGCAACTTCCGGCAAAGTTGGATTGGCGTTGTTCGGCTTCAGGAACGGAGCCACAACTTGTTCCTCGGACTCAGCGGGATAGCCGGTTGCGGCGGCGCGTTGGGGGGAGTTCGCCATCTCTTTACCGATAGCTCCTGTTGTTTGTGTTGAAACTTGAGTGCGCAAGTGTCGCGGAAAGTTGTTTCAACAGAATGACGCACAAGTTAATCAACGATTAATTTTCACGACGGCAACGTGGGTGTCTGTGGAAATGGCTGTCGGGAATGGACGATGCGCGAGCAGATCAGTCAGGGTCGCAGCGCCGCAAAACAAACGGCGTGCGTGAGAGCAAAACAAAAATACCTTATTTGAGGGATTACACGCCTGCCCTGCACCGCCAAAGTACGCTACTAGGAGGATTATCGTTATGGCTTCTAGGGCGTGCTTCGTTCAGGGCCACGCTGCAAAACATTTTCTTGCTCTGGCTGTGATGGCATTGCTTGTGCCGATCGCTGCCCAGGGCGCCTCTTCTTCCACCCAAACCCCTTCTTCGACCTGTCTTCCCGGTCTTCTTTGCATTTTCAACACGGGCGGAACGGCTAAAGGAGGAACTACAGGGCTGACAATGGATGGCTCGCCTCTAACCAAAATGTCGACGGTTTTCCAGATTGGCACTGTTGGAGGAGGAAACAGCAACCTTGGTACCTTGGCGCTCACCACAGGCGCGCTTCTCAGTGGGTCACTAAAAACAGGCGGTACTTTCGCAGCAGGCACGCTGACCATCAATGTTACGAATTACAACGGCTTCACTGGGGCCCTTTTTGCCGGAACCTTCGGTAATTCCACGATTCCGATCACGTGGCAGTACGACGGCAAGGTAGGTCAGTTCTATCAGTACGAACTGATCGGGCCCATCAGTGGAACATGGGAGGGCGGAGCTACGGTCAGCGGGCAGACCGCTCAGTTATATTTTCATAGCAAGACCCAATATAACGGCGGGATCATCTCTCTTGCCAGCGGCACCACCGCCATTGCCACACCTGAGCCGGGCGCTCTGGGCTTGACCGGGATAGGATTGGTGGGGATGGGGATGATGGTTCGGAAAAAGTTACAGCGCGAGCAGTTCGTCTAGATAGTTGGCGCAGTCGGTTTTTACATTGGGCTGTTGCTGCTGCTACGTCGAAGACCCGGGGGCGCAATAGTAATCCTCCAGACGCGAGCTTGTTGGTTGGTGGGCTCGCCTCCGTTGATTTTGCGCCCCCATATCTTTCGCTTCGCTTCACTCCACCCTCCGCCTGTGCGGACGTTACTTTCAAGCTCCCTCCCTCCACGTTTCACAGACTCTTAACCTGACGTTCATCCCTTAGCAAGCTCACCGGACTATCTCTGTAGTATGCCAACAATACAGTCTGAGGACGGCAGGGCCACGCCGGAAGTGTTGTCTCGCGTCGACGGACTTGGATTGCCTGGGTTCGCGGAGAAACTGGTTCCTCTTGGCAAAGTGCGAGACCTCTACCACCGGGTTCAGCAGTCTCCTGACGGGTTCCAGATGGATAACCTTCTGGCGGAGATGCGGGTAGGGCTGCTTGTTACCGCAGCCGACACGGCACGAATTCCCGCGACCGGTCCGGTGGTTGTAGTGGCGAATCATCCCTTCGGCGTACTGGATGGTGCAGTTCTGACCGTGCTCTTAACCCGTGTTCGTCCAGACGTGAAGATTCTGACCAACTTTCTTCTCGGGGATGTGCCGGAATTGCATCGGCACTGTATCTTCGTTGATCCGTTTCAGAGCGAACGCCCGGCAGGCTCCAATCGTCGCGCCTTGAGAGAGGCGCTCGCATGGCTACAGACGGGAGGGATGCTGGCCATCTTCCCCGCCGGTGAGGTTTCTCACTGGCAGATGCCGGAAGCGAAAATCGCCGATCCGGAATGGAATGAGACCGCCGTCCGCCTCGTCCGCAAGACAGGAGCCTGCGCGCTGCCAGTCTATTTTTGCGGTCGCAACAGCGTTGGCTTTCAGCTTCTGGGAATGGTTCATCCACGGCTACGTTCTGCATTTCTCCTGCAGGAATTTCTGCAGCAGGAGGGAAAGACGGTCGAGCTTCGGGTGGGTAGTGTGATTGCCAGTGAGTCCATCACGGGAATAGCTACCGACCGCGAGGCTATTGAATATCTACGCTGGCGGACTTATCTTCTTGCACGCCGGAGTAAACCAGAAAATTCATGGCCGGCAGTCATGCGTACAGCCTGGGCACTGAAGACGCGAGAAGCCATTGTGCACGCGGTTCAGCCGGAATTACTGGCGGACGAACTGGCGGCGCTTCCCGAAGATCGCTGCCTGCTGCAAAACGGTGATTTTGCGGTTTATCTGACGCGGGCAGATGAGGTCCCACAACTGATCCAAGAAGTGGGACGGCTGCGCGAAGTAACGTTTCGCGAAGCGGGCGAAGGCACTGGGAAAGGTCGCGACCTAGACCGCTTTGACACCTACTACTGGCACCTCTTGCTCTGGCACAAGACCAGGCGCGAACTGGTGGGCGCCTACCGCGCAGGAGACACCACCGAGATCCTGACCGCGCACGGAATCGGCGGGCTGTACACCAGCACCCTGTTTCGCTACGATGCACGCGTCTTCGAGAGGCTCGGTCCCGCACTCGAGCTGGGACGTTCCTTCGTCCGGCCGGAGTACCAGCGGCAATACGCGCCACTTCTGCTGCTGTGGAAGGGAATTTCCCGTCTGCTTGCCGCCCATCCCGAAACGCCTGTGCTTTTCGGCGCGGTGAGCATCAGCAATCACTACAACCGCACCTCGCGCGAGATGATCTATCGTTTTTTTGAGGCGCGCATGCAAGACGACGAACTGGCCGGGCTGATCGAGCCCCGAAGGCCGTTTCGCCCGGAGCGACTGCGGCCTTGGGACTGCCGTGCCATGTGCGAAGCCTTGCAGGACATCGAACAGCTCTCTCAGCCCATCACGGACGTAGAGTCCGACGGCAAAGGCTTGCCCGTTCTGCTGCGGCAGTACGCAAAGGTGGGCGGCAAACTGTTGGGGTTCAATGTGGACCGCAAGTTTTCAAACGTGCTCGATGGCTTGGTGGTGGTGGACATTCGCCGCACTGACCCTGCTGTTCTTGAACGCTATATGGGCCGCGAGGGCGTCGTCCGATTCCGCAGGCACCACGGACTCCCAACGTTCACACCGTGAATCGGTTAACGGGACACGAGACAATTCAGATCGCCGTGCGTTATGCTCAAGTTGCCCGAACTTTTAGAGCGACCGAGCGACGTGCTGGGACGGAAGTGCGCGTAACCGGCATTACAGCTTCAACCGGCACGGCGCTCGTGAGTGTGCAGTACCTTCTGGCGAACTCAACAGTCTCGGCAGGGACGGGCCCGTAGCTCAGCGGTTAGAGCAGTGGACTCATAATCCATTGGTCCAAGGTTCAAATCCTTGCGGGCCCACCAAAATTCAGTGTCGCGCAGAGTAACCACCTTGAGCCAGTCTCGCTCCCCGGCGTTGACACTCACCTTCCGGCAGCGTAGCGTTGCCTCCAAGTTCACGCACAACCCTAAGTATTCGGTCAGGAGGCAGACATGCGTTCAAAGCTATTCCGGGCGGGGGCACTTGTGTGTCTGGTCGCGAGTTCCGGATTCGCACAGGACCCCACGAAGGTTGAGCCCAAACACTACAAGCTGGATTTTGAGAACGAGCGGGTGCAGGTGGTTTCGGTTCACTACGGACCACGGGAGAAGTCGTTGCTGCACGAGCATCCGGGAGGCGTAGTTGTAAGTCTTAGCGAGGGCCATCTTCGGTTCACCGATGAAGCTGGAAAAACGCGTGAAGTGTATGCCAAGCCAGGCGAGGTCCGTTGGTATGCGCCCTTCAAGCACCGGGTGGAGAATCTGAGCGACACCTCGTACGATGCGGTTTACATTGGAGTAAAAGGCAAACTGGCAATCGCGTCCGCCGGTCCGAGGGACTCGACAACGGCACTCGATGCCGAGACGAAGCGGATCATCACACAGTACGCGCTAGTCTCGGGGAAGCCGTAGTGCTCGCTGCTCCGAGGAGTCTGGGTCTGAGGAATCTGGGCCGAAAAATTTGACTATCCGAAGAATCTTGGGTCGCTCACAGGCCAAGCGCCTCCTGCCTTTCGGGCGCACCGTCCTCACAACAATCTACCTCCGCCAGCAAGCAATCGATACCCGTGTAAGATAGTGTTTACGCATTCTTAATCCCTGTTGAGGAAGGTTATGGCGCACACCGTCTTTTGCGTGAAGCTGAAAAAGGACTTGCCCGGCCTGGATGAACCCCCGTTCGACAACGAGCTTGGCCAAAAGGTCTACGAAAACGTCTCTCAGCAAGCCTGGAGCATGTGGACTGAGCATTGCAAGATGCTGCTCAACGAGTACCGCCTGAACCCCGCCCGCCGCGAAGACCAGGAAGTTATTGTGAAGCAACTGGATCAGTTCTTCTTCGGCGAAGGCTCGGCAGTGCCCAAAGAGTATGTGCCGCCCGCTCAGAAGTAACCAATGACCTCCTGATATCGTTACGGCCCTGTCCGCCCTTGTTCTCGCAAGCCGCTTCCGTATTCACACTCCTGCAACATTGCGCTACCTCGCGCTGCACCACTGCCTAAGTAACCTCTGGGTACTCAACCGGTTACTAGTGCACCAATTTCGATGCATATTTCATCACCCCTTAACATTCGTCTGCTAAGAATTGAACGTGGATCCGCATATCTACAACACGCTGATCCTCTCCGACCTGCATCTCGGGGCAGAGACGAGTCATGCGCGCGAGGCCACTCGCGTACTGAAGGAGAACCGGTTCGAACGGTTGATTCTCCTAGGCGATATTTTTGCCGACCTTAATTTCGCGCGGCTTACCAAAGACCACTGGAAGTTTCTCAGCTTTATTCGCAAGCTTTCGAATCCGAAGCGAAAAATTGAAGTGGTCTGGGTCGAAGGCAATCACGACCACGGTCTCACGAACATCATGTCGCATCTCGTAGGCGTGCGTGTATATCAGGACTACTCCTGGCAGTACGCCGGACTGTGCCACGTCGCGATTCACGGCCATCAGTTCGACGGGTTTCAGGTCAGCAACCTGAGGCTGAGCAAACTGGGGACCTCGCTCTATCTCCAGTTGCAGAAGCTCGACTTGAAGGGCAAACCCGTGGCACGACTTATCGATCGGCTGAACACGCGCTGGCTGCGTATGTCGACGAAAGTAGCTTCGGGCGCTCTGGCTTACGCGCGTCATCACGATGCTGCCCGCATTTTCTGTGGACACACTCACGAAGCGATCCATGTTGAACGAGATGGCATTCACTATTACAACTGCGGCGGGTGGGTCGATTCCCGCCTCACTTATCTCACCATCGACCAAGAAGGAGTACGCATCCATGACTACAGCGAACGAGTTGACGATCGTGATCCCGGCCAAGAACGAAGCGAAGCTGATTCCGAATTTGTTGACTTCGCTGACGAGGCAGGACTACTCGAAGATGTCGAGTACGAGAGTGTTGGTCGCTGACGCCAATTCGACCGACGGTACTCCTGAAATCGTGCTCAGTTTTCGCGATCGCCTGAATGTAGAGGTTATTCGCGGAGGGATGCCTTCGGTCGGCCGCAATCAAGGTGCGGCGCGCGCGGATACTCCTTATGTCCTGTTTCTCGATGCCGACATTGAACTCGCGCATCCATCGGTACTTCGCCGCGCAGTGGAACTCGCGCAGCGCAAACAACTGCACTGCGTGACCACGAACATCCTTTGTCGCGACGGCAACTGGATGGATAAGCTGCTCTACGCCGGCAACGATTTCTTTCAGTATCTGTCGCGCCTGCACCATCCCTTTGCCACGGGGATGTTCATGCTTTTCGACACGAAAAAATTCCGGGAGCTGGGCGGATTTCACGAGCAGGTTGCTTTCGCCGAGGACTATCTGCTCACCCAGCAGGTGCAGCGAAAACGCTTCGGCATTGTTCGCGGCGGCGTCTACACCACCAACCGCCGCTTTCAGAAGATGGGGCACGCCCGCGTGGGGTGGCTGTTCCTGAAAACAGCCATGAACTACTGGAATGAAAACTACTTCCTGCGCGATCACAAGTACTGGCAGACATAGTCCGCGGGCTTGGACACATTCTGCTCCTTAGCGTTTTTTCTTCGTGGCCACAAAGCAGGATCCAGCCGTCCAGCTGGATCCTGTTTCTAATGGGGACTGAGCAAGGCGAACGCTCTCCTCAAAATCGCACCACAATTCCTGTCGATATCCGTACATTGTTCTGGGTTGTACTGAAGAAGCGTGTCAGAACATAGTCTCCCTCAAGCCGCCAGGCGAGGAGAGGGATCAGGTGGTAGTCGATGCCGCCACCCAGGGCCGTGGCAAATGATGTATCAGAACCGGCGCCGTGGGTACTGATGTGTCCGACACCAAACAGAGCTTCGGCGAAGGGCCGGATCTTTCCTACCGACACCGATACTCGCGGGCCGAAGAGATAATTGTTTTCGTGGACGCTGACACTCAGATGTGGACAGCGCCCTGGTCCAGTACAAGCTATTGGGACACCCTCGGAGCCGTAGTTACCGCCAAAATCTGCCACAATTCCGACCAAGGGCAAGACCTTGCCTTCTACGGAGCCGTTCCAACCGTTAAGATTCGATCTTCCCAGCGAAGAAAGATCGGCGTTGTAGTAGGAGTATCCGAAGAAGACGTTTCCCGAGGGCACCTGGCTGCTGGCTGCACTCGCGAACAAAAATAAACTGCAGGCGATGATCGCAACTTTGCGCATGACCATGACAATCTTCTCCACTCGGTGAGAGTCAGAAATGCCTTCACACTTGGATGCTCCGGGGCGGAAACGGGGTACAGAATTCCCCCGGAAATATCGCCGTCAAGTCTCGGAATGGCGGTAAACAATTGTGAACTTGCTCGGGGTCGTCGGTGGGAAACTTGTGTCAGAAACGAAATACAATGCCTGTCGAAGCTCTGGCATCATTTTGCGAAGCGCTCAAATAGCGCGTGTGAACGTAATCCCCTTGTACGCGCCACGAGAAATTTCTGAAGGGAAGTTTGTAGTCGAGGCCGCCCCCAAAATCAACCGCGACCGGCCTGTACGTATTGCCGCTTGAATTTACTCGCTGAACGCCGCCCATGCCGTGAACGAAAGGACGAAACTTTCCGTAGCTGACCGACAAGCGAGGACCACCAAGAATGTTGTACTCGGTGATGCCCTGTCTGTAGAAGCCGCTGGCATCAAATACCAGCCCAACAAACGAAAACCGCGACAGCGGAATGACCTCCGCCGAAGCATTCCATCCCTTGAAATCAAATCTGGTTATGACAACGCGGGAGTTGGCGTAGGCTGCTCCAACGTACACATTGCCATGAGGAATCAGCTGGGCCGACAGTGGCATTGAAAAAGATGTTAAGCACAGGAAGAACAAAACAGCGGCGGCTATTTTCAACAAGAATTGATTCCTCCCCGGCAATCGAGCCGGCAGAAAAAGTCTACTCAGTGAATGAAATCTGTTAAATGCAGTGTACCGGAGGCTCCAGATGTCCCGGTTGACAATAATTGTCCCTCGCCGGTTGCGCAAAATACTGTTCCACTGCTGACAAAAATTTACCCACTTTTTACGCTTCCGAAACCATCTCTGCCTCGTCTATCAAATACGATGCAATCTATGAACACAGACTGGCAAACATGGCCGCAGCCGGAAAATCTGGCTGCCTTTGGAATGAACAAGGAGTCGCAGTTGAAACTCAGTTTAGAAACCCGCAATCAGGGCGATGTCATGATCGTCCACTGTCACGGCCGCATCGTCTATCGCGATGAGGTCGCTGCACTGTCGCGTCTGGTGGCTGAAGTCCTGGAACACTCACGCAAGCTGGTTCTGGACCTGAGCGGTGTGAGTTCCATGGATAGTGCCGGCCTTGGGGAACTGGCTCTGCTTCACACCTGGACCCAAGGCAAGAACGCAGTCCTGAAGTGCGCCGCGCCCAACTCGTTCGTGCGCACTTTGCTCGATCTGACAAACCTCGACTCGGTCTTGGATATTCATTTTTCCGTGGACGGCGCGGTGGAGTCCTTTCAGGAAGACAAAGTCTGCGCGGATTGCTAATCAGCACTCCGGGATAATCAGACCGCGAAGAAAGAGGAAGCAAGTTACCCATTGCTTCCTCTGATGTCTTTTGCGGCTCGCTCCGTCGCGCTAACTTTCTCGCTGGAATCGGTAACGCCCTTTCCGTTCCAACGCAACCGCCTCCGCCACCTTAAGGAACGCTCGCGCTGCGTGTGAAAGATTGGCGTCTTTCCGGTAGATCAATCTGAGCTTCCGCTTCAGCTGCAACTCTCGTACCGGGATCGCTACCAGTTCCCCGCGTGCCAGTTCCGTTTCCACGCTGATCTCGGGAATCAAAGCAACCCCGTTCCCCAGGGCCACAAACTGCTTGATGGCCTGCAAGGTTGGTAATTCGAGATCCATGTGCAGTGGCGTCTTGTGTGTCTTGAACAGCTGCAGGACCTTCTCGCGGTAAGGCGACGAAACGGTATGCGCCACAAAGGACTCCGCCCCCAGTTGCCGTATGCTCACCTGCTGCGCTGTGGCCAGAGGATGATTTGGAGGTACCACGAAAGCGAGTTCGTCCAGATACACCACCACCGAGTGCAGGCTCGGTTCCTGGGGCTCGTAGGAGAGAACGCCGAGTTCGGCGCTGTAGCGCAATACGTCGTCCGGAATGTGACTGCCCAGCGCCCGCTGGACCGTGATCTTGATCATGGGATGCAGCCTGCGGAATTCCGCCAGCACCGGAAGCAGGTAAAGCGCAGTAAACTCATTGGCCGCGATTACCAACTTGCCCTTCTGCACTTCCCGTAACTCAGCCAGAGACTCGGCTGCCTCGCTGCGGAGATTCAGAAGCTTCTCGGCGTACTCGTAAAGTACTTGGCCGGCATCGGTCAGTATCCCTTCCCGTGAGGACCGGTCAAATAAGGCTTCTCCTAGTTCATCTTCGAGCTTGCGAATGGTCTGGCTGACAGCGGATTGGGTGCGGAAAAGTTTCTCTGCCGCGCGCGAGAATCGCTTCTCTCGCGCCACTGCCAGGAAGACCTCGAGTTGGGAAAGCTCCATATCGCAGACCCCTTCATCAACAGCAAAACATCATTAGTAAAACTTATCATAGAAGTTTTGCTAATGACAAAGTAAGAATTATAAGTTTTGCTTCAAGCGCGGTTGGCCCGTAACATGGAAGTCAGTATTCTTTTGAGGGAGATCCATGACCGCGGAGCGAGCCCGAATTACCGTTTTCGATACGACTCTTCGCGACGGAGAACAGTCGCCTGGCTGCAGCATGAACCATCAGGAGAAGCTGCGTCTGGCCCATCAGCTCGACCGCCTTGGCGTGGACGTAATCGAAGCCGGTTTTCCCATCGCCTCCGAGGGTGATTTCGAAGCGGTCAGGGGTATTGCCGCCATCGTCCGCCGTCCAATCATTGCCGCGCTGGCGCGCGCCTGCCGCCCTGATATCGAGCGCGCCTGGGAGGCTCTGAAAGAGGCTGCTCACTCTCGCATTCACGTGTTCCTTGCGACCTCCGACATTCACCTGCAATACAAGCTGCGCATGTCCCGCGACGAGTGCGTCACCCAGGCTCGCGATTCGGTCCGTTTTGCCAAGTCGCTCTGCGACGATGTCGAGTTCTCGCCCGAGGATGCGACCCGCACCGATCCCGATTTCCTCTGCCGGGTGCTGGAGGCCGTGGTCGAAGCTGGCGCCACGACGCTGAACATCCCCGACACGGTCGGCTACACGATGCCCTCCGAGTTCGCCGAACTGATCACGATGATTCGTAAGCGCGTGCCCGGAATCGAGAAGGTAACTATCTCCGCTCACTGTCACAATGATCTCGGCTTGGCCGTCGCCAACGCGCTGGCCGCAATCGCTGCCGGAGCGGGGCAGGTGGAGTGTACGATCAACGGAATCGGCGAACGAGCCGGTAACGCTTCGCTCGAAGAGATTGTTATGGCGATGCGGGTTCGTCCTGATCGCTATCCGTACGAGACCGGCGTAGTCAGCGAGCAACTTTTCTCCGCCAGCCAGGTGTTGAGCGAGATCACCGGAGTCCCGGTCCAGCCCAACAAGGCCATTACCGGACGCAACGCCTTCGCGCACGAGGCCGGCATCCACCAGGACGGCATACTGAAAAATCCGCTGACTTACGAAATCATGACTCCAAAGTCCGTAGGTGTGCCTGATTCGAAACTCGTGCTGGGCAAGCACTCCGGCCGGCACGCGCTCGGCATACGCTGCGAACAACTGGGCTACGAGTTCGACCGCCGCGCTCTCGACGATATCTACCGCCGCTTCGTGCGGCTGGCTGACAAGATCAAGCACGTCGAAGATCACCACCTCTTGGAGTTAATCCGCGACACCCACAAACCGTCCGCCTCCGCGACTCCGTTGATCGAGCCGATGCGCGAAGGGATTCCGATCGAACCGATTCCGCTGTCGATTGCAGCCGCCGCCAATGCCGCAGCCCAGGAGCCGGTCAAACAATTTCCGATGGCGCCACAGACCAATGCATTCGGCGCGCCGCTCCCCCTCCCCGCGGAACATAACCACCACGAACAGGAAGATTATCTCTGGGGTGTGTAACTAAGCCGTAGAATTCCTCCGCGGCTTAACAAGTCTTCTGAAAACACTGATTTTGGGTGGCGCAGCGTTTTAACGCTGCGATGAAGTTTTCCTCCTCTGTAGAGGCTTTAGCCGCTGAGGGCTTGGACCTTTTTTCGCACACTGTAGAGCCGCTGTTGATTTGAGGCTTAGTCTGCGGTTCAAAGCATTTCCGCGTTAGACTAGTCCCCACATGCTCCTGAACCTCACAATTCTCCCTGGCGACGGAATCGGCCCTGAAGTCACGGAACAGGCCGTTCTCGTCCTGCAGGCAGTTGCCGATGCCTTCGGCCATCAAACTCAGCTTCACCGCAAGCACATCGGCGGCGCGGCCCTTGCCGCGGTCAACGACCCACTGCCTCCCGACACCATCGAGGCATGCCTGTCCTCCTCTGCGGTGCTCCTCGGCGCTGTTGGAAGTCCTGCCTTCGATCACAATCCCAACCACCTGCGCCCAGAGGCTGGACTCCTGCGCCTTCGCCGCGAATTGGGTGCTTTCGCCAATTTGCGTCCCGCCGTATGTTTCTCCGGACTGGAAGACTCTTCGCCTCTGCGCGCCGAACTCGTGCGCGGAACCGATATGTTGATCGTGCGCGAATTGTTAGGAGGCCTTTACTTCGGCCAGCCTCGATCGATTTCAGGCGGCTCGGAACCAGGCGCCTCAGGCTCGCGGGTCGCAGTCAATACCATGCGTTACGCTGAGCCGGAAATCGAGCGCATCGCCCGAGTCGCATTCGAGTTGGCCATGAAACGCCGCCGCAGAGTTCTATCGGTGGACAAGGCCAACGTGCTCGAATGCTCTCGCTTGTGGCGCGAAGTTGTTACTCGCATTGCCCACGACTACCCCGAGGTGAGGCTCACTCACCAATATGTCGATTCCGCAGCCATGTTGCTGGTCCAGCACCCTGCCGATTTCGATGTGCTGCTCACCGAGAATATGTTTGGCGACATCCTCTCGGACCAGGCCGGCGGTATTGTCGGGTCGCTGGGCCTGCTCGCCTCCGCCAGCATCGGAGGTTCGGTTGGTCTGTACGAACCGGTTCATGGCTCGGCCCCCGACATCGCGGGGAAAGGAATCGCTAATCCCCTCGGCGCCATTCTCTCGGTCGCGATGCTATTACGCCATTCGTTCCAGTTGGAACGTGAGGCCGTTTGCGTCGAGAGCGCCGTCTCTTCCGTGCTCAACCAGGGCCACCGCACAGCCGATCTCGCTCTTAAATCGCGTGCGGCCACCTCAACGACAGAAATGGGGCGTTTAGTGGCGCAGGCGACGAAGCAACTTGCCAATCAAATGCTTGTGCCAACCAGAAATTAGACTGCCCTGCTCGCGGTATTGCATCCCCATCGTCGTGCCAAGGCGGGCTCTTTTCCGGCAACCAATTCCACTTGATTTCATCCTAAATATGTCGCCATAATTCTTGCATCTCAAACTCCGAAGCGGCGAGGCCTTATGTTATCGAAATGTGCCAACCCGTCTTGTACAGCATCCTTCCTGTATTTCCATCAAGGAAGATTGTTTCGCATGGAAACAGAGACAGCAGAGAATGAGCCGGGCCAAACGTCCGCCGCGGCCAAGATTGCGCGTCGGACGGAATTCTTCTGGTTGTGTGACAGGTGCGCTTCAGAAATGACGCTGGAGTATGACAGCAACGGAAGCGTGCTGGTTAAACCTGCGGTCCACGACCTCCGGGCAGCGTCTTAGCCGCGGAAGCGGCGAGGCGAGGCCCTCCCTCGTATTTTCCCGTCAAATCGTACCAGCGGATGCGCAGCATTTCGAGGAACATGCGTGATCCGTCCACGATCGGGTTGATGCGTGCTCCGCCGCTGTGACCCCAGGCGACAGGAACTTCTTTTACCCTGAATCCAAACTTGCGCGCCAGGAAAAGAATTTCCGGATCAAATCCCCACCGCTCAATCTTCTGCAGAGGGAAGACGGCTTGCGCCGCCCGGCGCTTGAAGGCCTTGAACCCGCATTGCGTGTCGGCGAACTGCAACCCGAGAGTGATTCGGAGCAGCACGTTGAAAATGCGCCCGAACAGTTGCCGGTGCAGCGGTTGGCGTTGTGTCTGCAACTCGGCGCGCAGCCAGCGTGATCCGATGGCGATGTCCGCACCCTCTGCCAGTGCCTGCAAAAGCTTGGGAACTTCCTCGATCGGCGAAGACAAGTCGGCGTCGCTGAACAGCAATATCCGGCCGCGTGCATTCAACATCCCGTTACGCACACTATATCCCTTGCCGCGATTTCCAGGATTTTCGACGAGGCGGAGCGAAGGATTTTTCTCCGCGAAACTGCGTACGATATCCGCTGTATTGTCCTGGGAACCGTCGTTGACGACAACGACTTCGGAGTCCCACCCGTGCTCCGCGATATAGCCGAGCACCTTCTCCAGGGTAGCTGCGAGGCGGTGGCCCTCGTTATAGGCCGGGATCACGATGCTATAGGCAACATCCTGCAAAGCGAACCTTCACTTTCTCGATGCCAGGCTTAGCGGCACCGGATCAGCACACCCTGAATCGCTGCGCCATTGGCTCAGAAGGAGCTAAGATGTTACTTCCCGAGATTTTCGTTGCCGTCAAAACGATTCGTCATTGTACGGCTGCCGGAACCTGTTTCAGAAAACAATTCTGCGGATCGCGTCCCCGGCAGGCAAAGAGGAAGGCCAGACACCGCGGCCAAACCTGAGACGTCTACCCCTATGCTACGCTGCGCCGTCGCTCCAGCATGAAAAAGTATTCCGTCACTAGTTCGGCATCCCATAGCCCTCGGCGGGCCTCCTCGCGCATTGTCTGTGCCGCCTGTTCATGAGACAGGGCAGGCTTATACGGGCGAGCCGTGCGAAGCGCATCGTAGACGTCCACGACCTGCAATGTTCGAGGCAACAGCGGGATCTCAGTTCTGCTGAGAGCGTCCGGATACCCCGAGCCATCCGAGTGCTCGTGGTGGTGCCGGATAATGGGCAAAACCAGCCGCAGCGACTTTAGGGGTTTGCAAATATTCTCCCCGGTCACTGGATGAAGCTTCATGATCTCCCATTCTTCAGCTGACAGGTTGCTGCCCTTTTTCAGGATTTCATCGGGCACGGCGATCTTGCCCAGGTCGTGCAGGTATCCTCCCCGCCGCAGTGCCACAATCGAATCGTGATCCAGTCCCAGATGGCGGCCCAGATCGGCTGCATTGCTGGCGAGGCGCTCACAGTGGCCTTCGGTATAGGGATCCCGGCCTTCCACGATTAATCCCAGGGTGCACAAGACCGAGTCGACTGTTTCCAGTTCGTCGGTGAATTCCTTCAGCCGCAGCAGGGACTTTACCCGGGCGATCAATTCTTCGGCCAGAACAGGTTTGTTCAGGAAATCGTCGGCGCCGACTTCAATGCCGCGCAACTTATCTCCACTGTCGCTCAGACCAGTAATCAGCACGAACGGAATCAGCCGCGTTGCCGGATTGTCCTTGAACTCACGGCAGAGTTCATACCCGGACTTGCCCGGCATGATCACATCCGAGAGGATCGTCGGTGCGGTAAAAGGTCACCCATCTCTTGATAAGAAGCTGCTTCCGGTTTGGCAGTTGTCTGAGGATCCTGGTGCATCAACCTGCGGGAGTTCGGAGGAAAACTCATGACAATCAACAGGGCGAATACTTCATTTTACAGGATTTGTTCTTGCCTGCCGTTCCCGGCCGTTTTTTTGACGAGTAACTTTCTTGCACATTTGTACCGATTCCCTGTTCGGAACAGAATGCTCCGCCTGTGACCGGAATCCTTGCCTGGCAGCCCCCAGGATGCTTACTCTTTGCCATGCGTCGAATTTGCTTCACCGTACTGCTGGCCACAACCCTTCTTACAAGAGCAGTGGCAGCTGCTCCCAAGATCCACGTCATCACCTTTGGGAAATGGACGGCCGTGGACTGGGTTCCGGGTACCGGTGACAACAAATCCGTCACACTGAAGGTGCGCGCGTTGGTGGTCGATGGGCGCGTCAAGGAACACTTTCTTGGCTCTCCACACGAGGTCACCGAACGATTGTTTGTGGTGCGGCGCGTCTTCCGGCTGAACGATAGCCTGCCTGAGGACTCGGGAGCTCCGCGATGGCAATGGCAACGAGGCGGATGGATGCTTGTGGATCGCTCGACCGGCCACATCTCACCGGTCATTCTTCCCGAGTTCGACAATTTCTACTCCGTTGTTAGCTGGTACCAGGATTACGCCGCCTACTGTGGGGTTTCCGATGACGGCAAGAAAGTCTACGCAATTGTGGCCGAGCTCAGCCGTCACAAAGCTGTGTTGAAGAAGCCGATCGCCGCGGTGCCCGACAGCCTAACCGATGAGGCTGCTCCCGATTCGGCTTGCCTCGCGCCTGCTTGGCAGCGAAGGCCCATGCGAGTCAGTTTCGAGTCTTCAGGCCAGGTCAGACAAACCTTCGCCATTCGTGGTCATGTGGTGGATTTGGTGAATGAAACGGACGAGGAAGAGGAGGCCTCAAAATAGCCGCGCCTAATGGCCATACTTGTGACGCACGTAGTAGATCGCGGCGGACAGAAACAGCACTGTCCCGATTACCGCCAAAGTCCGCCACTGCTGGCGCTGTTCCGGAGGTTCCATGAGGTGGCGGGAGAAAAATGCTCCCAAGGCGAGCCCGCCGAGCAATCCACCAATGTGTGCCGCGTTGTCAATTCCGGCACTCAGCCCAAATAGCAGGTTGTACGCCGCGAAGCTGAGAAGGCTTTTCATCGTGGACTTCACCGCTTCTTTGGGAATCGGAAGTTTTCCCAGATACAGTGCCGCAATCAACGCGCCAGCCATCCCAAAGATCGCTCCCGAGGCGCCTACGCCGACTACCATAGGATGCCACCACAAACTGGCCAGACTTCCGGCCAATCCCGACGCCGTATAGATCAGCACATAGGTCCATCGGTCGAACACACGCTCGGCCAGGGCTCCCAGGTTCAGCAAGCACCACATATTGAAAAAGATATGGATGATTCCGCCGTGCACATAATTCGATGTGAGCATTCGCCACGGCTGGGTCCCCAGTGACAGCGGCCCCCAGTTCGCACCCCATTTGAGGAGTTGTTGCGTCGTGGGCGTCAGGGGCGAGACGCCCGTGAGCGCCATAACGACGAAGACCGCAACATTTACTCCCACCAGCAGCGTGGTCAGAGAGACTGTCCGTCCGGCGATCAATGCCCGGTGCTGAGGTTGCGCTGGCTGCCATGATGCTGCGGATGGCAAGTCCGTCCGCTGACAGTCAGGGCACAAACTGCGCCCCTCACTTCCTCCGGCCGACAATTCGCGACCGCAGCTTGTGCAATTCGTCATTGGGAAGGTCACACGTGTCGGCATACTCTAACGCAGGAAGAGATCACTAGGTAAGGCTGAAACCGTCCAACACTCGTTGCCCATGCGGCTAACTTCCGAGAACTGATAACTGCTACCTGCTAACACTCAATCTCCCGTTGCTTCCACCGCCGGAAGTTCCTGCCCGACCGTCGTTCCTTGCATCCTCCCTTGCACCTTGGCGCTGGTGACCAGAATCACCGAAATGACGACGATAGCGCTCCCCGCCAAAATGAACCGGTCCACGCGTTCATGCAAAATCAACCAGCCTAAAAACACGGCGACCACGGGATTCACATACGCATAGGTTGAGACTTTAGATGTGGGCACGTGCTCCAGCAGCCAGATGTAAGCCGTGTACCCAATCCACGAACCGCACACCACAAGATATAACACCGCGCTAAGGCCACGGGTTGTCCACACCACATGCGAAAAATCTCCTCGCAGCACCGCGAATATTAGATTCGCCAGTCCCGCAGCGGTCACCTGCCATGCTGTAGCGCTAAATACGTCCATACCGGACTGCCAGCGCTTGGAGAGTACGGATCCCAGAGCCCAACTGAATGATCCGCCAATCAAGCTCAGCGAAGCCCAGAACTCCCTGCGGCCGAGCGCCGTGCTGGAAGTCAGTTCAGGATAAAAAAGAACGACGAGTCCCAGAATCCCCAAGGCGAGTCCGGCCTTACCGCGTCCGGAAATTTGGTGGTGGCCAAGCAGCAGCGAGTCAAGGACCAGAAACCACAGTGGCGTGATGGCGATGATAAGCGCCGCCAGCCCCGAGGAAACCGAAAGCTCGGCGTAAGCCAGCGTGAGATTCCCACCCATCAGCAGCAACAGTCCTACCACTGCTGCCAGCGCAATCTGCCGCGGCGAATATAAAACTTTGCGTCGAGTCAGGGCGCAGACGGCCAGCATCACGACCCCGGCGATGGAAAACCGCAGGCCGCACATCAATGCCGGCGGAATGGTCTGCACCGCAATATCGATTCCCAGGTAGGTCGATCCCCAGAACAGGTACACGAGCCCGAAGGCAAGAATCACCATCCACCGGCTTGGGTGCTGTGTTTGCATTTTGAGTGCGGGAGAAGCGGAAGCTTACAGATATCAGACGACTGAGACAGCTGGTTGGATTCTAAAGTTGGCTCGCCGGAAGCTCGGCTGCGGAAGGAACCAAGACCGGATGACCACCCGGTCCCACGTCACGCCGGAATCTCAGTCCCATCGACAAATATTGGGGACAAATATTGGGGGTTACGCCCTGCACCGCTCCAAGCTATAATGTTCATGTGATGTCGACTGCCGCCAATGGCCCAGAAGAATCCCAATTCGCACCTGCCCGAGTGCTGGCTGCACTGCCTGGTGTGCCCGCGGCGCTATCGGGCAAATTTGCCCTCGCGTCTGCGCCCCAGCCTCTTCGGTAGCGACTAGTTTCCGAATCCTCCTAAGTGCAAGTCCCGTACTGGCCGACCCTGCAAGTTGTGTGCGGGCATCGCTCACGATCAAAGACGACCGGCCAATCACGCACGATCAAACGAACACGATCAAACCAAGAAGACCAACGACAAACGACCGTTTCTCCGGAGGATTCCATGACTACCAAGACCATGGCCGCAACCCTCGGTCCCAAGATCAAGACCGCCCTGCCCGGGCCCAACGCCAGACGCGTGCTCGTCGGCGATGAGAAATATATTTCGCCGTCCTACACGCGCTCGTACCCGCTGGTGGCCAAGAGCGGACGCGGCATCGTCGTCACCGACGTGGACGGCAACGAGTTCTTCGACTTTTCAGCCGGCATCGCCGTGACTTCGACGGGGCACTGCCATCCTGATGTGGTTGCCGCCATTCAGAAGCAGGCAGTGCGCCCTCAAGCTGGCGCGCTATCACACCAAGCGGCAGAACATCGTCGCCTTTTTCGGCGCATTCCACGGACGCACCATGGGAGCGGTTTCTCTCACTGCGTCCAAACCGCAGCAGCATCGCCGCTTCGCTCCGTTCGTCCCGGGCGTCACACACATTCGCTATCCCGATGTCTACCGCGACTGTTCCGGCGGCGCGCAGGAGGCCGATGCCTTCGCTCTCGGTTGCGCGCGTTTTCTCGAAGAAAAACTGTTCAAGACCACGCTGCCCCCCGAGGAAGTGGCCGCAATCTTCGTCGAGCCCATTCAGGGCGAAGGTGGATACGTAGTCGCTCCCACCATCTTCATGCAGGAGCTACGGCGGATCTGCGACCGTCACGGCATATTGCTGGTCGTGGACGAAGTCCAGAGCGGCATTGCCCGCACCGGCAAGTGGTGGGCGGTCGAGCACACCGGCGTCCAGCCGGATATGGTTTGCATGGCCAAAGGCATCGCTTCAGGCATGCCGCTAGGCATTACCCTGACCCGCGCCGAAATCATGGATTGGGTCCCTGGCTCGCATGCTTCAACTTACGGAGGCAATCCAGTTTGCATCGCCGCAGCCCTGGCCACGCTCGACGTCATCGAGAAAGAACACCTGCTGGAAAATTCGTCCAGCGTAGGTAATCACATGCTGAAGCGTATGGCCGACTGGCCCAAGAAGCTCAAATTGGTGGGCGACGTACGCGGCCGAGGTCTGATGATCGGCGTTGAGATCGTGAAGGACAAGACCACGAAAGAATATGCCGCGGCCGAGCGCGACCGCATCATCGAGCTGGCTTTCGAGCGCGGAGTGCTGTTTTTGGGATGCGGTCCCAGCACGATTCGCATCTGCCCGGCGCTGGTGGTCACGAAAGAAGAAGCCGACGTCGCGGTTGACGTACTGGAAGAGTGCATCAAGCTCGCGGCCCTGTAAATGCCGCCACCGTTCATCCACCCCTCGCAGGATTGTGCGAGGGTGGGGGATTTACCCGATCACCATTTCGGGTTCGCGATCCGAAGTCTGCGCGGGCAGAGGCTGGGGTGGCTCGGGCGGCGGCTCTCCAGCGATGTCGGCCAGTTGCAGTCTTAAATTGCCGGGATTCGTGGCATAGGCGAGTCCGGTGTCCAGTTCGATCGCCCCGGCGCGAATCAACTTCTCGATGCCGCCATCGAAGTGCTGCATACCCTCAGTGTCGCCATCTCGCATGGCGTCCAGCAGGGTCTTGCCATCTTGTTCTCCTTTTTCGAGGTATTCCCGGGTGCGCACGGTCGCCTTCAGGATCTCCAATACCGCCACTCGGCTTTTACCATCTTTTGCCGGGATCAGGCGCTGCGAAATGATGTAACGGAAGCTTTTCGCCAGGCGGTTACGAATGACATGCTGCTCGGCCATGGGGAACACGCCCACGACGCGCTCAACGGTTTTCGAGGCATCGATGGTGTGCAGCGTGGAAAGAACGAGGTGGCCGGTTTCGGCGGCCTCAAGCGCGATTTCAATGGTTTCCTTATCCCGCATTTCGCCCACCAGGATCACTTTTGGCGCCTGGCGCAGCGCCGCCCTGAGGGCGAGGGCGAAGCTGGGAGTATCACTGTGCAGCTCTCGCTGATGAATGATCGATCGCTTGTGGCGGTGCATGAATTCAACCGGATCTTCGATGGTGATGATGTGATAGGCATGGGTTTCGTTGATTCTGTCGAGAACCGCCGCCATGGTCGAGGACTTGCCTGACCCAGTGGGGCCGGTAACCAGCACAATGCCATTCTTCAAATTGACGATGTCGCCGAGTTGCTCCGGTAACTTAAGTTCCGCGAACGTGGGAATATTTTGAGGAATGACCCGCATTACGATGGCGTGACTTCCCCGCTGTACAAATACGTTGACTCGAAACCGGCATTCGCCGCGCAGGCTGTAGGAGATGTCGCACGATCCCTGATCCCGCAGCGCGGTCAACGCCTGCTGGTTGCCGCCAATGAGTTCCTCGCCGATACGGCGCGTGTCCTCGGGGGTCAACGGCGGTAATCCCGTGATTTTGACCGGAACCAACTTACCACTCACCTCGATGTGCGGCAGGCTGCCGGGTGAAAAAATCAGGTCGCTGACGCGGGTTGAGGCGCGCAGCATGGCCGAAAGCAACGTTGCTGCTGGGATCGGTTTGGTAACACCAGGGGTGGGAACGGGAACCTTCGTTGGGCTATCCAGGGCGTACTCCTTACCTGTCTGCAGCTTACGTGGTGGTGTAAGTTGCCTCAAGTGACCAAGGTCATGGATGCCCATCATGAAGAGACGATACTGTCTCGGAATTTTGGACGGACGCACCAACACGAGGGTACGGTGCCGGTAAAATCAACCTTGGCCTTAACAGCTGAGGGATGGCGTAGGAGGAGCGCAATGTGGCAAGGAACGGTCGAGTCAATACATATCGCCTCCGCTGCGCGGGAACCGATGCGCGCCGTGCAGCAGGCGGAAGCCATTCCCGGTGTCGGACTCGAAGGGGATCGCTACGCCAACGGGCAAGGGACCTTCTACAAGCCCGAACCGGACTTTGAGCTGACCCTGATCGAAGCCGAGGCGATCGAAGCGCTCCGGCGGGAGTACGGCGTGGAACTAGCTGCCGGCGAGGCCCGCCGCAACGTCGTGACTCGAGGCGTTCCCTTGAATCACCTGGTTGGGCGCGAATTCCGCATCGGAGCGGTAAAGATTCGCGGCATTCGTCTGTGTGAACCTTGCGACCATTTACAGGGGCTCACCGGACGCCCCCTGATCAAAGGCCTCCGTCACCGCGGCGGATTGCGCGCCCAGATTCTAAGCCGCGGCGCAATCTCGGTTGCAGATTTGATCAGCGAGTAGATGGACGAGAATGGCGTGATGAACAATTCCGGCCTGCTCTGTGACATCCAACCTTGACCTCAGATTTTTTTGAGCCGAGCATGGTGTGGTCGGACCATTCCCGTCGGTTGCTGTGCCGGTTCGGACATCCCCGAAGCTGATCGTCGAACTCCGAAAAGGACACCTGTGCTCACGGGACGCCTCACTCACGCGACCATCCGCGCCCTCGATTGGCTGGCCGGTCGCACGTTGCCGCCTGACAACGGGCCAACCCACCTGCGCACGGGAAAGCTGGGCGAAGAGGAAGCGTATTTCTATCTGCGGAGACTGGGCTACACAGTCGTAGCGCGGAACTTTCGCTCATCGCGATGCCGGGGAGAGATCGATCTGATTGCCTGGGAAGCGGATGTGCTTTGTTTTATAGAAGTTAAGACTCGGACGTCGCGCGACGTGAAGACGCCGGAAGCGGCCGTAGACCGCCATAAACGTCGCGAGATAGCCGCCGTCGCGCGCGCATATCTACGACAGGTCCCACCTTCGTGCCAGTGGAGATTCGATATTGTAAGCGTATACTACGAAAGGTCCAAAGCCGGCCGGCCGCAGATTGAAGTTTTTCGCAATGCCTCCCTTGCATCATAAAACTCGAAGATAGCATCCCCATTAATTGAGAAGAGGACTGGTAAGTGCCTGAACTGAGAAAAGATCCGATTGTTGGCCGCTGGGTGATTATCTCGACGGATCGCGCCAAGCGCCCAACCGATTTTGTTCGCGAGAATATGAAGATCAAAGGGGGCTTTTGCCCCTTTTGTTACGGGAATGAAAGCAAGACCCCTCCGGAAATTCAGGCCTATCGTCCCAATCCGCACATGAAGTCATCATTGAGACGCCCGACCACACGGCCAGCCTGGCTACCTTGCCTCCCAAGCGGATCGAGGATGTGCTGTGGACCTTCCGTGATCGCATCCTCGATTTGAAAAAAGATCGCCGGTTCAAGTACATCCTTCTCTTCAAGAACCACGGAGAAGCTGCGGGAGCGTCTCTCGAGCACGCCCACTCCCAGCTCATCGCATTGCCGATTCTGCCCATCAATGTGACTCAGGAACTGGAAGGGGCAAAGCAATACTTCCTGTACAAGGAACGCTGCGTTTTCTGCGACATCATCCGGCAGGAGATGGACAACGGCACGCGTGTGGTCGCGGAGAACGAGAACTTTCTTACGCTGGCGCCCTACGCGCCGCGCTTTCCCTTCGAGACCTGGATTCTGCCCAAGCAACACGAGTCGGCGTTCGAGAACTCGTCATCGCACATGTTCGAGAACCTGGCTAAGGCTCTGAAAACGCTGCTGATCAAGGCCGACCGCGTTCTCGACAATCCGCCCTACAACCTGGTGGTACACAGTTCGCCAGTCCAGGATCCGACCAATGACCATTACCACTGGCACATCGAATTCATGCCCAAGCTGGAGTAGAAAAATTGGGCACGGCGAAAGCCTGCCGTGCCCTTTTGTTTTGCTGGAGAGAGATAGGGCCGCGAGATAGCGCTTAGTCCACACAGCCACTCGAGGAGCCCGATGACGCAGAGTAGGATATGGCGCGCCGCCAAGTTGTCACAGAGATGTAAAACTTCGGTTGCGGCCATCAATCCCGGTGAAGGTGAAGGATTTCCAGTTCGGACAAGAGCATTTTGATTTGTTCGAGAGCGATAAAGCACTCCTGAATTTCTGCTCGCTCTATCTGTGACAGATTGTCTGGCTGAAGGGATTTGCTTACACTCCGTAGAATATTTCCTATCCGCTGGGATAAGTCAGCGATCCGAGCGCTTTCGCCTTCCGTCATCGTGCCCGATGATTGTCCGCCTTTAATGTCCCGCAGCCTTGCCTGAGCTTTTTTCTGCGCAGTGATGTCTATGAGTGTGCCTTGCAACAGCTCTGGAAGACCGTCCACAAAGCTCGCTACAGTGCGCCTTGCCAAAATCCAGATCGGTGTGCCATTCCCAGCCTTCATGCAAACTTCTTCAGGAGGGCAACTCCCTCTTGTTCGAAGCCGGTCTAGGAGAATTTCCCGCTCGGCCCGGTTGAAATAGAAGTCCCGGGCACTGTGGGCGAGCATTTCCTCCCTGGAATCGAACCCAAAAATCCGAGCCCACGCTTCATTGCAGTCTACGATCCGACCCTCGGGAGTTGTCAGGACAGCGCCCGCAACGTTTTCGCTGAACAGCACCCGATAACGCTCTCGCCACAGC
>WNFI01359154.1_pt1 | contig 27214 bp, 24 predicted proteins | sample 5400471 | NCBI WGS metagenome assembly WNFI01 (sample SAMN13153348, study PRJNA577476) | soil metagenome | isolation source: 100 cm saprolite on Douglas fir-dominated hillslope | place: USA:California | collected 2013-09-17
CACGTTCGTCAATCCCAAGTTCGGCGGCACGGGCGTCTACGACTACGTAGCCAATAAAGTGGGTGATTTTGACGCCATGGCGCAGATCATTTCGCAGCTTTGGGACATCGGCATTGTGCTGGTCTGGTCGGGAGGCGTTGCCTTCCTGATCATGCTCGTCCTGAAGTTCACGATCGGCATTCGCGCCAGCGAGGAAGCAGAGGAAGAGGGCCTCGACCTCGCCGATCACGGCGAAAAGGCCTACAACTACTGACCAACAGCAGACTCGACAGAAAGGGCGCTTCGGCGCCTTTTTTGTTTTCTAGTCGGAGAGCTTCTCGAGCAGGGCGATCAGCTGTACGCGCTCGGCCGCGCTCAAGCGGCCCGCCACGCGCCGCTCGTGGAGCTCGATGCGCTTTTTCAGCCGTGTGAGGAGGCCGCGTCCGGGGCGAGTGAGCCACAGGCCGTTGGTGCGCCGGTCCTCGCCGCGGCGCCGCTCGATCAGGCGGCGCTCCTCGAGCGTGTCGACCAGGCCCACCATCGTCGAGCGGTCGAGCCCGACTGCCTGCGCGAGTTTGCTTTGCGTCACGCCGGGGTTCGCGTCGATCAGCAGCAGGATGCCGGCGCGCCCCGGCGAGAGCTCGGCCACGCTCTTGGCGAAGTCGCGGAACACCGTCTGCTGGGCAAGGCGCAGGCGGTAGCCCAGCAGCCCGGGGAGCATGCCGGAGGCCAGCACCCGGCCGTTGAACTTGTGCCTATTTTGTTTGGTTTCCAAACAATTTGACTTTGCAACAATCTCGGGGCTAGCATCCTAGCCCTCCCGGAGGGCGCATGCAAATCACTCTCGAAGGCCACGACCGGCCGGTTCCCGTCGAGGCGGGCGATACCATCCTCGAGTCGCTGCTGCGCGCCGCGGTGCCGTTTCCCTTCTCCTGCCAGGCGGGCAACTGCGGCACCTGCAAGTGCGAGCTGGTGTCGGGCGATGTGCACGAGCTCGAGCATTCGGAGCATGCGCTTTCGCCGGAGGAGCGCGCCAAGGGCATCATCCTCGCCTGCCGCACCCAGGTCTGGGACGACACCGCGGTACGGCGGATCGACGCCGAGGATCTGGTGATGCACCCGTCACGCGTCATGCGCTGCCGCGTGATCGCACTCGACGACCTGACGCACGACATCAAGGGCGTGCGGCTCGCCATCGAGGCGGGCGGGCCGTTCGGCTTTTCGGCGGGACAGTACGCCCAGCTCGAGTTCGCGCCAAGCCTGTCGCGCCACTACTCCATGGCAAGCACGCCCGGCGAGAGCGAGCTCGCCTTCCACGTTCGGCACATGCCCGGCGGCCGCACCAGCGCCTACGTCGCCTCGCGGCTCAAAGTCGGCGATCGGATCAAGGTTTCCGGTCCGCTTGGGGTCGCGTATCTTCGCGAAACTCACTCCGGCCCGGTGCTGCTCATCGCCGGCGGCTCGGGGCTCGCGCCGATCGAGTCGATCCTGCGTACGCTGCTCGGCGCCGGGCATCGCGACCCGGTGAAGCTCTACTTCGGCGTGCGCAGCGAGCGCGATCTCTATCGCGAGTCGTTGCTCAAGGATCTGGCGTCGAAATACGCGAATTTCAGCTTTAACGTGGTGCTCTCCGAGCAGAAGGGCGTGCGCGGCAGGCGCTTTGGGCCGGTGCACGAAGCCGTCGATGCCGATCTCGAGGACGTCGCGGGGCTCATGTCGTACCTCGCAGGGCCACCGGTCATGGTGGAAGCAGCGAGCGCCTTGCTCGCCTCCAGAGGGCTCGCGCCGCGGCAGATCCATGCCGACGCGTTCTACAACCAGGCCTGAGATGAACCTCGACGGCAGGGTGGCGATCGTAACCGGCGGCGCCCGCGGCATCGGGCTCGCGATCGTCGAGGATCTGGTCGGCAGCGGTGCCAGCGTTGTGATCGTCGATTCCGGTGTCTCGATTTCCGGAGAAGCTCTTCAGGAGAAGATTGCCGAAGAGGTCGCGGCGCGATATGAGCGCGCTGCCGCGGTCTGCGGCGACATCGCCGAGCTCGAGGTAGCGCGCGCGGTGGTAGCGCTTGCGCAACAGCGCTTCGGCGCGGTGGACATTGTGGTCAACAACGCCGCTATCATCCGCGACGCCCTCATCTTCAAATCGGACAACGCCGCCTGGGATGCAGTCTTGCGCACAAACCTCACCGGCGCCCAGCGCCTGCTTGCCGCCGCAACCCCCGCGATGCGCGAGCAGGCAAAGGCCGGGCGCCCGCCCGGAGCGATCGTCAACATCGTGTCGTCGGCCGGGATTTACGGCAATTTCGGCCAGGCTGCCTATGCCTCGGCCAAAGCCGGCCTGTTCGGCCTCACGCGCGTCGTGGCGCACGATCTTGCGCGCTCGCGTATCCGCTGCAATGCGGTCGCGCCCTTTGCCGCGACGCGCGTCACCCAGAGCATCAAGCCCGCCAACGACGCGCAGGCGGCGTACAAGGAGAAAGCGCTCAAGGTACCCGCGTCCTACGTCGCTCGCCTTGTGAGCTTTCTCGCGAGCGATGCCGCCACCCATATCACCGGACAGCTATTTGGCGCGCGAGGACGCGAGGTTTTCGTTTTTTCGCAACCACGCCCGAAAGAACCAGTGCTCCAGCCGCGGGATGGCTTCGATGCCAGCTCCATGAGACGGCTCGAACCCCATTTCGCCGACCTGATCACGGATCTCGAAGCCTTTTCGGCCGATCCGATTCTCTGAGGAAACGCATGTCCGCCTATCCGAGCGTAAAAACCGTCGAGGAGTTCAAGCAGCAGCCGGCGGAGTACCAGACTGCGGTGCGGAAAATCGTGCGCAGCCACGCGCTCAATGAGCTCTACGGCGCACAGGTCTTCGATGAGCCTGCGATCCGGCTCGCGCCGACGCCCTACGCGAAGTGGCTGACCTGCCGGGTGGCGATGGAGGAGTATCACCACCATGTGCGCTTCAAGGAGCTCGCCGACCAGATCGGCATCCCGCCGCGCGAGATGGACTCCAGCCACAGGCGCCCGCTCAACATATTCGAGGTGCCGCTCCAGAGCTGGGAGCAGTTCTGCGTCATCAAGATGCTCGGTGACCTTGCCGAGATCCTGCAGGTGGAGGATCTGCTGCACTGCTCCTTCGTGCCGTTGCGCAATATCGCGCGCACCACCATGCCCGAGGAGAAGTTCCACGCCCAGTTCGGCCTCGATTTCTGCGTCGACCTGGTCGAGACCGAGGAAGGAAGGAAACGCGTGCAGCGGGCGGTAAACGGTTTCTTCCCCGAAGCGCCGAAGTTCTTCGGCGCCAAGGCTTCCAGAAACAACGAGCTCTACCGCAAGTACGGCATCAAGCTGCGCTCGAATGAGGACATGCGGGCCGACTACATCGCGCGCGCTCGCAGCACTGTCGAGCCGCTGGGCATCGCGCTACCCGAGATCAAGTTCGACGATTGAGCGCGGCCTACGCCCTATACTGCACCTCGTGATCGGGCGCGGGGCATGAACGCCGTCGAATACCTGCTCGGCGACGAGGCGCTGGCGCGCCACGGTTCGCGTACTGCATTGCTTTGTGCCGATGAAGTACTGACCTACAGCGAGCTCGCGGAGCGCGCACGGCGCTGCGGGGCTGCGTTCGCTGCGCTCGGCGTGCGGCCCGGCGATCGCGTTCTTCTCCTGATGCGCGACACTCCCGAATTCGCCGCGGCCTGGTTGGGAGCGGTGCGGGCAGGCGCGGTCGCGGTCGCGCTGAACAACAGGCTTACCGATAGCGAGTACCGGCACATCCGCGCCGACAGCGCTGCCCGGCTGTTGCTCGTCGAGGATCGGATTGCATCCGAACGCGCGGATCTGATCGCGCAGTTTTCACGCCAGGGCCGCGTGCTGGTCGCCGGCGCCGCAGAGCGCGACTCGAACTCCTGGCAGGAGCTTGTCGCTGGCGCCCGCGGCACGGCTGCATTCGACGCGCAGCCCGAGCACGCCGCCTTTTGCCTGTATTCATCGGGCACCACCGGTCAGCCCAAAGGCATCCTGCATGCCCACAAGGACCTCCTTCCCGTCGGGCAGGCCTTTCGCGAGATCGGAATCGGCGCCGGCGACCGGGTGTTTACGACCTCGAAATTCTTCTTTGCCTATGGGTTGGAGCACGGCCTGCTTGGCACACTCGCGCTGGGCGCGGCCTCGATCCTTTATCCGGACTGGCCTGATACCGAAGCCGTCATCGCCGCCGTCGTCCGCTATCGGCCAACGGCGATTTTCAGCGTGCCATCGCTATACCGTCGCCTGCTCGCCGAGCCCACGGCCCGCCTCGAGCCCTTTCGTCCGGTGCGGCGCTTTGTCGCCGGCGGCGAGCGCCTGTCGACACAGCTAGTTGCGCAATGGAAAGACGCGGTCGGAGGAGAAATGCTCAGCTTGTACGGCACCTCCGAGACCTTCTGCGCCTGCATGATCACGCCGCCCGGGACCTCCGACGGCGTGCGCACCGGGAAACCCCTCGCGAGTCTCGAGGTGCGCCTGATCGACTCGCAGGGCGAGCCCGCGCGGGCGCACGAACCCGGAGTACTGTGGATGCGTCACCCAGCGCTCGCGGCCGGTTACATCAATCTCTCCGAGCAGACCCGGGAGCAGTTCCGGGATGGATGGTTCTGCACACGCGACATATTCGTGCGCGACGCGGAAGGCTTTTTCGTTCATCAGGGGCGCTCGGACGAACTGCTCAAGGTCGCCGGTCAATGGGTGCGGCCGGCGGAGCTCGAGGAAGCGGTGGCGAATGAAGCGGCGATTCTCGAGGCGGCCTGCGTGGCGGTGCCCGATGCCGATGGCCTGGAGCGCCTGGCGCTTTTCGTCACCGCCAGCGGCGACACCGGCGCTGCGCTGCGCGCGGCAGCCGAGGCCTGCGAGCGCGTGCTGCCGCGCCACAAGCGCCCGAAATGGCTGCGCGCGATAGAACAGCTGCCGCGCACCGCTACTGGCAAAGTGCAGCGCTTCAAGCTGCGCGAAATCCTTCAGCGTGAGGGACCCGACAAAGGCTAGAATTTTGCCTTTCGATCATTGAACGATTCCCATGGCATACGCAATTTCCCTCTGGAATCCTCCTGCGCTGCCGATCGCGGGCTCAGCCGATACCTTTCCCGTGCGGCGGATTTTCTGCGTCGGCCGCAACTACGCCGAGCACCAGAAGGAAATGGGCGGCGACGGGCGCGAGCAGCCGTTTTTCTTTATCAAGAGCGCGCACGCGCTTGTGCCGCGCGGCGGCACGGTGCACTACCCGGCGAAAAGCTCCAACTACCACTATGAGACCGAGATGGTGGTTGCGCTCGCGAAGGGCGGCCGGCGCATCGACGCCAGGAAAGCCAACGATCATGTCTTCGGCTATGCAGTCGGCCTCGACATGACGCGCCGCGATCTGCAGCAATGGGGAAAGGACCACGGCAGGCCCTGGGATTTCGGCAAGGATTTCGATGAGGCCGCCCCCTGCAGTGAGCTCGTGCCCGCCGCGAAAACAGGCCATCCGTCCAAGGGCGCGATCTGGCTCACGGTGAACGGCAAGCAGCGCCAGCGCGCGGACCTCGGCGAGATGATCTGGTCGGTTCCGGAGCAGATCGCCTACCTTTCGGAGTACTACACGCTCGAGCCCGGCGACGTCATCTATTCCGGTACCCCTGCCGGGGTCGGGCCGGTCAAACCGGGCGACGAAATGCACGCCGGCATCGACGGCGTGGGCGAGCTTAAGGTGAAGGTGCTGCCAGCGTTGTGAAGCTGTACACGTACTTTCGCAGCTCTGCGGCTTTCCGTGTCAGGATCGCGCTGAATCTCAAGGGGCTCGCCTACGAGCCGCAGTTCGTTCACCTGCCCAAAGGCGAACATCGCGATGCGAGCTATGCGCGGCTCAACAGCCAGGCGCTGCTGCCGACGCTCGACGACGGCGGCACACTCCTTAACCAGTCCCTTGCGATCATCGAGTATCTGGAGGAAACACGGCCGGTCCCGGCACTTCTTCCCAAGGACGCCGCCGGGCGCGCTCGCGTAAGATCGCTCGCGCTGCTCGTCGCTTGCGAGATTCATCCGCTCAACAATCTGCGAACCCTGCAGTACCTGCGCAAGGCGCTCGCCCAGGACGAGGAAGGAATCAAGACTTGGTACCGCCATTGGATCGCGGATGGGCTCGGCAAGCTCGAAGCCGATCTCGCTCGCGGGCCGGCGGGAAAGTTCTGCTACGGCGACGCGCCCACCGTGGCCGATTGCTGCCTGGTGCCGCAGGTGTTCAACGCCAAGCGCTACGACAGCGACCTCAGTCGGTATCCGAACGTCATGCGGGTGTTCGGCGAATGCATGAAGCTGGAAGCCTTCGACAAAGCGCAACCCGCCAAGCAACCCGACGCCGAGTAGAGCAGGAAGGGAGGAGGAAATGAGCAAGCCGCGCGGCTATCGCCGCCCTCATCCGGGCACCCAGCCCGAGTACAACTATCCGCCCTATCGTTCCACCGCCAAGCGTCATCCGACGCAACCGCTGGTGATGCCGCCGCAGACGCTGTCGGAGCTCACGGGACCGCTGTTCGGCTGGGACGACGTGAAGCCGACCGACAACGATCTCACCGCCCAGCACAAGGGCGAGCCGATCGGCGAGCGCATCGTCGTCGGCGGCCGCGTACTCGACGAGAGCGGCAAACCCGTGCCGCACACCTTGGTCGAGGTGTGGCAGGCCAACGCCGCCGGACGCTATCCGCACAAGACCGACCGGCACAAGGCGCCGCTCGATCCGAATTTCTCCGGAGCGGGGCGCACTATCACCGACGCCGAGGGCCGCTACCGCTTCATCACCATCCGGCCCGGCGAGTATCCCTGGCGCAATCACTACAACGCGTGGCGGCCGGCGCATATCCACTTCTCGCTCTTCGGCCCGGCGTTCATGACCCGGATGATCACGCAGATGTATTTCCCCGGTGACGCCTTGATCCCTTTTGACCCGATGTTCACCTGCATCGCGGACGAAAATGCGCGCGCGCGCCTGATCTCGGTATTCGACTGGGAGACCACGATCCCGGAACGGGCGCTCGGCTACCGCTTCGACATCGTGCTGCGCGGCCGCGACGCCACGCCGATGGAGGAATGACATGAGCCTCTACGCCACCGGCAACCAGACCGTCGGCCCGTACCTGCACATCGGCCTGACCTGGCTCAACACGAGCACTATCGCGGGCAAGGGGGTCGCCGGCGAGCGCGTGACGGTGCATGGCAGGCTACTCGACGGTGATGGCAAGCCGGTAAGCGACGGCCTGATCGAGATCTGGCAGGCCAATTCCCACGGCAAGTATCCGCATCCGGAGGACAGGCAGAAGAAGCCGCTGGAGAAAGGATTCCGAGGATTCGGGCGCGTTCCGACGGACACCAAGGGCGGTTTTCGCTTCACTACCATCAAGCCCGGGCGTGTCTTCGGCCCGGGCGGCAAGCTGCAGGCACCGCATCTCGTGGTTTCGGTATTCATGCGCGGCCTCCTCAAGCACCTCGCGACGCGCATGTACTTTCCCGACGAACCGGGCAACGTGGAAGATCCAGTGCTAAAGCTCGTGCCGGCGGCTCGTCGGGCGACGCTCATCGCGCGAAGGAAAGCCAAACGCGTACTGGAATGGAACATCCTCCTGCAGGGCAAGGGCGAAACGGTGTTCTTCGACTTCTGAGGCCGCCGATGGCCGGGCTGGAGCAATGGGCCGCTACTTCGCGAGGAATTTTGCCTTAAGCGCTTCGGGAATCGTTTCGCCCTTCATCGGCGTGCCCGGACCGCCTGAGAAGCGGCCCCAGACGCGCGTTTCCGTCCCTTTGGCAAGCAGCGTGTCGTCGCTGCGCACAATGTCGTGTGCCAGCGTGAACGATTTACCGCCGAAGCGGGTAATACGCGAGCGCACGTCGCAGCGGTCGCCTTGCTCCGCCGGCGCAAGGAAATCGCAGTTCGCCGATACCAAAGGCATTGCGAGATGTTCGGATCGCATGCGTTTCGCCCCGTAGCCCACGCTCTCCATGAAAGTCCAGGTGGCGGCGTCCATCCAGCGAAAATAGGTCGGATAAAAGATGATCCCGGCGGGATCGCAATCGCCCCAGTGCACCTGGCAGGCGAGGCGGCCTACGATCGAACGGAATTCGGCCTGGGGATGATCCATCGAGCGCGCCGATTATACGTGTAAGCAGTTGACATAGCAGGACTAAATCGGCACACTGGCAGTCCGCGCCGATTTGATGCTCAGCTTGCGGGCGCGTAACAAATGCCGCTAAAGAGACGCGTGCCTAGAATTCGATGCGGCCCGTTTCAGGCGAAAGCTGAGCGGGCCTTTCTATTTTTGGACCTGCGTGATCATTCCGGCGCACTCCACGAAGCTCGCCACACTCCTCGCCGAGAGAATCCTCATGCTCGACGGCGCGATGGGCACGATGATCCAGCGCGCCCGGCTCGCGGAGGAGGATTATCGCGGCGCGCGCTTTCGCGACTGGGCGAAGGAGCTGCGCGGTAACAACGACCTGCTTGCGATCACCCAGCCCCAGCTGATCCGCGATATCCATGCCCAATACCTGCAGGCCGGCGCGGACATCATCGAGACGAACACCTTCAACTCCACCTCGGTTGCCCTTGCCGACTACGGAATGCAAGGACTTGCGCGCGAGTTCAACGCCGCCGCCGCGCGCCTTGCCACGAACGCGGCGCGCGAATGGGAGGCGAAGAATCCCGCGCGGCCGCGCTTCGTCGCCGGGGTTCTCGGCCCGACCAACAAGACGGCGTCGATCTCGCCGGACGTCAACGACCCGGGCTATCGGGCCATCACTTTCGATGAGCTGGTGGCGGCCTACCGCGAAGCGCTCGAAGGCCTGCTCGAGGGCGGCATCGATCTCGTTCTCGTGGAGACCGTGTTCGATACGCTGAACGCCAAGGCCGCGCTGGTCGCGATCGAGAGCTGCTTCGAGGCGCGCACACAGCGGCTGCCCGTCGTGATCTCCGGCACCATCACCGACGCCTCGGGGCGCACGCTGTCGGGGCAGACGGCCGAAGCGTTCTACAACTCGGTGCGGCACGCCCGTCCGATCGCGGTCGGCCTCAACTGCGCGTTGGGCGCAAAGGAGCTGAGGCCCTACGTGGAGGAATTGTCGTCGCTCGCCGAGACCTACGTGTCCTGCCATCCCAACGCCGGGCTGCCGAACGCATTCGGCGAGTACGACGACACCCCCGAGTCCATGGCCCGGCAGATCGGCGAATGGGCACGCAGCGGCTGGCTCAATCTCGCGGGGGGCTGTTGCGGCACGACGCCCGAGCATATCCGGGCGATGGCCGAATCGGTTCGCGCCGCGGCGCCGCGGCGCATCCCCGCAAGAGCGCCGGCCCTGCGGCTCGCCGGGCTCGAGCCCTTCAACATCGATGCGCAGTCGCTCTTCGTGAACGTCGGCGAGCGCACCAATGTCACAGGCTCGAAAGCATTCGCGCGCCTCGTGCTTGCGGGCGATTACGCAGGCGCGCTTGCGGTCGCCCGCCAGCAGGTGGAAAACGGCGCGCAGCTGATCGACGTCAACATGGACGAGGCGATGCTGGATTCCGAGAAGGCGATGACGACCTTCCTCAGCCTGGTCGCGGCCGAGCCGGATATTGCGCGTGTGCCACTCATGATCGACAGCTCCAAGTGGAGCGTGATCGAGGCCGGCCTCAAGTGCGTGCAAGGCAAGGCGATCGTCAACTCGATCTCGATGAAGGAAGGCAAGGAGGAATTCCTCCGCCAGGCGCGCCTGTGCCGCAAGTACGGCGCCGCCGTAATCGTAATGGCGTTCGACGAGAAGGGCCAGGCCGATACGCTCGAGCGGCGCATCGAGGTGTGCCGGCGCGCCTACGATCTGCTCACGCAGCAGGCCGACCTCGCGGCCGAAGACATCGTGTTCGATCCCAACATCTTCGCGGTGGCTACTGGCCTCGAGGAGCACGCCCGCTACGGCATCGAGTACCTGGAAGCGGTGAGCTGGATCCGCGCCAACCTGCCGCACGCCAAGGTCTCCGGCGGCGTGTCGAACCTGTCGTTCTCGTTTCGCGGCAACGCCGCGGTGCGCGAGGCGATGCACACCGCCTTCCTGTATCACGCGGTCCGCGCCGGCATGTCGATGGGTATCGTCAACGCCGGGCAGCTCGGCGTATACCAGGAGCTCGACCCGCAGCTGAAGGAGCGCGTCGAGGATGTGATTTTCAACCGCCGCTCCGATGCAACCGAGCGGCTGGTCGAGTTCGCCAATACCGTAAAAACCGGTGCCAGAGAAACCGCGAAGGACGAAGCCTGGCGTGCCGGCACCGTCGAGGAAAGGCTCTCGCATGCGCTGGTAAACGGCATCTCGGCGCATGTCGTCGCGGATGCCGAGGAAGCGCGGCTGAAATACCCGCGTCCGATCCAGGTGATCGAAGGACCGCTGATGGACGGCATGAACGTGGTCGGCGACCTGTTCGGCGCGGGCAAGATGTTCCTGCCTCAGGTGGTCAAGTCGGCGCGGGTGATGAAGCAGGCCGTGGCGCACCTCGTACCCTACATAGAGGCCGAGAAGGCAAGGAGCGGCGAGGCCGCAAAGCCGAAAGGCCGCCTCGTGATTGCCACGGTGAAAGGCGACGTCCACGACATCGGCAAGAACATCGTCGCAGTGGTCCTCCAGTGCAACAACTACGACGTAATAAATCTCGGCGTCATGGTGCCGGCACAGACGATCCTCGAAGTGGCGGCACGGGAGAAGGCCGACGCGATCGGCCTGTCGGGACTGATCACGCCTTCGCTCGAGGAAATGGCCCACGTTGCGCGCGAGATGGAGCGCAGCGGCCTTTCGCTGCCGCTTCTCATCGGCGGCGCGACCACGTCCCGCGCGCACACCGCGGTGAAGATCGCTCCGAACTACTCGGGGCCGGTGGTCTACGTGCCCGATGCCTCGCGCAGCGTTCCGGTGGTACAGAGCCTGCTCTCCCAGGACGGCCGCGACACCTACTTGCGGCAGGTGCGCGCCGATTACGACAGGATCCGCGAGCAGCATCGCGAGAAGAAAGGGCCTGGGCCGCTGCTCGCCATTGCCGAGGCGCGCCGGCTTGGCCCGAAAGCCGACTGGTCGGGCTATGCGCCGCCAGCTCCAGTGAAGCCAGGCCTGACCGTGCTTGCGCGCTATCCGCTCGCCGAACTGGTCGATTACATCGACTGGACGCCGTTTTTCCAGACCTGGGAACTGTCGGGCTCCTATCCGAAGATTCTGGGGGATCCGGTGGTCGGCGAGGCGGCGCGCAAGCTTTTCGTCGAGGCCCAGGAGATGCTGGCACGCATCGTGCGCGAGGGCTGGATAGCCGCGAACGGAGTCCTGGGTATTTTTCCGGCCGCCCAGGTCAACAGCGACGATATCGAGATTTACCGCGACGACAGCCGGCGCCAGACGCTCATGACATGGAGAAACCTGCGCCAGCAGAATGTGAAGCCCACTGGCAGACCCAACCTGTGCCTTGCCGACTTCGTCGCGCCGCGGTCAAGCGGCGTCGCCGACTGGATCGGCGGCTTCGCGGTGAGCGCTGGCGGCATCGACCAGCGCGTCGCTGCGTTCGAGGCGGCAAACGACGACTACTCCGCGATCATGCTGAAGGCCCTTGCCGACCGGTTTGCAGAGGCATTTGCCGAGCGTTTGCACGAGCGGGTGCGGCACGAGTTCTGGGGTTACGCCGCCAGCGAGAAATTGACGCCCGCGCAACTCATCGCCGAAGGCTATCGCGGCATCCGGCCGGCACCCGGTTATCCCGCCTGCCCCGATCATCGCGCCAAAGGAGCGCTTTTCGATCTGCTCGCCGCCGAGCACAACGCCGGCATGCGGCTCACGGAGTCCTTTGCCATGCTCCCTGCCTCTTCCGTGGCGGGGTTTTATCTGTCGCATCCGGAGTGCAGCTATTTCGCGGTCGGCAAGGTCGGGCGCGATCAGGTCGAGGACTTCGCGCGCCGCGCCGGCATCAGCATCGCGGAGGCGGAGCGCTGGCTCGCGCCCAATCTCGCATACGAACCGGCGTCGGCGACCGCGGCCTCGCTATAATTCGCGCCAATCCGTACTTCGGAGGTTCAAGTGGGAAAAGGCGACAAGCGTACGCGGCGCGGCAAGATCTACAAGGGCAGCTACGGCAAGAAGCGGCCGCAGCGCATCAAGAAAAAGAAAAAGGCCTAGCTCTCCTCGCGCCTGCCCACCGGCAGGCCGAGCGCCTTGAGCTTCCTGTATAAGTGGGTGCGCTCGAGCCCCGAGCGCTCGGCCACGCGCGACATGCTGCCGTGCTCGCGCGCCAACAGATGCTCGAAATAGACTCGCTCAAAGGCTTCGCGAGCCTCACGATAAGGCCGGTCTAGCGCCACTTCCGGCGGTACTCCCGGGGTCGCGCGTGTCGAGAGCACGCGCTCCACATCCTCCAGTCGTACTTCCTCTTCCAACGCCGAGAGCGCCAGGTCTTTCACCACGCTCTCCAGCTCGGCAAGGTTTCCGGGCCAGGCGTGATGGCGCAAGGCGTTGAGGGCGGCGATCGCAAGCCGGCGCGGCGGGCAAACGCGCGCTTCCACCAGCTGCGCAAGCATCAGCGAGGCGAGATCGGGCACGTCCTCGGCAAGCTCGCGCAGCGCCGGCAGCCTGAGTGTCAGCTCGGCGAGCCGGGCGCCAAGCTCCGGGTCGAACTCGTGCTTCTCGGTCAGGGCCCGCAGATCGAGCGGCGAGAACGACACCACCCTGGCCCTGTGCTTCTCGGCGCGGCCGAGCAGGAACTCAAGCTGGCGCTGCTCGCCGCGCGCAAGGCGGCACAGATCCGGCACGAACAGGATACCGCCCGCGGCCCGCGCGAGCACTTCGGAGGGCGGCTCGGCGAGCATTTCGGGGCCCGCCAGGAACGGCGCTCCCGGCCCTGCCAGCAGGCGGGCAAACAGCTCCGGCCGCATGCCGCGCTCGCCGCGCAACAGCAGCGCGGCGCTCGATTGCGCGAGCTGTGTCAGGCGCTTCTTCACCTCGGCAAGCGCGGGAGAGCGGCCGAGCGCGGCGAGCCCGAGCTGCGGGGCCGACGGCGACTCCGGATTGCGCAGCGCATGCTTGACGGTCACCAGCAGCCGCTGCAAAGCGATCGGCTTCTCGAGAAAATCGAGAGCGCCGATGCGCGTCGCCTCGACCGCGGTCTCGATCGTACCGTGGCCCGACATCATCACCACCGGCATCGTGAGCTGGCCGCTCGCGGCCCACTCCTTGAGCAGCGTAATCCCGTCGGTATCAGGCATCCAAATGTCGAGCAGCACCAGGTCAGGGCGCTGCCGCTCGCGCTGCCGGCGCGCCTCGCCGGCGCTGTCCGCCAGCCAGACCTGATGCCCCTCGTCGGCGAGGATCTCGGATAGCAGTTCGCGGATGCCAACTTCGTCGTCCACTACGAGTATGTGGGCCATCGTCTAAGCCGCTTTCGCCGGAGGCAGGAGCACGCTGACCGAAGCGCCGCGGCTGGGTCGGTTCTCGATGGCGATGCTGCCGTGGTGCTCGTCGACGATTTTCTTCACGATCGCCAGCCCGAGGCCGGTGCCGTGTGCTTTCGTCGTTACATAGGGTTCGAAGATGCGCGCCATCAGTTCCTCGGGAAAGCCGCCGCCATTATCGGACACGGCAAGACGGACCTTGTCCTCGACCAGCTCGGTTCGAACCTCGATCGTCGGGCTCGCCCCTTCAGGCCTGGAATTCTCCAGGGAATCTTGCGAGTTCTGTACCAGATTGTGAATCACCTGCCGGATCTGCGCCGAATCGGCCCAGACCGGAGGCAGTCCCGCGGCCAGCCGCTTCACGATCGGAACGCTGAAGTTCTCGTAGAGCGAAAGCACCTCGCTTACCAGGCTATTCAGGTCGAGCCGCGTCGGCGCCGGGGCAGGGAGCCGGGCATAATCGCTGAAATCGTCCACCATGGCTTTAAGTGCCGCCACCTGGTTGATTATGGTCTGTGTGGCGCGCTTCAGCGTTTCGGCATCTTCCTCGCCAAGGCGCCCGCCGAGCTTCATCTCGAGCCGCTCGGCGGACAGCTGGATCGGCGTGAGCGGGTTCTTGATCTCATGGGCCAAGCGCCGCGCCACTTCGGCCCATGCGGTCGCGCGTTGCGCCTGGATAAGCTGCGTGACGTCGTCGAACACCAGCACATAGCCGCCGCCGGTGGCATGCGGTAGACCAACGCCCCGAGCATGGACCGCCTTGCCCGTGCCTTGGAGCATCAGCTCGAGCTGCCAGTCCTTGACGCCATGCGCGACGAACTGCTCGCGCATGCTTGCCGCAAACGGCTCAAGCTCGCCGCCGAGAATCGCCTGCGCGCCGTGGTTGTGGATCGACAGCCGGAGCTCGTGGTCGAACACCAGCACTCCGGCCGACAGGTTGGCCAAGATGTTTTCCAGGTGAGCCTTCGCCGCTTCCTGGGCCAGCCGATTTGACTCGCCTACGCGGCGCGCCTCCGCCAGCTGGCGGGTCATCGAATTGAATGACTCGGTGAGCACGCCGAGCTCGTCGCGGCTCGTCACAGGCGTCTGTTGCGAGAAATCGCCGCGCGCGACCGCTTGCGTAGCCTGCGCCAGGTTCGCGAGCGGCTCGGCCAACAGGTTCGACTGCGTGATGGCCACGGCAACAGCGACGAACAGCGCCATCAGCAGAGCAAAGCTGAGTGTGACGATATATATGCGCTTGAGCCCGTCGCGCGAGAGTGCCAGCTCCCGGTAGTCGCGGTATGCGACTTCCACAGCTTCGGCGCTCCTCGCAAAGCTGGGCGGGACACTCTGCCGCAGCTGAAGATAGCGGGCTTCATCGGCGAGGGCCCGCGTATCCATCGGCACTATCACGCGAAGCGACAGGGGCCGGCCGGCCGCCGAATCGACCGACGTGTAACCGCGATTCGCGCGCGCCTGGCGCAGCGCCTGCGAGCTCGGCAACTCGGGCAGAAACTTCGTCACGTCTTCGCTCGCGCTCGCCACCACACGGCCGTTCAGGGCGACTATCACCGCCTCCTCGACGCCTGCCTGCTCGCGCATGCGCTCGAGGCCAGCCACCAGCTGCGACGCCGAGCGATCGGCCAGCTCCGGCGCCATGGCGCGCGCCTTCGCCTGCAAGTCGAGCATCATCTGGTCGATCGCCTGCTGGCCGAGAGTAATGCCGCCTTCGAGCGCCGCATCGACCTTTACGTCGAACCAGGATTCGATGGAGCGCGTCAGGAAATGCACTGATACCGCATAGACGATCAGGCCTGGCAGAACCGCGAGCAGCGCGAAGCGCACCAGCAGCCGCAACGTCAGGCGGGCGCCGAAGACGCGCGCGCGGTAGCGCCGCACCGTCGCGATAAGCTGGTAGGCCACCAGGGTCGCGAGCAGCCCGGCGAGCGCCGCGTTGAGACCCAGCAGGAGCGGATAGTTCCGGGCAAACAGCGTCGTGTCGGCGCTTGCGGTCGCGAGCAGGAAGATGCCGGCTGCCGCCACCGCGCCGCCGATGATGAGCAGCGCTTTCATCGCGCGTCGGCTCCCTTCGGCTCCCGGGTTTCCACCGGCGCCGGCAGCTGCTGGGGCGATCGCACAGTGAAGCGCTTCCAGGGGGTCTCGAGATGCAGGTCGCGGCTGGTGAGCGCGCTCAGCTGAAACGGCTTGGGCAGCAACGCGGTGTCGAGTCTCAGGCGCACCGCGGCCTCGTAGTCCGCATCGTAGAAGCCCACGGTGCGATCGACCACCAACCAGTTACGCACGCGCTTGAGGACGTTGAGCGCTTCGCCCAGTGTCGCAAAATTTTGTTGTAGGAGGCCGGTCGACAGGCGGTACTGCCGGGACAGCGGATGGTAGGACAGGCGCAGCTGCAGCTTCTTCGAGGCCGTCTTCTCGTCGAGCCAGTACCAGCGCCGCCGGCCGAGCTCGAACTCCACCAGGAAATACAGCGGCACGCCGTTCGCCACCACGTCGGCGAGGCGCGGGGTAAGGTCGAGCGCGAAATTGGCGTCCAGAACAAGGCCGTCCTCGACTGCGCGCAGGCTTGCCTCCCGCACTTCGGGCTCGTCGGCGCGCACTCCGACCGCGGCGAAGCAGGCGAGCACCGCAAGAAACCGCGTCAGAAAAGCGATGCGGCGCATCGCGCCTCGCGTCAAGCTTGTTTTTCGATCAGGGCGTAGTAGAACCCGTCGTGCTCCGGGCCGGGGAGCCATTGCTCGGCGGCGCCATCGGGCGGCGGCACGCGGCGCGCGTCCTGCGTGCGCGCGACGAACGCCTCGACCACTTCTTCGTTTTCCTGCGGAAACACCGAGCAGGTGACATACAGCAATTTACCATCCGGGGCGAGTGCCTGCCAAAGTGCATCCAGGATCGCCGACTGGCGCTTCGCGAACGCGGGCAGATCCTGCCCCCGGCGCAGCCACTTTAGGTCCGGATGGCGCCGCGCCACGCCCGAAGCCGAGCACGGCACATCGGCAAGAATACGATCGAAGGGCCGCCCGCTCCACCATTCGCCGAGCCGCGTGCAGTCGGCGCACGCGATCGCGGCGCCCAAGCCGAGCCTGCTCAGATTGCGCTCGAGCCGCGCACAGCGCGCCGCGTCCGCGTCGAGTGCAGTCAGGGCAACGTCGGCAGTCTCCAGGATATGCGCGCTTTTCCCGCCGGGCGCGGCGCAAGCATCGAGCACGCTTTGGCCGTCCGCCAGATCCAGGCAGCGGGCGGCGCGCTGCGCCCCCGCGTCCTGGACCGAGACCTCGCCCCGCTCGAACCCGGGGAGACGCTCGACCGGCAGCGCGCGCTCGAGGAGCAGCGCGTCGTGGCCGATCTGCCGCGTCGCAATCCCGCTCGCCGCGAGGCGAGCCTGATAGCCTGCGACTTGCCCTCGGCGCCGGTTCACGCGCAGGCACATCGGCGGATGCGTATTCCCGGCGGCGAGGATGCCCTCCCAATCGACCGGATACGCCGCGCGTAGCGCTGCGCTCCACCAACCGGGGTGCTGATACCGCGCCTCGGGATCGGCGGCAATGCGCGCCTCGATTGACCGCCGCTCGCGCAGGTAGCCGCGCAGCATCGCGTTTACATAGCCCTTGGCGGACCACTTCTCGAGCATTGCGCCGGCGCGCACCGCCTGATCGACCACGGTGTATTCAGCGTAGCGGCCCGACTCCAGGGCATACAACGAGCACCACAGCAGCGCCTCGACGATCGGGTCGGCGCGCCCGCGGTGCGACAGCGCCCGCACGATCGCCTGCACACGCCCATAGCGCCGCAGGGTTCCATGGCTTATGTCTAGCAACGCCGAGCGCGGGGTTTCGCTTCCCTCTTCGCCGATACGCTCGAATTCGTCCGCAAGGCTCTTGCCGCTCGCGACGCCGGCCACCATGAGGGTCGCGTCACGCAGCGCCGGGGCGAGCGCAATCGAGGCCTTCACCCCAGGCGCGACCCCGGCGCCACCGCGTGGCCGCGCAGGAATTCAGCCGCAGTAAGGCGCCGCCCTCCGGCACGCTGCAGCTCGATCACCTCGAGCGCATCGCGGCCGCAGCCGACTACGATGCCGTCGTCGCGCATGCCGAGGACGGTCCCTGGAGCGCCAGGCTGGCTGCACAGCCGGGCGCGCCAGATCTTGAGGGGCTCGCCCTCGAACAAGGAAAACGCGCCGGGCGACGGCCGGAAGGCGCGCACCGCCCGTTCGAGCTCGATCGCCGGCCGCGACCAGTCGAGCCTTGTCTCCTCTTTCTCGATCTTGCGCGCATAGGTAACGCCCGCGGCTGGCTGCTCCTTGGCTTGCGCCCGGCCCGCCTGCAGGTCGAGGAGCGATGCCGTCATCAAGTCCGCGCCAAGCGCCGCGAGCTTGTCGTGCAGGGTCCCGGCGTCCTCGTCCTCAACGATCGGAAGGCTGCGCCGCGCAAGCACCGGCCCGGTGTCCAGGCCCGTGTTCATCCTCATGATCGAAACCCCCGTTTCGCGATCGCCCGCGAGAAGCGCGCGCTGAATCGGCGCGGCGCCGCGCCAGCGCGGCAAGAGCGACGCATGAATGTTCAGCGCTCCGTACGGGGCGACATCGAGGAGAGACGGCGGCAGGATCATGCCGTACGCAGCGACCACTATGGCCTCCGCGCGCGCGGCGCGCAGGCGCGCTGCCGCATCGGCGGATTTCAGCGATTCGGGCTGAAAGACTTCCAGGCCGCGGCTAACGGCGAAGCGCTTGACCGCGCTCGGCGCCGGCCGTTGCCCGCGACCGGCCGGGCGATCCGGCCGGGTAAGCACCAGTGCAATGTCATGGCCGGCACGGTGCAGCGCCGCGAGCGCTCGCTCCGCAAATTCCGGAGTGCCGGCAAAAACGAGTCGCAGGAAGGTGCGGTCAGGCCGATTTGCGCAGCTGCTTGGCCAGCCGGGCGCGAATGCGCTGCTGCTTGAGCTGCGAGAGGTGCTCTACGAAGACCTTGCCCTTCAGGTGGTCGAGCTCGTGCTGGATGCACACGGCGAGCAGCCCTTGCGCCTCGAGGGTGAACGCATTGCCGTTCTGGTCGCAGGCGCGAACCTTGACGCGCTCAGCCCGCTCGACCAGCTCGTAAATTCCCGGGAGCGAAAGGCAACCTTCCTCGATGTCCGAAACGCCGGTGGCCTCGACAATCTCGGGATTGACGAGCACAACCAGCGAGTCGCGACGTTCCGAAACGTCGACCACGATGACCTGCTTGTGAACGTCGACTTGGGAGGCTGCCAAGCCGATGCCGGGCGCGGCGTACATAGTCTCCGTCATGTCGGCGACGAGCTTCTTCAGCACATCGTCGAATACAGTCACTGGGGCCGCCTGCTTATGCAGCCGAGCGTCGGGATAGCGCAGGATGTTCAGGGTTGCCATCGGAGCGGTTTTACTTGTGTTGGAGCGGGTAAAGGTTGGGTTTCCGGCAAATTCACTTGCAAATTGAATAGATTATATGGACAATCTCAGGCGATATATAAGCTATTCGGCCTTTATGCTACATTGGGGTGGACAAATCGATTTTCTAGCCGGTCCAGGAAGCCGCGAAAGGGACGGGGTCGCCATGGTCCAGCAGTTGCGTAAGTCTATCACAGCACTCGTTTTCTTCCTTGCCGCCACGCTCGCATGGGGGCAGCCCAGCCAAGGTCCGCTTGCGATCAAGCCCGATGCTCCGGACCGTTATGTCGTGGTGTCGGGCGACACGCTTTGGGGCATTTCCCAGAGGTATACCGACTCCCCATGGCGCTGGCCCGAGCTCTGGAGCATGAACAGAGAACAGATTCGCAATCCCCACCTCATTTACCCCGGCTACGTGATCATCCTCGATCGAGAGCGGGCTCGCCTGTCGATCGCAAGCGGAGAAACCGGCGTGGCCGGCGCAGCGGCCACCGGCGCAGCTGCAGGTACGGTCAAATTGAGCCCGCGGGTGCGCGCAGAATCGCTTGCCAAGCAGGAGATCCCGAGCATTCCGCCGGGCGTCATCGAGCCATTCCTCAGCCGTCCGCTCGTGATCGAGCCCGACGGGCTCGATAAAGCGCCCACTATCGTCGCCACCCAGGGAAACCGCGTCATTCTCGCTCCTGGACATTCTGCCTACGTGCGCGGCATCGGTGAGTCGCAAGAGGACATCTGGTACGTGTATCGTAAAGGCGGGCCTCTCGTCGATCCCGACACCAACAAGACTCTCGCCTACGAGGCGATCTACCTCGGCACGGCGCAGCTGACGCGGCCCGGGGAGCCCGCTACGGTGGTCCTCAGCAGCGCGGTCCAGGAAGTGAGCGCCGGTGACAAACTCGTCGCGGCGGGTCCGGCGCAAATCCCAAGCTATGCTCCGCATGCGCCCACGGTTTATTTGAGCGGGCGTGTCATGTCTATCTACGGCGGCCTTGGCAAAGTCGGCGAAGCGGGAAGGTTGTCGATCATCACGATCAACCGCGGCAAAGCAGACGGCCTCGAGGTCGGCCACGTACTAGCGCTATATGCAGCCGGCGGTTCGGTCCGCGACGTGACGAAAGCGAAAGGCGCGCCCGATGCGAATATCACCTTGCCCGACGAGCGCTCTGGGCTGGTGTTCGTGTTTCGGGTATTCGACCGCGTGTCCTACGCGCTCGTCATGAACGTCACGCCGTCCGTCAGCCCTCTGGATGTGGTTCAGACTCCATAACAACGATTCTTTCCGGCGCTGCCACTACGGCGCGTCGGGCCGCCGGGGAGCAATTCCCCGCCGTGTACCGCCCGCATGAACGAAGACCCCGGGCTGGCGAGCTGGCTACAACTTACTCTCACCCCCGGGATTGGTGCCGCAGCCCTCCGCAACATGCTGCGGCAGTTCGGCTTGCCGCAAAACATCATCGCGAGAAAGCCTTCCGAGCTCGCGGCTCATGTCGCGCCGACAGCGCTGGAATCCATGGCGTCGGCACAGGTGGGCGACGCCGTCGTGCGTGCGCTCGATTGGGCGACCAAACCGGGCAATTGCATTGTTACCCTTGCAGATGACACCTATCCGAGAGCGCTGCTCGAGATAGCCGATCCGCCGCCGCTGCTGTATGCCTCCGCGCGGCTTGAGTTACTGCAGCGCCCCTCGCTGGCAGTCGTCGGAAGCCGTAATGCCACCGCGCAAGGCGAGAGTAACGCCGAGAACTTCGCCAAGGCATTCAGCGATGCCGGTCTGACAATCGTCTCGGGGCTCGCCATGGGAATCGACGCTGCGGCGCATCGCGGAGGCCTCGCCGGCCCGGGGTCAACCATCGCGGTGCTCGGCACCGGAATCGACGTTGTCTATCCGCGCCGCAACGCCGAGCTCGCCGCGCAAATCGCAGAGCGCGGGCTGCTTCTTTCCGAGTTTCCGCTCGCTACGGCACCCGCGGCGCACAACTTTCCGAGGCGAAATCGCCTGATCAGCGGACTTGCCCGCGGCTGCCTTGTCGTCGAAGCGGCGGCGGCCTCGGGCTCTTTGATAACAGCCCGCACCGCGGCGGATCAGGGCCGTGAGGTATTTGCGATTCCCGGCTCGATCCACTCGCCGCTCTCCCGGGGCTGCCACGCGCTCATCAAAGCGGGCGCGAAACTGGTGGAGTCCGCGGAAGACGTGCTCGACGAGCTCTCCGGGTTCCGCAGGAGCGGTCATGCGTCGACCACGACGCGCGCAGCGGGTGCGCGAAACGAAGCCGACGGCGAGCTGCTGGCGCATATGGGTCACGATCCTGTCGATGTCGATGCGTTGTGCACGCGCGCCAGCATGACCGCGGAACAGGTTTCTTCGGAGTTGCTGCGCCTCGAGCTTGATGGACGCATCACCGCGCTGCCGGGGGGGTTATATCAGCGCTTGGAGAAGGGAAAACGCGGGTAAACGAATCCCTCACCGCCGCGTTAATACAAAGGGAGACCCAATGTACGACGTCCTCGTATACGTGTTCGAAAACTGCCAGCAGGCGGACCTGGCGTACGACCGCGAGCGCGTCGCCAAGAAACTGTCGGCGGCGGGCTTCGAGGATTCCGACATAAGCGAAGCCCTGCACTGGCTCGCGGGGGTGCGAGCTCCGCAGGGTGCGTTTGCCCGGCTGCCCGATCCGCGAACCGCGTTTCGCGCCTTCGCGCCGCGCGAGCTGGCGAAGCTGGATGCGGAATGCCGGGGATTTTTGCTGACCCTCGAACAATCCGGCATCCTGAATTCCCAGAACCGCGAGCTGGTGATCGAGCGCTCGCTCGCCGCCTCCGGCGAGGCACTCACCCTCGACCAGCTGAAGCTGATCGTGCTGATGGTGCTCTGGAATCAGAAAACGCCCACCAGCCGCCTCGTCGCCGAGGATCTTTTCAGCGCACCGCACGCGCGCTTGCCGAGCTGAATCCGGGGTCGCGCGCGCACGCGCGCGCGTAGGCTAAACGCCGTAGCTGTTGAACCACCGCGGCCTTTGCAGGTATCCTCTGCGGCCTTTCGCGCCGCATGAGCAAAAAACTGATCATCGCCGAGAAACCGTCGGTCGCCGCCGATATTGCGCGCGCCCTCGGCGGGTTCGCACGCAAGTCGGACTACTTCGAAAACGACGACTTCGTGTTGTCGTCGGCGGTCGGTCATCTTCTCGAGCTGGTGCTGCCCGAGCAGTACGACGTCAAGAAAGGCAAGTGGTCGTTCGCCAAGCTACCTGTGATCCCGCCGCACTTCGATCTCGCGCCGATCGAGAAGAGCGAGGGTCGCCTGAACCTGCTCCTACGCCTGCTCAAGCGCAAGGACGTGACCGGCCTGATCAACGCCTGCGACGCAGGGCGCGAGGGCGAGCTAATCTTCCGTTATCTCCTGCAGCACGCGAAGACCAAGAAGCCGATCGAGCGCCTGTGGCTGCAGTCGATGACCCAGCAGTCGATCCGCGAAGGCTTCTCCAGGCTGCGCAAGGACAAGGAACTGCTGCCGCTCGCGGACGCGGCCAAGAGCCGTTCCGAGGCCGATTGGCTGGTCGGCATCAACGGCACGCGCGCAATGACCGCCTTCAACTCGAAGGAGGGCGGGTTTTATCTGACCACGGTCGGCCGGGTGCAGACGCCTACCTTGGCCATCCTGGTCGAGCGCGAGGAAAAGATCCGCGCCTTCACAACACGCGACTATTGGGAAGTGCATGGGCGCTTCGACGCGAAAGCGGGCGAGTACCCCGGGCGCTGGTTCGACCGGGCCTTCAAGAAGGATGACGACGCCGAACGCAAGGCCGAGCGGCTGTGGGATGCGGCGGCGGCGGCGAAGATCGTTGCCGCCTGCCGTGGCAAGAGGGGCGTGGCGACCGAGGAATCCAAGCCGTCCACGCCGCTCTCCCCGCTGCTGTTCGACCTGACGAGCCTCCAGCGCGAAGCCAACGGCCGTTTCGGCTTTCCGGCGCGCATGACACTTTCGCTGGCGCAGGCGCTGTACGAGAGGCACAAGGTCCTCACGTATCCGCGGACCGATTCTCGCGCTCTTCCGGAAGACTACCTGCCGACGGTCAAGGACACGCTGAAGAAACTCGGCGAGACCACGGCCTTCTCGACGTTCTCGCGCCAGATCCTAAAGCAGGGCTGGGTCAAGCCGAACAAGCGGATCTTCGACAACACGAAAATCTCGGACCACTTCGCCATCATCCCGACCCTGCAGACACCGAAGCATTTGAACGAGGCGGAGCAGAAGCTCTACGACATGGTGGTGCGACGCTTCCTCGCGGTGTTTTATCCGGCGGCTGAGTACCTTCAGACGACACGCATTACCAAGGTCGCGGAGCACCACTTCAAGACCGAGGGCCGAGTTCTGCAAAGTGCCGGCTGGCTCGCGGTCTACGGCCGCGCAGTGGGCGAGGAAGAAAAAACCCTGCCACCGATCGAGCAGCCCGAACAGGTCGGCGTGCTTGAAGTCGCCGAGCAGGCGAACCAGACCAAGCCGCCGCCGCGCTACACGGAAGCGACCCTGCTCTCCGCCATGGAAGGGGCCGGAAAGCTGGTCGAGGACGACGAGCTGCGGGCCGCGATGGAGGCGAAGGGTCTCGGCACGCCGGCGACGCGCGCCGCCATCATCGAAGGCCTGATCCGCGAGGAATACATGCACCGCGAGGGTCGCGAGCTGGTGCCTACGCCCAAGGCCTTCTCGCTTCTTTTCGCGCTGCACATGCTGCACATCGTCGAGCTCGCCTCCCCGGAACTGACCGGCGAATGGGAGCACAAGCTCAAGCTGATCGAGCAGGGCAAGCTTTCGCGCGACGAGTTCATGGAGCAGATCTCCGAGCTCGTCCGCCGGGTGGTGACGATCATCAAGACGGGCGAGATTCCTGACGTGGTGTACGCCACCGTCCCCGCGCGGTGCCCCAAATGCGGCGGCGTGGTGCAGGAGAACTACCGCAAGTTCCAGTGCCAGAAGTGCGACTTCAACATCTGGAAAGTCACCTCGGGGCGCGAATGGTCGCCCGAGGAAGTGGCACAGCTCATCACCGAGCGCTCGATCGGCCCGCTCACCGGCTTTCGCAGCCGCATGGGCAAACCATTCAGCGCGGTAGTCAAACTTACCGATGAACTGAAGGCGGAATTCGATTTCGGCCAGGACAGCCGCGAAGGCGAGAAAGCGCCCGATTTTTCCGGGCAAGAGCCTCTGGGCTCATGTCCAAAATGCAGCGCGCGCGTTTTCGAACACGGCATGGCTTATACCTGCGAAAAGGCGGTCGGGCTGGGTAAGAGTTGCGACTTCCGCTCCGGCCGCATGATCCTGCAGCAGCCGATCGAGCGCGAGCAGATGCACAAGCTGCTCGCCTCCGGGCGCACCGACCTTCTTACCGGCTTCGTATCGAAGAAAGGGCGCCGCTTCAAGGCCTTCCTCGTCAAGACGCCGGTCGGCAAGATCGGCTTCGAGTTTCAGCCCCGAAAGGAAAAGCCGGCTGCAGAGGACAAACCGGCGAAGAAGCCGCTCAAAAAGAGCCGGGCCGCCTGATTTGCAGGGCGGCCTCTCGCCCGGCGGACCCTCTAGACGTCCAGATTGCGCACGCCGAGCGCGTTCAGCTCGATGAACGCGCGCCGCGGCTCGACCTCATCGCCCATCAGCTTGGTGAAGATCTCGTCGGCGGCGATGCTGTCCTCGATCTGCACCTTGAGAAGTCTGCGATTGGCGGTGTTCATGGTCGTTTCCCACAACTGCTCGGGATTCATCTCGCCCAGGCCCTTATAGCGCTGCAGCGTCATTGAGCGCTGTACCTCGCCCAGCAGCCAGCGCATCGCCTCCGGGAAGTCACGCACCGGCTGCTTCTTGTCGCCGCGCTGCATGATGGCGCCTTCGCCGATCAGGCCGCGAAGCATCTCCGCAGTCTGCCGGATCTGCGCGTAGTCCCCGGAGTGCACGAACTCGGTATCGATCGTGCTCATGCGAACGTTGCCGTGCCGGGTGCGCTCCACCTTGACCTGGTAGCGCTCGGTCTTGGCGTCGAAGTGGGGCGCTACGGCGACGCCGTTGCCGCCGATCGCCGTCTCGAGCGCCTCCGCCGACGATTCCGCCGAATCGCGGCGCGTCAGATCGACCTGCACGCCGCGCAGCATCGCCTGGAGCGCTTCTCGATCGATGAGCCGCGAGACACGCTCGATCACCGCCTCGGACAACAGATACGACTTTGCGAGTTCCGCGAGCGCGTCGCCGGAAATCGGCTCGCGCCCTGCTCCCGGGTGCAAGGCGGCATCGATCAACGCCTGTTTCAGGGTGAACGCGTTCAACTCGTGCTCGTCCTTCAGGTAGCGCTCTTCCTTGCCCAGCTTCGCCTTGTAGAGGGGCGGCTGCGCGATATAAATATGGCCGCGCTCCACGAGCTCGGGCATCTGGCGGTAGAAAAACGTCAACAGCAGAGTGCGAATGTGCGAGCCGTCGACGTCCGCGTCAGTCATGATGATGATGCGGTGGTAGCGCAGCTTGTCGGCGTTGTATTCTTCCTTGCCGATGCCGCAACCGAGGGCGGTGATCAGCGTGGCGATCTCCACCGAGGACAGCAGTTTGTCGAAGCGCGCTCTCTCCACGTTCAGGATCTTGCCCTTGAGCGGCAAGATCGCCTGAAATTTTCGATCGCGGCCTTGCTTGGCCGAGCCGCCCGCCGAGTCACCTTCCACCAGGTACAGCTCGCACTTTGCCGGATCGCGCTCCTGGCAGTCGGCGAGCTTGCCCGGCAACCCCATGCCGTCCAGCACGCCTTTCCTGCGAGTCATCTCGCGCGCTTTGCGCGCCGCCTCGCGCGCCGCAGCCGCCTCGACGATTTTCACGGTGATGATGCGCGCGTCCACCGGACGCTCGTCGAGAAACTCGCGCAACCGCTCGGCGACGATTTCCTCGACCACCGGGCGTACCTCGGAGGAAACCAGCTTTTCCTTGGTCTGCGAGGAGAATTTGGGCTCCGACACCTTGACGGTCAACACGCAGGCCAGGCCCTCGCGCATGTCGTCGCCGGTGGTCTCTACCTTCGCCTTCTTCGCAATCTCCTTCTCCTCGATGTACTTATTCAGTACGCGGGTCATCGCCGCACGCAAGCCAGTGAGGTGCGTACCACCGTCCTTCTGCGGGATGTTGTTGGTGAAGCAAAGCACGCTCTCCTGGTAGGAGTCGTTCCACTGCATCGCCACCTCGACCGTGATGCCGTCCTTTTCGCCGTGGCCCAGGAACACACCGGGGTGGAGCACGTTCTTCGCGCGGTTCATGTACTCCACGAACCCCTTCACCCCGCCCCCGAAAGCAAAGTCCTCCTCCTTGCCGGCGCGCTGATCGATCAGCACGATCTTGACGCCGTTATTTAGGAACGAGAGCTCGCGCAAACGCCGCGCCAGGATATCGTAGTGATAGTCGACGTTGCCGAACACCTCCTTGGAGGCGAGGAAGTGCACTTCGGTGCCGCGTCGCTCGGTCGGGCCGGTCGGCTTGAGCGGCGCCACGGCAGCTCCATTGTGAAACTCCATCTGGTGCACCAGGCCGTCGCGCCAGATCGTGAGCCGCAGCCACTCGGAGAGGGCGTTCACCACCGACACCCCGACCCCGTGCAGGCCGCCAGATACCTTGTAGGAATTGGAGTCGAACTTGCCGCCGGCGTGCAGCTCGGTCATGACGATCTCGGCCGCCGAGCGCTTCATCTCGTCGTCGTCCTTGACGCCGGTCGGGATGCCGCGACCGTTGTCGATCACGGAAATCGAGTTGTCAGTGTGGATGGTGACGGTGATCTCGTCACAGAAGCCCGCCAGGGCCTCGTCGACCGAGTTGTCCACCACCTCGAACACCATGTGATGCAAGCCGGTGCCGTCGGAGGTATCGCCGATGTACATGCCCGGGCGCTTGCGCACCGCTTCGAGGCCTTTCAAGACCTTGATGGCGTCGGAACCGTAGCCGTTTGCGTCGGGCAGGGGCCGGTCTTGTGACACCTAGATCCTCATCGGCATAACGACGTACTTGAAATCCTTCTCTGAGGCGTAACTGAGCAGCGCGCTCGATGAGGAATCGCCGAACGCACAATCGATGGCGCTGCCGGATACGTTGTTCAGCACATCGAGCAGATAATTGACGTTGAATCCGATGTCGAGCGCATCGCCGGAATACTTGACTTCGAGTTCTTCATGGGCCTCTTCTTGCTCGGCGTTGGAGGAGACGATCTTGAGGCTGCCGTCGCTTAGCACCCACCGGACGCCGCGGAATTTCTCGTTCGACAGAATCGCGGCGCGTAGCAGCGCCTGGCGCAGCGGCTCGCGCTCGAGCTGCAGCTTGTTCTTGTGCGTGGTGGGAATCACCCGCGTGTAGTCGGGAAACTTGCCATCCACCAGCTTG
>WNFI01217162.1_pt1 | contig 27210 bp, 24 predicted proteins | sample 5400471 | NCBI WGS metagenome assembly WNFI01 (sample SAMN13153348, study PRJNA577476) | soil metagenome | isolation source: 100 cm saprolite on Douglas fir-dominated hillslope | place: USA:California | collected 2013-09-17
GGACCGGTAAACTCAAATCCTTTGCATCCGCAAGGATCCGGGATGGATCCGAGAGCGGGATCGCGCCGGTCACGGAAGACGGGAACTTATTATAGGTATCCATATCACCCAGGGTCGGATCGAGGACACGCAGGCAGCCGTTTGGGGGCACATAGATCACTATGGCCGCCGAGGTGCTTCCGTGAAATGTCAACGATCGATAGGGGAGAACCAGGGCGGTTCCTCTCTGATAATTTGGCAGGACGCTGCCTCCCAGGCGTTTCTCGGTATAGATCAGTGCATACGGGAGATCCGGGGGCTGGATCTTGGAGGCGTAGATCCAGTTCAGGGGGGCGGTCATGGAAAGATCAGTCTCATAATCCAGGGGCATTTGCTGGGTCAGGATTGCCGTCGAGGGTTTGAGGGCCGGGATGCGCCATGCGAATTGCCAATAGATCGCCAGCTGCCCCTCCCAATCCCGGCGATAAATGTTGGCGTTAAAAAATTGCTGGCCGATGCCCATGGCGATGAGCACTGCAAACAAGATGATCTTCACTCGCTCCTTCCGAATGAGAAGATCGAGCCCTCCGACGACGAATAAGCATCCCCCGACCATCATCGAGATCATGAAGCGGTCATAACTGGATTGAAGCGTAAGCGGAAGTCCCGCCACAAACGACGGCACCCGGCCCAGGACCAGGCCGCAAAGACCGATCAGCAAACCGGCCAATCCGATCGGCGCCGTCCCGACTGACCCGATCTCAAGAGTGCGCAGCCAAATCAGGATCAGAACGAAGCTTGCAATGACCAAGGCCAGAGAGGCAAGCGTGGTGGGCGCGCTTATGGAATGGTAGGCCAGTACCAGGATCTGGACCCAGATATAGAATCCCGCCTTCCAGATCACGTCCAGCAGCGCCATGAAGATTCCGGGCAAGGTGGGCGCGGTCTGTGAATTGATCACACCGTATGAAACGTAGGTCCCCGAGCGATAGTAAACGCCCAGCCAGGCCGCATCGATGAGCCACATCAGCAAATATGGCAACTCGCGTTTGAGCGTATGAACGAAACGAAACGTCCAGTCAGGAGTCCCTTCCGAGACGATCACCCAGAAGAAAAGAAAGCGGAGCGGCTCCAGTCCAACAAAATATTCCGTCGGGAACAAGCCAATGACCAGAAAGATCAATGCAAGGATCGTGTTCCGTCTGAACCGATCGGGATCGCGCAGGGCGCGCAGTGAGAGGCCCATGGAAAGAAGATAAAAAATAAAGGGGATCCATTCCTGGTTGATATGAGTAAAGGCGACCCAATTTTGGCTGTAGCCGGGGAAGACGATGAAGAGCAGCGAAGCGACGAGAGTCAGGCGCCTCGAGCGCGGCCAGATCTGATCGAGCATGAAAAAAAATGCGAGTCCGGCGAGGAAGCGGATCAGCAGCGCAAAGATCTGCCAGAAGAGCGGATTCGGGGGGATGAGGCTTGTGGTGATGAAGAAGATCGGTCCGAGAAATGGGCGAAAGCCCAGGAAGGCTGGGATGTAGGCGCCAGGGCCCAAAAATTTTGCGATCCACTGCAGCGACCAATCGTCCCAGTAATAACCTGTCCAGGGAATGAGCAGGCCGTAGGACACGAACGCGATCAGGAAAAATAGGACCGGCATGCTCGGGCGGGAAAATATTTTTTTGCGCATCAACTTGTGACCCATCCGCGCAGAGGTGCGCCCGGGACCCTGAAGCGGCCGTCCTCATGTTCGGTTTTCATGAAAACCATTATAAAACAGGAGATGCCGCACTGATGCGGCACCTCAACTGATGGTTTGTGGGTAGGGACCTGCAATGATCTTAGCTGACGGTGCGGACCGCTGATCCGCAATATTCACATTCTGCCGTTTGATCATTGATCCAGGTAGCGCTGTCGCCGCGCACAGGTGCGCCGCACTTTGGACAGTTGGTGGGAAGCAGGCCGCGCTGGACCTTCGGTCCGGGCGTGCCCTGGGCGGGCAGGGAACCGACCTTTCCTCCGAATTCACTCTGGAGCGCATCCGCGGCATTTTTCATTCCATGCTGGGTGAATTTACGCAGGATATTGTTATAAAAAACCGGGGCGCGTCCCATCATGTTGGCTTGCAGAAAGATCGTAAGCGCTGCGCGCGCCTCTCCTAGGGCCAATTGCCCGTGAGCCGAATCCGCATAGGCGTGCGCAGCGAGGGCATGCAGATTGGCAGCACGTCTTGGATGGTTCGAGCTCAGATCCTGGGCCAATTGTGCAAAGAGTGGAGCGGCATCGCCTGGCTTCCCGCTTCCGATGAGTTGATTGGCTTTGGCAAGCACTTCGATCTGGCTGGCATTGAGGGGGGAATTCTGGGCAAAAGGCCGAAGGGGTCTGAACATGCTGTCTCCTAAAGACTAGAGCCAAGGGAGAATTATGGGGCGGAGGTCGGTCCCGCAGGTGGATCAAGGAATCGTCGCTCTCACATAGATCCGTCTATGCTGGTCTATGAGGGCGGCATCCTCCTGATCAAGGCGGCCAAAAACGACAAACCCTCTCCGCTAGCGAGCATGATTATACCCTGCAGAAATAACAACGAACTGAGGAGGGAGCCGATGATCGTTCCGCTTGGGCCGGAAGGCGCTGTCTCGAGGATGCGCTGGCCCGAACGGATCAGCGTTTCCATCTTGATCGCAAAACCTCCCAGGACGATCAGAAATCCATGGAAGACGAAAATGATTGCGGTGATCGATGCGACGGTGGTCATGAAGCTTTTCCTCTTGAGTGCAATCGTATCAACCCCTGGTTATTTCAGCGTGTGCGCGGTGTAAATTTGCTGTAAAACCTAGACTGCCCGCGTTCCTGCCCAGCCTCAAGCGAGGTGATGGATCAGCCTTGACCATGAACCGGTTTATAATATTGGCCAATTGATATTCCGCGGGTCCTCGTGCGTTTGACTCAGCCCCAATCTTGGCCCTCGGCGAGCGGCCCTCAGAGCGGCGCACGCCCCCCCTCCATCAACCATCATCCAGAATGAAGATGCTTCCCTCCCGTGCGGTTCTCAATCTTGTCGGCGATCGTATTCATGCCCTGCCGCTTGGCATCGTGTATGTAACCGACCGATGCAACTCGCGCTGTGTGATGTGTGACTACGAAACACGCTGGGTTCTGCTGTCGGGTGGTGAGCCCCTTCTGCACCCGGGCTGGGCCGAAATCGCAGAGATCCTTGCGGGCGGACGACGTCAACTCTGGCTGCTGACTGCAGGCCTGGCACTCCGGAGGGAAGCGGAAACGGTGACCCGTTTGGTTCAAAACATCACCGTTTCATTGGATGGCGCGACGCCGGAGACCTATCGGGACATCCGGGGTGTGAATGCATTTGAGGAAGTCTGCGCTGGGATCCGCTCCGTAGTGGGGCAGGGCGGGCAGGTTTCCCTGCGCTGCACCGTCCAACGACGCAATTATCGGGAAATGTCGGCAGTGGTCGAATTGGCGCACGAGCTGGGAGTGAAACAAGTTTCCTTCCTTGCGATCGATGTCCTCACTCATGTTGCGTTTGCGCGCAGGGAAGATATCAAAAATGATCTTGCGCTGGCTCCGGCCGATCTCCCGCTCTTTGATCGCGTGCTCGACGATCTCGATCAACACTTTACGGATGATTTTAGATCCGGGTTCATTGCGGAATCGCCAGCCAAGCTGCGCCGTTTGCGACAATACTCTGCCGCCCTGCACAACCTTGCTGAATTTCCACCGGTGCGTTGCAACGCCCCGCGCTTCTCGGCGGTCTTCACCGCCGACCGGAATATCCAGCCCTGCTTCTTCATTTCGCCCTCCGAGGGGCACCAGAACCTGAACGATCCAAAATTGATTGCACTCCGCGGGGACATTCGGACCGGGGGGCGCACGGAATGCAAAACCTGTGTCTGCTCCATGCAGCGCGGGGTAGGTTCGTTTGTGCTCGGCAGCTGACCCTGGGGGGAATAACCCATTCGGCCGGCTGATCCGGTGATCGCCATTCGAGAGTATTGGGCACGCATGCTTTTGGCTGCCAGCCTGGCGGTCTTCTTGCTTGCCTCGGTTTGGCCGGCCTCCAACAAGATCACAGACGGCTTTGCTGCGTATTACACCGCTTCACGCGCGGTGTTGGAAGGCCGCGCCGACCCCGTGCTTTATGATGACAATTTATTTCGGCTTGATGTCGAACAAGATACTGCAGGTCAGGCCAGCGACATCTACTGGGCAAATCCGCCAACTACGGCATTGCTGTTTCTGCCGATCGCGTCCTTCCCGCCGGAGGTGGCTCGCAGGCTATGGATCGGCTTCAATCTTTTCGCTCTCATCCTGGCAATTTATCTGCTGATCGTCGCGCTTCAGCCGCCGGCTTTGTACCCGGGTCGCCTCTATATCGGAGTGTCCATCTTTCTTTTGTCGGTCCCCCTAGCCGATAACTTCGATCATGGACAGGCCTACATTTTCATTCTTTGCCTGATGTGCCTGGCGCTCTTTGCTCTCCAGCGCCGCCTCGATTGGCTGGCTGGCCTATGCCTTGCCCTTGCAATATTGTTTAAGGCGAGCGGAATCCCTCTCTGGATCCTGCTTGCCCTGCACGGCCGCTGGCGCCTGATCGTTTGGTCAGGTCTGATCTTCATGATGTTGACGTTGGCTACACTGCCGCTTCTGGGTGTCCACCTCTGGCAGACATTTCTATTCGAGGTCGCTCCGCGTTTTTTGCGCGATCCGGTGATCAGTGTCTCCGTCTACCAAACCATCCCCGGTTTACTTCGCCACATATTTACCTATGATCCGACCTGGAATCCGCTGCCGCTCGCCAATTGGCCCCTCGTCGCTCTTTTGACGGTTCCACTCATTTCCTGCTTGCTCGTGGGAATTGCCGGATATGCGGCCCGGCGCTCATCGCTGACATGGACATTTGTCGTCGGTCTCCTGCTCAGCGTGATCCTGGTCCCCAGCGCGGAAGGGCATCAATATGTTTTGCTGCTTCCCGCTTTCCTGTTCGCATTGTACGGGGCGCGGACCCCTGGGTGGCCGCTCTGGATCGCTGCGGCTTTGATCGCGCTGCCGCTGCCCTTTGCCCAGAGCGCGTTGAGCCAGGGTTGGTTGGCGCTCTTGGCTTATCCGCGGCTGTATGGGGCGCTCATCCTGTTTGCGATCTTGCAGCCGACTGACCGTGAACGCCGGGTGACCGAATCCGGCTTGGCTTAAATTCACCTGCGCCGTCGAAACTCTCCCCGTTTTGCGAGGGGACGCATGAGAATCTTAGAAGATATGCCAGGCGAAGTGGATGTAGCCCACGATGGCACCCACCAGGATCAACCAGGCTGAATTCAGCCTAAGGCGCAGAAGAACCACCAAGCTTTCTACTGCGAGGAACACAGTCAGACCATCGATCAACGCATGCTGACCGAGCTGGATCAGCACTCCGGCCATCAAGCCCAGGGCAGCTACATTTAACCCGTCCAGGAACGGAGCTGCGAGGGCCGAGCCGCGCAGCCGGCCAGCCAGCGGGTGAATGAGGGCGATGAATAGAAAGGAGGGTAGAAAGATTGCCACCGTGGCGAGGAGTGCGCCCGGAGGGCCTCCGAGAATATAGCCAATGAATGTGGCCGTCGTGAAGACCGGGCCAGGTGTCAGCTGGCCCACTGCCACAGCATCCAGCAGCTGCTGGTCCGTCAACCAGTGCAAATTCAGAACGAGGTCGGTACGCAGGAAGGCAAGCAGGACATAACCGCTGCCATAGATAACCGCCCCAATTTTGAGAAACGTCAGAAATAAGAGTAAGAGGCTGAAGGGGACAACGGTCAACGCCACTGCCCCGGACCACGCGGCCGGTTGCCATCTCAAGAGCGAGATACCGACCAGACCTTCCTGCTTTGGGGTTCTCCGCATCCAACCGAGCAGCGCGATGAATAATGCGCCGCCGAGGAGCAGGAGGAAGATATTTACCCCCAGGAGGTAGAGTGTCAGGATGCCCACGGTCAGGAGAGCCGGCCAGACCCCCTTGATGACAATTCGCCCCAGTACCCAGATCGCTTGAGCGACGATCGCCACAACCACTGGCTGTATCCCATAAAATATCCAGCCTGTCTGGGGCAGCGACCCAAAGGTCACATATACCCACCCGAGAGCCATCACCATCAGCATCGCCGGTACGATAAAACAAAGTCCGCCGACCACCAGGCCCCAGCCACCGGCATGCAGGTAGCCGAGGTAGATCGCCATTTCGGTGGAGGTGGGTCCGGGGATCGCGCTGGCAATCCCCATCAGGTCGACGAAGCGCTCATTGCTCACCCAGCCTCGCCGTTCCACCACCTCTGTGCGCATCATGGCGATGTGCGCAGCGGGCCCACCGAAGGCGGTCAGACCCAGTTTAAGAAACAGCCTGGCGACCTCAGCTACTCTCTGCGAGGAAGTCCCAGCCGACGGGTCCGCGGAAGCCCTCGTCATCTGCTCATTTCCTGATACAGGTCCATGAATCGCTGCATGCAAACTTCCAGTGAGTATCTTTCCATGATTTTCTGGTGGGCGGATTCGCTATATTGGCGCAGGCCCACCCCGTCTTCAAGCAACTGATTGAGTTGATCGGTCAGGGCTGGACCCATTTGGGCCTCGATCCCAAGTTCCGGCAAGACTCCCACCCCGGTCCCGAAGACCGGAATCCCGCAGGCCGCGGCTTCCAGCACTGCCATGCCTTGAGCTTCATGTTTGGAGCTTTGTACAAGCACTCGGCACGCCTGATAGACATCCGGCATGCGTTCGTGTGCGATCTCCCCGAGAAAGCTTACGTTCGCACCCAGCTCCAATGCAGCGGTGCGCGCCCGAAGCTGGGCCTCGAGCGGACCGGTTCCTGCGATCTGGAGCTGGGACTCCGCCCGGCGGTCCATGGACTCTATCAGATCTCTTTGGCCCTTTACAAAAGTCAGTGAACCCACATTTAAGACCTTCGGTGGAGAGTCGCCGGAGCGGTGACCGGGGGCTTGCGGTGAGAAGAGTTGGGTATCGACGCCAAGGGGGATGTGCTTCAGCTTGGATTGATTTCGGGGGCCGAGTTCCGACCGAGCGATCCGCATGAGGTAGTCTGAGCCGACTCCAATGCATTGTGCTCTATCTAGGCCCCAGCGGATCAATGCCCGTCTGCCAGGGCGGAGTGCCATCCCGTAGCGGATCTCCGGCATGCGCACGAGCTCCCCGCCCGCGAGACTGATGATCGTTGGAATGCCCAGCCAGCGTCCAGCCAAAGCAGCAACCCAACCCGGTTCATCCGCCCAAAAAGCATGCAGGCTTGTGAAAGGCTTGCGGCGATGCTCCCCCGCGATGGCCTCTAAGGCCTGCGCATACAAGCGAAAGGCCCTCAAACCAAGATGCTCACGCCCATTGAAAGCGTGGACGGTTGCCCCGTACACCGAATAGGCTCGGCCATGTTCCGGCCAGCGCAAGGTGAATACGTGCACTTCCGCCCGTTCGGAGAGCACCCGTACAAAATCGAGCAAGGCCGGGGGTCTCGCAGCCAATCAAAATTCAGTTGCAAGTCTTTGCCCGCCCACTGCTTTTCGATATTATCCACCTGCACGAAAACGAAAATTCTTTGCCTCGATGAGCAAGCCAGCGCTCGCAGTGTGGATGGCGATTGATCTGCGAGTTCGATGGCATGAAAGCCCGTGTAGTGCTGCAGGGTCAGGGTCAGGCTGAACGTGACCACAGGTGCGCCGGAAGGAAGAGATCTTTGGAGGTACTGCGCAGCAGCAAGCTCATCTGACTTGAGCTGGAGGAGCGAGCCCAGACCGTTATACACGAATGGCAGAGAGGCCAGGATGGAAAGAAGTACGAGGGGCACTGCAGGGCGCAAAAGTGGGCGCGGCAGTGCCGCGCATCCAATCGCAAGGACGATCACGATCGGAGGAAAGAATGCCAGGCCAAACCGAAAATTTTCATACGGGATCCCGATCAGATAAATATAGTCCGTCAGGATCCACCCACCCAGGAGGACGAGCTCTCGCGACCGCCGCAATTTCCAGGCACCTGGAAAAATCAGAAGGGCTAGAAGCGGGAAGAGGTAGAAGGGTTGGAAAAATGGCCCCGCATCAAAGATCAAAGGCGGGGACGGATACTCAAAGTGTCCGTCCGGATTGTCAAAGACAGTCCGACCTGCATTCAGCGGATTCCATTCCACAAGCCAGCTCTGCTGCAAGACCGGTGCCGCCGTGGATTGGCTGAAGGTGACTTGCCAAAGCACGATTACCAGGAAGAGCGCGATCGCGCAAGCCACGCGGGCAGACCTGATGAGGGCGCGATGCTGCACGAGAAAATAGATCCCATACGGCAATATCAGGCCCGCATAAACCCAACGAGTGATGATCGCAAATGCGAGGCTTGCCGCACTGAGCGGCAGAGGGAACCATTGGTTTGAATTCCTGGTTCGAATCAGCGCGTAGGCAGACAGGGTCGCCCAAAAGAGGCCGGGAATGTCGGACATGATCACGATCGAGGATTCAATCACCTGGCCGGACATGGCTATGATCAGTCCGCCCAGGAGGGCGAACACCCTTGCACCCTCTGGCCGCTCCTGGCCCATGTTCTCAGCCGCCAGGACCTCAGTGATCAGCGCATAAACGAGCACCGAGAGCGCCGAGCCGAAGAGGATGCTGGCTGCCTGCGCCCCGAGGTCGGCATTCCCGACGGGCAGGCTGACGATCGCCGCCAGGATCGGATAGCCCAGCGGCCAGTAAAAGGGTCCCACTAAATGCAGTTTCAGGATCTGTTGGGTATAGTCCAGGTAGGCAAAGGCATCCTGCCCGTAGAGACCGTCAAATCGCGTCAGAGCGATCACGAGCAGGCGCACACACAATGCGAACAGAAATAGCCCCAACATGTCCTGCCAGGCGGGCCGGGAAAGGAGACGCCTGGCGGATGAAGCCCTCCCGGCAGCTGCGTTCATGCCTGCGCCGCCGGCAGAGGATTGAGTCTCTGTCGCATCCGCCCTCGGAGCGGAAACCAAATCGCGATCTCACCGAGCAGAAGGCTGACGGCCAACCCGGCACCCCCGAAGTAGGAGACCAGGATCACTCCGGCCCCGAGCTGGACGACGAGCGCCACGACCCTTAATCCATTGGCGTAGGCTTCGTCTCCCACCGCATATAAATATAATTCCCGTGTTCCGTTGGACAGACTTGGAAGGATGCCCACGCCCAGCCAAACCAGGATCGGAACACCGGGCAGGAAATTGGTGCCATAGCTCAGCAGGAGGATCGGGCTGGCGAGCAGGCAGAGCCCGAGCGCCAGGACGGCCGCCAGGATGTTCAGAATGGAATTGATCTGATTGAAATGATCTGCGTCTTTTTCGCTTGCAAATACCGGATATAGGGCGCCAAAAATACCATACGGGATCAGCTTGGCCGCCTCACTGAAGCGGGACGCTGCACCAAACCAGCCGACTTCCAGCGGACCGCGCAAATAACCGAGCATGATCGGACCGGAACGAAGTTGCGCGGACCCGATCGCGCCCGCGAGTGCAAACGGCAGCGCCTGCTTCAGCCTCTGAAAGATCATGCTTCGCGAAAAATTCAACTCTCCGCCCAACTTTCGGATTCTCAGATACCAAAGGGCGACGGCACCCAGGAGTTGCGCCGTATCCACGATCCCGGCCATCCAGATCAGGGGCAGCACCCCCCCGCCTGAGCGGATGATCCATATTGAACCGAGAAGCTGGACCGAGAGCCCGCCGACGTTCAAGGCGAGGATAGGTTCCATCCAGGACTGCGCCCGAAACACCGCTGAAAAAGAACCAAAAGCGCAACCGGCAGTCGTCACCAGTACCACCACCCGCAGCGCCGAACTTACCACTGGATCGATCCCGAGCTCGGGCGCAAGCAGCAGCATGGATCCACCGGTCAGCGTGACCAGAATGGCTTTGGCCGCCAGCGAGGACATGAGCAGTTGATTCAAATTTTGTGGAGATCGGGCTGCATCGCGTGTGAGGAGCGTGTCCAATCCAAATTCACACAGCGCCGTCAGGATCGCAGCCCATGCCAGGCAGAATGTCCAGTTTCCGAGGGCCACCTCTCCCAGTCCCCGGCCCACCGCAATCGATAAGACAAAACCCAAAGCCGCGCCGGCCAGGTTGGACGCAATCAAAATGACACTGCTGCGTGTCAGAGTACGGCCGCGCAGTAGCGGAATGGAGCTCACCTTCGGTTCATCTCAAGCGAGAAGAAAGTTCCCAATGAGTGGAACGGAAACCGGCCTGAGAGAGTAGTTTCCCACCCCCTGAGCCAGGATCGATTGTCCGCTGCAGGTTCGGTAAATAATCCCTGGCCTTCGACCCGTTGTAATCGAAAATCCGCGCTAAAGACCCGTCGGTACAGGGCCACGGGCGAGTACAAATAATGCCGGATGGATCTGTCCCCCAGCGGCACGGCACGGTCCGCGCGGGTCAGTTTGGACCAGCCCTCGCTCCACTTCAAGTGGATCAGGCTGCCCCCGATCTCGCGGGCAGGCCACCGATTGAGAATGTGAATGAAGAGCACCGCATTTCTATCCAGTAAACGGGCCGCCGCCGCGGCGAACGAGCGCAGATCTGGGCTGGTATTGAGACCGGCAAAGGTGGAAATGATCCCATTTAGGGTTGGGGTGAAACGAACTGTGTCCAAATGGTTGAAATCCAGGATCCGGGTTTCGACTCCGGGCGCTTTGAGCTTGAGCTGGGCAAGCATGTGTGGGGATATATCGGCAGCGATCACGTGCACCCCGCGTTCGATCAGATGCAGGACATCCAGTCCGGTTCCAGCGGTTACATCCAGGACACACGAACCTGCTGGGAAGAGTGCATCCATCCGCTCCCAAAGCTGATGGCGGAGCGAGATCGCTGGGCGCAGTTGGGAATCGTATTCCGGGGCAAGCGCGTCATAGGCGCTGGCGATTTTCTCCGCCTCTCGACTCGTGGGTTGCTTTGGGGCCGGAGAGGGAAAACTAGAATCCTGAGGTTTCCGGTCGCTGGTAGGCAAGGACTCGATGCAGAGCCCGCAGTTCAAGCGGGTAACGGTAGAAGCGCAGGTGATAGCGCCAGGCAGAGGCTGAACGCAGGACCAGCCGCCAGAGTTCATTCAGCTTGACGTCCGTCGAGGTCGGATAGTACGCATTCAACACCCTCTCGAAATCATGCAATCGTTGCTGCAGAGGTTGATGGATCCACGGCATGGTGGCCGAACGCCTTTGGGAAAAATTCATCCATTTTTGATCCACCCACTCGTCAAGAGCTTTCGGAAAAGCGAAACCTTCTGCCCGGGCTTCATCATACAGGTCGCCTTCCAATGGCACCGGAGTATAGAGATACATGATGATCTCGGAGGCCGGGTTCACCTTTTTGACTTTGCGGATGAATTCCATGGTTTCGCGGATATCCCCTTCGGGATCCGGAGGATTGCCCATCACAAATGAAAACTCCGGGACGATCTGATAACGCTCCATTCGGCGCGCCATTTCAAGGGTCTTCTCGGGCGACATCGTGCCGCCCTTGTTCATGCGCTTGAGTGTCTCTGCAGATCCGGACTCGGCCCCCATGAATACCATCCGCAAGCCGGCATCATGCATGGCTTCCCAGGAACGCGGTGAGTATTTCAGCAGGGTGTCGATACGGCTCTCGCCCCACCAGTGGATGTCCAGGGAGCGGATGCGCGCCGCGAACTCCGCAGTCCGCGCTTCATGGACAAAGAAATTATTGTCATAGAACTCAACGCCATTGACATTCCAGCGTTGGACATAGGTCTGCAGATTCTCGGCGACTTGTTCAGCAGTTTGCGGGAACCATTTGCCATTGACCATATTGACGACCGCGCAAAAATTGCAGAAAAAAGGGCAGCCGTAGGAGGAGTGATAGCCGAGCGTGCGCGAACCGAGAAATGTCCGGCGGACATAACGCGGAATCGGCAGCACGTCCAAATTCATCGCTGGCAGGTCTTTGGGATGCGGGATCGGTGCCAGAGCATTCGAGATCGGTTCGGCGCCCTTTGAACAATAGGCAAGACCCTCGATCTTCTCGAGCCCGGCGGATGGCTTCTCTTGGAGTGCGCGGAGCAGCGCCAGGAATACCCACTCTCCATGACCGCGCACCACATAGTCCACAAATCCGGACCGCAAGCAGACATCCCAATGTTGGGTTGGAAAATATCCGCCCCAGACGATCACCACATCCGGATGGCCCGCCTTCAATTGCCTGCAGAGCGAGACGGCCTGCGCAAGCTGCGGACCCGGCATGACCGTCATCGCCAGGATGCATCCGGGGTTTTCCCGGATCAGGAAGTCCAGGCGCGCCAGAGGATCCGCTTCCAGGTTTCCATCGAGGATCGTGTACGGATATTCCCCTTCCAGGACCGCCCCAACCGCCAGGAGTGAAAAAGGCAGGATCGGCTTGCGGTTGGCACTGGATTGTGGGTTGTAGAGAATGATCATGAATCCCTACCTATCCCTGGCCGAACGTGATCTGATAAACCGTAATGACTTCATTGCCATAATCATGCCGATGGGTGGGTGTGATCGTGTAGTGCTGCAAACGCAGGGCCTCGAGCAGGCTCTCTGTGTCACCATCCGTGGACAGGACGATGAGGGCACGGCCAGAGGGTGTCAGGTGATCCTTCAATTCAGCGGCAAAACGTTCGAAGATGCCGTCCCCGCGCCAGGCCATATCGAGACGGCTCTGGGTTCTCCCGCGATAGAACGGAGGATTAAAGAGGACAAGTTCGAAATGAATCTCCCGAACACTCTCAAAGAGATCGCCCAGACGTACGTCGATTTTATCTTCAAAATGATTCAGGAGTGCATTGAGCCGGGTGTTCCGGACTGCTTCCGGATTGAGGTCGCTCGCGATGACCTGCATCCCGCGCCTGGCGGCGAAGACGGCGCCGACTCCCGAACCGCAGCCGAGATCCAAGGCGAGAGGCACCCGGTCCCGACGCATCTCCGGATGCGGTGCCCGCTCCAGTGCACGAACAAGAAATTCACCGGTCCGGAACAAGACCGGATTGAACACTTCGGGAAGCAGGATGAGCGGTACGCCATCGATTTGTTCCAGGACCAGGCGGCCGTAGCGGCGGTCAAACAGGCGGTACCGAAGCATGAGCCAGCTCCGGACGATCTTCCGGCGAAAACTTGAGAGCCGATTCAGCGGCACGGCAATGTCAGTCATTCTTTTTCATCACGATCAGGAAATGATCGCCCAGGCCGCGAGCCAACGGCCATCCTCCGGCGCGATCCTCGATCCTTTGCAGGCCATTGATCAGACGTGGGTGCCTCTGTGCAAATGCGATCATATAGGGCGGGGGCAGAAAGAGCCCGAGCGCCCGCGTGGCCCCCAGCTGGAATCCCGCCGCTGCGAAGAATTTCTGAAATTGGCGGGGCGAGTAGTAGCGCGTCCATACCGTGCGGCCGTTGAGCGGCGCGGCCTGAAATTCGGAAGAGAATCGAAAGGCGGCGCGCCTCCACTGGGCACGGGCGGCGTAGTATATGAACTCCCATGGAACGAAACGCCCGATCACCGATGCGACCAGCTTGCCGCCCGGCAGCAGGATCCGCTCCAGAGAGTGCGCGACGCTTTGCATATCCGGGACGCAGTTGAGTGCCCCGAGATCGGAGTACGCGCCCGCAAATTGATCGGCTGCGAGTTGATCGACCTCATGAATCCCCATTTGGGCAACCCGGACCTGACCGGATAATCTGGCCTCATCGACGCGTGTCCGCGTGTGCTTCACCATTTCTCCCGACCAGTCGATCGCCGTCACTTCGTATCCGCGCCGGGCCAGGTAAAGGGCGTCCAGGCCGGTGCCGCAACCGAGGTCGATCAATGGGCCCGGCGGGGTGATGTTTTCCGCGACCGCCGCCATCGTTCGAACCCTCATGCGCTGAATCAGAGAATTATTTCCGGACGGGCCGTCATAATCGGGGGCCACGGAGTCAAATGCCAGTTGAGTATCCAGAAGTTTTGTCAGCATAGTTCAGCAGAGTGAACGCAAAGCAGGCCCAGCTCAGGCCTCATCCTGCGGAGTGGGAGTTGAGGCTGCTTCGGGCGATAAATGAGGTAGCGAGTAGAGATTCGAATCGGAGCGTGCAGCCAGCGCACGGAGCTGTCTGCGGGCAATGGGCAGAGTCAATGCATAATAGGCCAGTCGTGCGCCCTTTGGGAGACTTGGCCGAATTTTGATGGCCCGCCAGGCTTTGCGTGCGCGAAATTCCTTGTGGACTACGCTGTGCAATTTGCGGTAGTAGGGGGTCGAGAAGCGGCCCTGGAACAACATGGCGAGATCATCTGAATCCTGCCAATTCTGCTGCTCACCCAGTTGTTCGCGGACCGCCGCGTGGAATTTCGTGCCGGGCAGCGGATACGATACCGAAATGCCGATATCGTCCGGGTCACAATCTCTTACGAGTTGAAGAGTTGCTTCAATGTCGGCGGGTGTTTCTCCAGGGTAGCCGAACTGCAAAAAGAAACATGCCCGAATGCCGGCGCGCCCCAGGAGCTGCCTGGCTTCGCGGATCTGCTCGATACGGGTGCCCTTATCCATCGCATCCAGGATCTTTTGGGATCCTGACTCGGCGCCAAGCCAGACCGTCTGGGCACCGGAGCGCGCCAGCGCGTCCACTTCTCCTTTGCGTGTCAGGAGATCGGCACGGCTTAAGCATTTATACGGAATGCCTGCGTTCAAACGATCCACCGCATCGGCAAATTGCGACAGCCAGCCTGGCTTGAGACCCAATATATCGTCCGCGAACCATATGTGATCCGGATGATAGTTCTGTTTGAGCCAGCTCATCTCTGCGGCGACATTTTCGGGCGACCTAGAATGGTAGCGCTGGCCCCAGATCGGCTTGGCGCACCAGTTGCAGTGGAACGGACAGCCGCGGGTGGTCACCATATTCATTGAGAAGTAATGGTGATGCTCCATCCAGAGCGAGCGGTACTTCTGAATATCGACCAGATCCCAGGCGGGAAAAGGCAAACGATCCAATTCAGCAATATCCAGGCGGCGGGGATTGGTGATCACGCGGCCGGACTCCCTCCAGGCCAGCCCGAGTACCGATTCGAGATGGACACTCTTGCGGCCCGACAACTGTTCCAAGAGTTCCAAAAGCGTCTCCTCGCCCTCCCCCAATAAGACATAATCGGCTCCCCGCCCCAGATAGTATTCTGCATGATCGGTGGCGTCCGCACCGCACAAGATCACCGTGCAGTCCTGAGCCTTCGCCATTTCGATCATGGTGCAGGCGGCCTGGCGCATACGGAGCAGGCACATCTTGGACAAATAGTTGAAATTGTCTTCATAGAGAACCGCATAGCGCGGCTCCGATGCCCGGACGGCCTTGGCCCAGTCCTGCTCTGACTCGGAGAGCATGGCGTCGAACAGCTCGACCGTGTAGCCATGCTGCCGCAGGCTGCTGGCCGCGTACAAGGTCCCCAGCGGCGGATAGGCCTGCATCGCCTCCGATAGTTTCGGATCGAAGCGCAGGTAATACGATTGCCCGAGCAATACGTCGATCACGGCATTTTCCCTACGGTGTGGGCGGGGCACTCCGCATTTCGAATCCCAGCATCCTCAGGCGCTCCCGGAGCGCTGAGCGGGTCTGCAATGCGTGGTGATTGAAATTTCCCTGGCATAGATTCTCGTTGAATACAGTCTCGGTCCCAAAACCTGCCAGCCGGCGAAAGCGGCGGATCTTGCGATTCATTTCCCATGCCTCCAACTGGTCTGATAGACTACCGCGCAGGGGCATTTCAGCCAGGTGTTGCAAGATGGACCCGGGCGGTATGCGGGAGCTCTCGTTCGGGGCAGCTGCGGCATTTGGAAGCAGACCCTGAGTCCAGGCATTTGCCTGGCGCAAGCGGGAATAATTTTCAGATCCCGCCAGCGGGATCATCTGGCACAGCTCCCGGGCGGAATAGAGGTCCTTTGGCTCCCATTCCAGATGTTGATCCGAGAGGATCAGATTTGGACACAGAGTGTAACCCAAACTCGAGGTCGCGCGTCCAAAAAGCAGTGCAAAGGCACGCGCCGTCCAGAGGCGGCCATGCTCGGCGATGATCAGGTAATCGATGTCGGCGGTCCGCTCAGCATTACGGAGCGCCAGCGACCCTGTCAACCCGACCATGCGAATGAACGGCAGCCCGCCAAGGACGCGGCCGAAGCGGACCGCCTGGCGGAATGGCCGATTCGAATCGATGTTCCTTTTGTGACGCTGCTCAACAAGGTTGTCCCGGCCTGCCAGAAAATAGAAACCCTCCGCGGTACCGATGCGGGAGCCGGGATGGCGCAGGGCACGCTCCACTGCATCCAGCGAGGCGGGAACAGGCAGATACCGGTGCAGCTCAGCTGGACTTAGCGGGTAATCAAAGATATCTGAATAGACCAGCGTCTCGAAAATGGCATCTTCGATGGAGGGGGTGAGGCTGGATTGGGCTCGCACGCTGAGATCGAGTGACAAGACTGGTCCTCTAGAAGCCTGGATGCAGGGCCTGTGCCCTGTTTGCACTGTTGCGGGACAGGGCGGCGCCCCATAAACCCCAGGCCAGCCATTGCCACATTCGCCCGGCCTCGAGCAGCCACGGATAGTAGTCAAAAAAACCAACGATCAGAATGGACAGGAGGATGACGACGCTAGTCGTCGCCACGGGGTCGGTTCCGAGGGGTCCATGCATTCTGAGGAAGGTGAAGAGGGGAAGTGTAAAAAGTAAGAAATAGAAGATGCCTCCGATCAGACCAGTCTCCAACGCCGCGTCGAACAAGGTGAAATGCGGCGGTTGGTAGGCGATCGGGAAAGTAGGGTAATAGGCTTTCAGCGCGATCGGCCCCGCACCCAATCCCACACCGATCAGAGGATGATCTTTAAAGAGCGGGATCGCAGATCGGAACAACAGAATGCGTTCGTCGATCGATTGCTGCTCGATTGGATTGGAATCCAGTGGATTGCCTGCGTTGAGGCGGACGCGAAAAAATGCGGGATACGCAAGTATGAACGGAGCGAGCAGGAAGAAGCCGATCGAGGCCAGGATGAGCATAGGGCGGATCCAGTGCCGCTGGCCGCTCAGGATCTCGATCCCGAGCAGGCAGGCTGCACCCGCCAGAAAGGCCAACCAGGCGGAACGCGAAAATGTAACCAAGAGAGCCGCCAGTCCGGGGAGAAGGGCTGCGAGCGTGAGGGTCGAGGTCGGTTTGTGAAGATACACTCCAAAAAGAAGGAGTAGGGCAAAGGCGAAACAGCCGCCCACGATATTGGGATGATCGCTCAGGCCATAGGCGCGCAAAAGGCGGACGCCGTTCGCAGAGATGATGCTGATCCCTGCCTGGGCGGGATCAAGCTGGAGTTCTCCGAGGGACTCCAGACCGACCGAGTGCTGCGCAATGAATTGAGCGAGAGCGACGGGGGACTGGATCGCGACCTGCAGCGCGATGGGGATCACTACCAGGCGCACGGAGCGAATTTCATTCACAATGAAAACATAGAAGGCAAACAAGCCGATCCACCGGATCAAATAGTATGTCGACAGCGGACGGTCAAAACTTGTCAGGATGGAAAGCCCCCCGGCCACAGTGAGCCCGGTGAGCGGGATCCAGATATGCCGCGGACCGAACGTCAATAGCCGCGGAGAGAGGATAAGATTCAACCCCCAGAAGATCAGGGTCAGGAGCATGGCGATATCGGGGAGATAAAGCAAAAAATCTGTATAATCGGAATAGATCGGGAGATTGGGTCGTGCTATTGTGAGGAAGTGAAACCGGACCGGGATCAACACCAGTGTTGCAAAGAAAGCACCGAGACTCAGCCAATGCAGCGACTGTGCCAGCCGATCTTGAGGCGGCGAATAATTTGCAGCGTAGGTCCTCATTTCCAGATTGCACATATTATACCTACGCTCAAGGCTCCGGGTTTCGATGGCGGTGCAAGGGTTTTTTTCGGTCGGATCTGCGCCCTTGAGCGGAACGATATTCGTCAACGGGCGCTTCGAAGGGCGCCGAATTACAGGCGTGGAGCGGTACGCATCCGAGATCGTCAAACGTCTCGGAAAACGGATCCGATTGATCCGGCCGGCGCATCCGCAGACCGGGGTACGTGGTCATCTCTGGGAGCAACTGGTCCTCCCGTTTTATGTTCCCCCGAAGGACTTGCTCTGGTCACCCGCAAACAGCGGGCCGGTCACAATCAGCAATCAGGTGCTGACCATTCAAGATCTCAGCCCGTTGGAACATCCGGAATGGTTTGTACCCGCGTATGGTCTGTGGTATCAAGTGCTGATCCCGATCCTCGCGCGCAGGGTCAAATGTGTGTTGACATCATCCCTGTACGTGAGACGAAAAGTGATGCATCGATTTTCGTTGGATGCCGGCCAGGTTGTGGCAGTCTCCGCCGGCGTCGACCAGCATACATTTCAGCCTGTTGATCCCGACCTCATCCGTCGGTCCTATCCTCTGGGGGAGAGATACATCCTGTTCATTGGAACCCTGCAGCAGCGCAAGAATTTGAATTCACTACTGGAAGCCTGGCGGATGATCTGCGATGAATATCCCGATACTTCGCTCGTGATCGCGGGTACCCCGGGCCGGGTATTTCGTCAAATCAAATTGTCCCCGGAGACGGTCAATGTCATTTTCCTCGGATATGTTCCCGATCAAGACCTGCCTGCTTTGTACGCCGGTGCCGCGATTTTCATTCTCCCTTCTCTAGACGAAGGATTTGGCCTGACGGTGCTCGAGGCCATGGCCTGTGGAACGCCGGTGGTCATCTCGCGTGCCGGAGCCCTGCCCGAAGTGGCGGGCGATGCAGCGGTGCAGGTCGCCCCGGATTCCCCCCTGGATATTGCTGCGGCCCTCCGGACATTGTTATCCAGTGAAGAAACATGCATACAGCTCCGCCAAAAGGGACTCGAACGCGCAGCTCAATTTTCCTGGGAAAGATCTGCGCGCGAGATCTGGGAGCTGCTCTCCAAAAATGCCTGAACATCCAAAGATCGCCATGGTCATGGATGCCATGCCTGAATATGCGGGCGCCGAGCGGGTGCTCGATACCGTGCTCGAACTGTATCCGAACGCACCGATTTTTACCCTTGTTTACAACCCGGATGCCTTTGTCGGTACCTTCATCGCGAAACACCCGGTCCACACTTCATGGCTTCAACAGATGCCTGGCGGACGCGTTCATTACCGCAAATACCTGCCGCTCCTACCACTGACCTTCCAATTGTTTGACCTGCACGAATACGATATCGTGCTCTCTTTCAGTTATGCGGTCGCGCATGGGGTAGCAACACGTCCGGATCAACTTCACATCAGTTATACATTTGCCCCCCTGCGGTACGCATGGCAAAACGCGAATGATTATTATCAGCATGGATGGATCGCACCCGCAGCAAAATTGATCCTTCATTATTTCCGTGCATGGGATCGGAGTGCAGCCGCGCACGTGACGCACTTTGTCGCGATCTCGGAGTGGACTGCTGAGTGCATCCGGCGTGCATACGGCCGCGAAGCCGAAGTCATCTACCCACCCATTGAGGTCGAGCGTTTCCAACCGAAGGAGCCGCGCGAACGTTATTATGTCGCGCTCTCCCGGCTGGTCAGTCACAAAAGACTTGACTTGATCGTGCGGGCATTTACCCGCCTGGGCTTGCCGTTGGTGGTGATCGGGGAGGGACCGGAGCGAAAGAGGCTCGAGGGTCAAGCCGGTCCCAATGTGAGGTTGGTCGGCCGGCAGAGCGATCAGGCGGTGATCGATTGGTTGGGACGGGCACGGGCACTCGTTCATGCCGCGGAGGAGGATTTTGGCCTGGTGCTGGTGGAAGCGCAAGCGGCGGGGTGTCCGGTGATCGCCCTGGAGCGCGGCGCCGCCCGCGAATGCCCAGCGCTTCAACCGGAAACGATTCCAGGACCAATTTGTCCGTATGGTGGAGCGCGAGTGGGCAAAATTTCAGGTGCGAAAAGATCCCGCAAATGCTGACTAGGTCCAAAGGGTGCTCAAAGCGGCGGCACCCTCCATATATCATGTCTATTTCCAGGCGAAGAAATCGATCCCTCCTGGCCGGAAAACGTTGTTCGAACGGAGGACCCTCATGTTGAAACTTTACAACGCGCTCGCCGACTGGTGGCCGATAGTCTCCCCTCCTGAAGATTACCTTGAGGAGGCCAAGTTCTTCCGGAAGGTATTCACAGAGGCGCAGCTGCCGCCGGCGGCCACTTTTCTCGAGTTAGGATCGGGCGGCGGGAACAATGCTTCCCTGCTGAAATCCCTCTTTGCCCATGTAACCCTGGTCGACCTCTCACCGCAAATGCTGGAGGTCAGCCGCAGGCTGAACTCGGACTGTGAGCATCTGGAAGGCGACATGCGCACGCTGAGGTTGGAACGCCTCTTTGATGTTGTCTTCATCCATGACGCCATCGATTATATGACCACGCTCGCTGATCTGCGCTTGAGCATCCAGACCGCCTATGCTCATTGCAAGAAGGGCGGTCTGGCGATGTTCGTTCCCGATCATGTCAAGGAGACGTTTCGAGGGGTCACAGAACACGATGGTCAGGATGGGGATGGGCGGGCACTCCGCTATCTGGAATGGGTCTACGACCCGGATGCAAATGATGACACCTATATCGCCGAATATGTGTTCCTGCTGCGGGAAGGACCGGGACCTGCGCGCGTGGAACATGATCTCCACGTCTGCGGGCTGTTTTCGAGGACGGATTGGCTGCGCGTCTTGACGGAAGCGGGCTTCCAGGCGCAAATCTTACAGGACGATTATCAGCGCGACGTGTTCGTGGCTCTCAAACCGAAAGGATCGTGATGCAGCCTGCTTTTGGAGCGCCTCAAGGCTGGCTGCGCTTGTGTTGCGCCTCGCTCCAGAACGGGCTTCAAAATGAACAGGTAGCCGGTCAATCTGTTATATAATGACACACAACGATTTGCCTTTGATCGATCCCCTTCGTTGTGGCATTCATTATTAATTGGAAACGGAGTCTGTAGATGACCGTCTCACTCAAATCCTTCCAAGATCGGGTGGTTCTCATTACCGGTGGTTCCAGCGGGATCGGGCTGGCGCTGGCGCGCAACCTCGCCGCGCAAGGCGCGCATCTTTGGCTGCTTGCCAGGCGAAAAGATACGTTGAACGAGGCGATGGAACAACTCAAAGTATTTCCTGGCGGGTGCCAGGTCATATCTGCGGACGTATCGGACTGGACCCAGGTCCAGAAGGCGGTGAGCCGCATCGAGAAGGAGGCGGGCCTGCCGGATCTGGTGATCAACTCAGCCGGGGTATCTCATCCTGGATACGTCCTCTATCCTCCGCGGCGGGTTTTCTGGGAGTCTTTGGGTATACCGGCTACGGCGCAACCAAGTATGCGGTGCGCGGTTTCTCCGATGCGCTTAGGGCTGAAGTGAAGGCGCTCGGGATCGGCGTCACGATCGTTTTCCCCCCGGATGTCGACACCCCTCAACTCGCCTACGAGAACACGATCAAGCCACCAGAAACAAAGGCACTCGCCGGTAATGCTGGAGTGCTCTCTCCCGATCAAGTCGCAGAAGATATCCTGAAGGCGGTAAAGCGGGGACAATATGTAGTCTTACCCGGCTTCGAGAACAAGTTGTTCTATCATCTATCCGGGCTGCTCGGCAATGGCATCTATCCGGTGATGGATATGATGGTTGCCGACGCACGCAAATCAAAACATTAGAAGTTTGTTGGGAGGTGGGAGCTTGGATATTTTTGCCAAGAGCTTAGATTTCACAGTTGCGAGGGAGGCCATGGCAGTTGGGAATTATCCTTATTTCCTCGCGCTGGCAGAAAGCGAAGGAACGGAGGCCGTTTATAACGGCCATCGCATGATCATGTGCGGTTCGAATAATTACCTTGGCCTGACCACGGATCCGCGTGTGCGCAAGGCGGCCACCGACGCCATTCAACGGTTTGGGACCAGCTGTACGGGGTCCCGCTTCCTGAACGGGACGCTGGAACTTCATGAGCAATTGGAAAGGGAGTTGGCGGCATTCGTGGGTAAGGAAGCCGCATTGGTCTTCTCGACCGGAATGCAGGCCAACCTGGGAACGATCAGTGGACTGGTGGGCCGCAGTGATACCGTCATCCTGGACAAGGACGATCACGCCAGCATCGTAGATGGGGCCCGCCTGGGCTGGGGGGAGACCAAGCGCTTTCGCCATAACGACATGGCCGATCTCGAACGTGTTCTGAAAGCCATCCCGGATGATCGCGGCAAGCTCCTGGTGGTGGATGGTTTGTACAGCATGGGCGGGGACCTGGCGCCTCTCCCGGAGATCGTCCCGCTTTGTAAAAAGTACGGGGTGCGTTTGATGGTGGACGATGCCCACGCCATCGGGATCCTGGGCGGCGGGCGTGGAACGGCCGCGCACTTCAACTTGACGGAAGGTGTGGACCTGATCATGTCGACCTTCAGCAAATCCTTTGCCTCGTTGGGAGGATTTGTTGCGGGCGATGAGGAGATTATTCATTACATCAAACATCATGCCCGGACGATGATCTTCAGCGCAAGCATCCCGGCCGCCAATGCCGCCGCGGCCCAGGCTGCTCTCCAGATCATGCGGGAGGAACCGGAACGCATTCAAAGGGTCAATGACATCGGTGTGCGGATGCGCCGCGAACTGAGCAGCATGGGTTTTGATATCGGTGCTTCTGTGACCCCGATCATCCCGCTGGTCATCGGCGACGAGTTAAAAACGCTGTTGTCGTGGAAGGCGATCTTTGAAGCTGGTGTTTTTGTCAATCCGGTACTTGCGCCGGCCGTGGTGGAAGGCCACCAATTGCTCAGAACCAGCTACATGGCCACGCACACCGACGACCAGCTTGACCACGTGCTGGAAGTGTTTCAGCGTGTCGGCCGAGAGATGGGTCTGATCTCTTAGTCACAAGATGGGCCGCAGGAATATTCCGCCCTTCCACTTTCTCGAGCGATCAATTTTCCAACCCAGCCTCCCGACGGAGAATGGGTTGGATTTCATTTAGGCTCCGACATCAGCGCTCTGACGTCAGTCGAGGCTTCAAACAAATTACGGAGTCTCTCGTCTGGCATGTGCTCTGAAATGTGGCGGACGATCTGGCGCGCACTCTCCCGGAGAGCGGATGACTGGAGTGGATCAGGTTCAAGATCGGCCTGCAAGGCCAGAATTTGCCAAAGTATGGAGCGCGCCCCGCTGGCTTCAGCTTCAGATCTGGCCAGCCCCAGTGCCTGCCGGGCCGCATCCCGCTCTCCTAATCGCACGTGCGCTTTTCCTTTTACCAATAGTGTATCCGCGTAATAACGCTTGATGGAGTGGGTGTGCATCATCGCGAGGCAAATGTCTGCAAGCTCGATCGCCTTGTCAAATTCTTCATGAGCAGCCGCTAACTTGGACTGGCCGTAGAGTAGAGCCGAGTCCCAAACCGTACCGTTGGGGATACAGAGTTGCAGAGTACTTGCGGCCTGGTCGAGCTGTCCCGTCGCGATTTCAAAAAGAGCGTAGTTCACCACGACTCCGGTCTTTGCGGGAGAAGTTGAGATCTCAGGATTAGGTACACGATAGGCAGAGTATCGGTCCGATGCAATCTGCCCCGCACCCAAAGTGGCATAGGCCAGGCGAAGAGTGGAACTGAACCAGATCACGTATAGCCCATTATCGTATTCCTGGGCAAGATCCAGACTCTCTTGCAAGGCGGTAAATGCCTTGTCCACTTCACCGAGATCGAGCCAGATCACCCCTTGCCAGTGCCTCGACCAGGCCTCCGTCCCATGATTCTTGATCGAGAGACTGATTTGGTAGCTCTCTTCGGCGGCTCTGAGCGCCTGCTCCATCTTGCCCGCCCAGCAGAGGCCAAAGAGCAGGAGATTAAGATTGTTTGCCAGCATGGGGAGGTTATCGAATTCCCGCCATAGTCGGCCTGCTTCTTCCAACCTGAGTTCTGCCTCATGGAACTCGCCGATCATATTGTATGCCCAGCCAATATCGCCGAGCGTATAGGCGAGTTGTTCCCGCAAAGTAAGTTCCCGTGCAATCTTCAAGGACTGCTCCCCGGACGCTATCGCATCCGGGATATTTTCCTTCATTAAATTGACGAGAGTGAGATTCCAAAGGATTTTGGCTTCTGCGGCACGATCCCCCAATTTTCTAGACAATTCCAGGGCCTCTTCTGACAGAGCCTGACCCTTATCCGTGTTCATCGAGGCGTTGATCGTCGAATACACTGTGCTGGCCGCGACGATGGCCGCCAATTCCAGATGGATGTCCCGACGCTCACGGGCCACTCTGCACATTTCGTCATAATTTTCAAGAGCCAGCGCATGCTGGTTGCCCAGTTCCAGGGCCCTGCCTCGCCGTGTGTAGAGATGTTTGATCTGTTCGATATCGGGGAGCCCGCGTTTGCCCAATTCCAAGGCCCGGGAATAATATTGCACTGCCTCCTCCTGGGCATACAACGAAAACGCGCGATCGCCAGCCTGGATCAAGTAGGTGAGCGCCTTCTCGCTCTCACCTGCCTGCTGGTAGTGCCGCGCTAACTGGATTGCAATCTCATCCGTATGATCGGCAAAGAGGGCTTCCAAAACTTCAGCCACTTCGCCATGCAGGAGGCGCCGTTCTGCGGCTCCGAGACCTGAATACAGATATTGTTGGAAGAGCGCATGGCTAAACCTGTACGACGATAGAGTTTGTGTTCCGACCCTGGATTCGCCCAGTTCGACGACCAGGCGATACCGCTTCTCCAATTCGCGTGAGAGGCTCCGGATCAGCTCGCGTTCCTCCAATTTCTCCACGCGCCCGATGACCTGAGCAAAAAATTCATAGCCCATGACACTGGCGATCGTGAGCTTTTCTCGCAGATCCGCGGGCAGACGCGCGATTCTTTCGCCGATCACACCCTCGACCCGCGCCGGCAGCACATCCCAATCCAGAGACGTCCCCGGGATCCAAAATCCGCCAGGATCCTTGACCAGGTCTCCGCGCGCCCTCGCCGACTTTGAGTTGTGAAAGATCGATGACCACATTCCCCTGATAACGCTTGAGTTCATTGAGTATCGATTCGAGCGGGTGTCGCGCGCCGTCCCGTCCAAGGGCTACATCGTCCGGACGATAGGTACCCACCAGTAATATATGACTCTCCTTCAACTCCCGCCCCAGGTGGAACAATAAATTGAGAGATCCCGTATCAGCCCACTGCAGGTCGTCCAGGATCAAGACGATGACCCTTTCCTTCGCCAGGGCCCTCAGCACCCCTGTATATTGATCAAAGATCTTTTCTTGATCGAGCACTGGATTTACGGTCGTCTCCTGGCCCGTTTTTCCACCGGCTCGCTCCGCGAGCTTATTCGAAAGATTTCCTTTCAGAGCCAGGGTCCGTGCGAGCCGGCCCAGGGCGGCTGCCCCGGGTAGAAAAATCCCGATCAGATCGGGTGCCGTATCGATGAGAAGGGAGCTGGATTCTCGAATAAAGTTCTTCAGCTGGGATTCATTTCTTGCAATGGCTTTCGGGCTCGGCGCATCCTGCTCCTCGGAATCGGTGGTAAGCGCGGCGAGGATCTGGCGGAATGGCAGGTAAGGATCGCCGGCACCGGTCTGGGCATTGCATTCACCCACCGCCGCGATGAGCTTGGGATCTTTTTCCTCTGCTCGCCGCACCAACTCGCCGATGAGCGAGGATTTTCCCGCGCCGGCTTCACCGGCGATGAAGACGACTTGCGCCTTCTCCCTAACAGCGTCCAGAAATTGATCCAGCAGATTCAGTTCGGTTTCGCGCCCGACGAAGACGTTATCTTCCAGCTGAGTCTCCCATTCCTCCTTCAATCTTACCAAAATGCGCGGCGAGGCACAATCTTTTCTCGATCCATATGACTTGGTTGTTGGTTTCTGGTATAAGATATCGACCGCAAAAGGTAACTGGTCAGAAGAATGCAAAAAACACTCAGTTTACGCGCCCGCCACCTTGTCGCTGTGCCTGAGACGGTGAAAGAGGCCGCGGACGCGGAAACATTGGATCTGGATCAAAATCAGCTCACCGAACTGCCGGATTGGATCGGGGACCTTAAAGGGTTGCGGAGCCTCAGCCTGTACCGCAATCAGCTAACTGCCCTACCCGAGTCGGTTTGGCGGTTGACAAATCTCCAGAGATTGAATATAGCCGAGAATCGTTTTTCATCGCTCCCGGGGCAGCTCGGCGAGCTGGCGGAGCTCGAGATGTTGGATCTCGGACATAATCAGATCGATTTCCTGCCTGAATCGATCGGAAGGCTGAAGAGCCTGGCCTTTCTGTATCTGAGTAACAACCGTCTGAGCTCGATCCCTGAGTCGTTTGGGGAGCTCAGCAGTCTCATTTATTTGAATCTCACCGATAACCAGTTTGTCACTCTCCCTGAAGGAATCGGAACCCTGTCGCAATTGATCGAATTGCGGCTGTACAACAATCAACTGACCGCCTTGCCTGACTCTTTGGGGTCCTTGAGAGGGCTGAAGGAGCTGCACGTGATGAATAATCACCTGTCGTCCCTTCCGTCTGCCCTGGGGCATCTCGCTGATCTTCGAAAATTGATCGTTACGGACAACCGGCTGGACCAGTTGCCGGAATCGCTCGGCGCCCTGACGAACCTTACGGACCTTGACCTGCGAAATAATGCCCTGAGGGTCTTGCCTGCATCAGTGGGCAACTTGCATAATCTGCGCTATCTGGATCTGCGGGCAAATCAATTGACTGAATTGCCGGACGCTCTGGGGACACTTCGAAGATTGGAAAAATTGGATTTGCGCTGGAATCAGCTCGAGCGCGTCCCCAGCTGGCTTAATCAACTCGAAAAGGGAGGATGTACGGTATTTCAATAGATCCAGTTCGCATTCCCCCCTTGCAAGGTGACTGAATCTGGATAGGTTCGTGAATGATTGGAATTCCGCAGAACTAGACCCGGGGCCTCGCCCGGATCAAATTGTTTTACAAAGTGAATTCCGGAGTTCTGCCTTTTGCACTTTTCCCATTGCATTCCGGGGAAGATCTTCTCTGAAGATAATGTTCTTAGGGGATTTGTACGCTGCCAGCTGCTTCCGACAGAACGCAACCAATTCATCGCCGGATGCGGATCGATCCGGCCGGAGCACCACGACCGCGCAGACACGCTCACCCCACTCAGGGTCAGGACAACCGATCACCGCACAGGCCGCGACGGATGGATGGTCTGCCAGCACACGTTCCACCTCCGGCGGATAGACGTTCATGCCGCC
>WNFI01360265.1_pt1 | contig 27209 bp, 21 predicted proteins | sample 5400471 | NCBI WGS metagenome assembly WNFI01 (sample SAMN13153348, study PRJNA577476) | soil metagenome | isolation source: 100 cm saprolite on Douglas fir-dominated hillslope | place: USA:California | collected 2013-09-17
TAACTGTCTCGTAATTTCAATTCGATGAGAATGGCTGCAACTCCGCGCATCGTTCGCAATGAAAACCGTATGGGTATTGAACAAACTTTATGTCTCTCCGCCTGCCGATTTTCGGTGAATAGCCGATGAACGCCCCAATCATTTGTTTTGGTCAGCAACCTTGCGGAATTTTTCCGCGACGGTTCCTGTTTGCTAAATTTCAAACGGCGCGTCGGCTGCAGGCAGAAATGGGAGGAAAAATTGTTTTCTTTTTTCACGACAGCGATCACGACCCGCGTGAAACCCAAACCACCGTTCGACACCGAAAAACGGATGAGGCCGTTCAGTTGAACTTCGCGTTCGAAAATAAGCTGCAGCGCAAATACACGCCGCTCTTTCTGAAACGCATTCCGGCCGGTTGGCAGGCCAACATGGCCCGACAGCTTCCTGCTTACGTCGATACTCGTTGGGTCGAAGCATTCAAACACACGGTTGCCACCCATGTAGCGGACTTTTGCTTGGAAATGTACCGGCACATGGGATTACTGGAAGGAATCGAGGTCGTCCGTTCGAGTGAACGTTCGCTGCGGCAGACAGCATGCGATATCTCTGAATTCTTTGTAGATGTGCCTTACTGCAACGAAACCGTACGGGCGCGTTGGATCGACGGTGCGTTGAAATTGCACGAAGGCGGCGATTCGTACGTTACGCTCCCAAACACGTCTTTCACGAAGGAGCATATTAGCCCGACTCGCGATAGTCGCTTGCGTTGGATGCAATCTGTCCTCCATTGCACGCACTACATCGCGGGTGCAGGCGAACAAGCCTATCTCCGCAAAGAAGACGCTCCCGAAATTAATTTTATCAACCGAGACGCAATCGATCGCTCCGATGAAGCCTACACCGAACTCCCCGCCTGAAAAGACGACACTGCTGGCCTTTGGAGCTCATCCGGACGACATCGAATTCGGCTGCGGAGGCATGATCGCGATGGAAACGTGCGGTGGAGCTTCAGCTCATTTTGTGGTCTGTTCGCACGGCGAGGCTGCCACCAATGGCACACCGGATGAGCGTGCCGCTGAAGCGGATAAATCGGCAAAACTTCTTGGCGCGACCATGGAATTCATCGAGCTCGACGGCGATGCGCATTTGGAGATCCGCGCAGCGCATGGCATCGCCCTCGCAAAAATCATTCGTCGGTTGCGCCCGACCGCGGTGTTTGCACCGAGCGTGGTGGAAAATCAGCATCCCGATCACGCGCGACTTGGCCGGATCGTCCGGGATGCGACGCGGCTCGCGCGCTACGGAGGCTTGGCGGAACTGCGGGAATTTCCGCCGCACGCGGTGGAGCATCTTTTTTTCTACGCCGTAACGTCAGAAGCGGAGCCGACCGATGTCACCCCCGTCTTCTTCGACGTTTCCTCACCGGAAATCATGGCGGTATGGGTGGCCGCAATGGAAGCGCATGCTTCGCAGATGAAAACCCGTAATTACGTCGAACTTCAGTTGATTCGTGCCCGGCTTCATGGATTGCGGGCGGGACTTACGAACGCGATCGCACTTTTCCCTAACGATCCGTTGGTCTTCGATTCGCTTAAGACACTTAACCGTGCCGCGCGTCGGTTTTAGTCGGCAAGATTTAACCACCGAGGCACGGAGACACGGAGCAGATTTTATTTTTTCATCAAACTATGTGCGCCTCGATTTTTAAATTTCTCTCCGCGGTTCTTAGGGTCAAATCATGACCGCCGACTTTTTGAAAATTGGCATCACGTGTTACCCCTCTGTCGGTGGGAGCGGGATTCTCGCGTGCGCGCTCGGCGAAGAGCTGGCCCGACGGGGGCATGAAGTTCATTTTATCAGTTACGAGCGACCGTTCCGCCTGCCGTTCAACGCACCGCGGCTCTTCTTTCACCCCGTCGTGATCAACGACTACGGTCTCTTCAAGTATCCCGATTACACGCTTCCGCTTTCGGTGAAGATGGCCGAGGTGACCCGCGATTGCGGCCTTAATATTTTGCATGTGCACTACGCCGTGCCACACGCGACCGCTGCGCTGCTTGCGCGTTCGATGCTTCCACCGGAACAGCAACCACGCGTTGTGACCACGTTGCATGGGACGGATACGACCCTCCTTGGGCGTGACCCCGGCTATGGACCCGCTATCCGCCATGCGCTGGTCAGTTCAGATGCGATCACGACCGTATCGGCATATCTGCAAAAAGAAACGCAGTGGCTGCTTGGCGTGGACCGGCCGATCAAAGTGATCCATAACTTTTTCGAACCACGCCAACCTCGCCGTTCACGCGACGAGGTACGGCGTGAGCTGGGATTGAAGGACGAAGTGATGGTTTTGCACTCGTCGAATCTCCGTCCCGTGAAGCGGATCGGCCTACTGCTCGAAACGGCAGCGCGGATTCAACCGCGCGACTTGTTCAAACTTGTTATTCTTGCGGGCGGTAGTTTTGCGCCGTTCATGGACGACGTTCGACGGCTGGGTCTGGAGGGCCGGGTCATCGTCAAAGAAAATATCAGTGATATTGAAGACTACCTTCAAGCGGCGGACCTTGGTTTATTCACATCTGAGTCGGAGAGTTTTTGCCTGAGCATTCTCGAGGCGATGTGCTTTGGTTGCCCCAGCGTAGCGACGGCGGTGGGTGGAATCCCTGAGGTGGTGACCTCGGACGTGACAGGTTTATTGGTTCCATCCAGCGATCCCGATGCGCTGGCTCGCGCAGCGGAGTCGTTGATCAAAGATCCCGCCCGACGTGCGGCTCTGGGCGCCGCGGCACAACAGCATGCGCGGGAGCGATTCTCGGCGGATGCGATCGTTCCGCGTTACGAGGAGCTTTATCGGCGGGTGCTCTCGCAACAGATATAGGAATCACAGAGACGCAGAGGCACGAAGGAGAAATCTTTCGTGACTATCGAACCTGATATCCGTGAACGGCTTACCGGGATGGTCCATCCTGCCAGTTTCGATCGTTTAGGCTGCAAACTGAATGAATGGAAGTAGCGCGGTGCTTCAGCCTGTGGCTCGGGATTCCAAGACCTACGGACGAAGCGCCGCGTACGCTCAGGGCAACCCGTCATCAGTAGGTCCAATTGCCCCGGGAGCTTCTGTCTCCGTGCTCTCTGCGATCAAAAAACAACTGCGGAGTTTGTGACGAGTGATCACATTCGAAAAAAATCAATCGGTATAAGGATCGTTTTCATGCGGATCATCGGATCGGTAATAGCTGTCCTTTGCTGTGCAGTCCTTGGCTAATGCTGCGCACCGATTGGTGTGGGAGGTGTCGGGAACAAGTCAAAGAGTGCGCAGTCTCGGGCAACGGGTGCGAAGCGAATAGCGCGGAAAATCAGGATGATGAGTGATCAAGTTTCAACCGCCATTTGCCTTCATTGATCGAAGCCCATGACCCACTACAAACCTGGTCGGAAACAGCGAGTGACTCGTTTGACTCGTGAACGTTCGCGACTGCTGCTGGTGGTCAATGGAGGATCATCCAGCATAAAGTTCGCCCTCTTTCCTGCCGCGGTGCCCGGTCAAAAAATTGCCTCGGGTAAAGTCGAACGAATTGGTCTGGCTGGCGCCACGCTTACCGTTCGGAAGGGAAACGAGATTGCGATCGCGACCAACATAGATGCACGCGATCATCGAAAGGCCATTCACGTGTTGCTGAACTGGTTGGATTCGCAAGATTTGCTTAAGGAACTTGGTTTTGTTGCGCACCGAGTTGTCCACGGGGGGCCGGATTATTCGGAAACGCATTGGATCACCGCAGTGTTATTAGAGGGCTTGAGGCGTTTTCGGGCGTTCGATCCGGAGCATCTACCGAGTGAAATTGCATTGATCGAAGAGATCCGGCGTCGTGCTCCGTCGCTGAAGCAAGTGGCCTGCTTCGACACGGCTTTTCACCGATATTTACCGGCGATTGCGCGAACACTTCCTCTCCCTCGCCGCTATTTTGAGAAAGGAATCAGACGCTATGGGTTTCACGGTCTGTCCTATGCTTACTTGTTAAACGAATTGAAGCAGCGAGCCGGTGCGAAGGCTGCTCGCGGTCGACTGATTTTGGCTCATTTGGGAAATGGTGCGAGCATGGCTGCAGTACTTCACGGCCGTTGCATCGATACCACGATGAGTTTTACGCCCAACTCGGGATTGGTGATGAGTACTCGATCGGGCGATTTGGACCCTGGGTTGTTCGCCTATTTCTCGAAGGCGGAGGGGATGACTCCGGCCCAATTCGATGTGATGACCCATGCGGAGTCCGGGCTATTGGGGATTTCCGGCATTAGTTCGGATGTGCGTGATCTGCTCGAGGTGGAAAAACAGGAACCTAGCGCGGCGGAAGCCTTGGCCATTTTTTGTTATCGAGTGTCCAAAACGATGGGTGCGTTGTCCGTCGCTTTGGGAGGGCTTGATGCGATCGTGTTTTCAGGAGGAATCGGAGAAAATTCTGTGGAACTGCGTGAACGCATTTGCGGCAGGTTGGGTCACCTCGGTGCGCGGCTGGACGCCAAGCGCAATCGTGAGGGCGATTCGATCATTAGCTCTGTCCACTCCCGCGTAAAAGTTTGGGTCATCCCTACAGATGAAGAACTTCAAATCGCTCGCAACGTGAGCGCCCTTTTAGGGCAGAACAAAATGAAAGGCTAGACGATGAAAACAAATGAACTACCGCTACGCATGTCCGACGACGTTCGCCCCACTGGCTTGCGCAGGGCAAACGATGATATCATGCCCCTCAATCCGCAAATGTTGGCCAACATCGATGCCTATTGGCGAGCAGCCAACTATCTATCGGTTGGACAGATTTATCTCTACGATAACCCGCTGCTTCGGCGTCCGCTCAAGCACACTGACATCAAGCCGCGGCTCTTAGGTCATTGGGGCACGACACCAGGCTTGAATTTTATCTATGTGCACTTGAATCGCCTAATTAAAGAGCACGACCTGAATATGTTTTATATCGCAGGTCCCGGTCATGGAGGACCCGGTCTGGTTGCCAACACGTATCTGGAAGGAACCTACAGTGAAATTTATCCAGCCGTTTCTCGGGACGAGAAAGGGATGAAGCAGCTGTTCAAACAGTTCTCTTTTCCGGGAGGCATTCCGAGCCATGCGTCTCCGGAAACGCCCGGTTCGATCCACGAGGGAGGCGAACTTGGCTACAGTTTGCTACATGCCTACGGAGCGGTGTTCGACAATCCCGATCTCATCGCCGCGTGCGTCGTAGGTGACGGCGAAGCGGAAACGGGCCCGCTGGCAGCAAGCTGGCACTCAAACAAGTTTTTGAATCCGACTCGAGACGGTGTGGTTCTCCCGATCCTACATCTTAATGGATACAAGATTGCCGGCCCTACGGTGCTCGCACGTCTTCCGAATGAAGAGCTAAACGAACTTTTCCGAGGATACGGGTACGAGCCGTACTTCGTCGAGGGAGACGATCCGTTGGTGCTTCACCAAACGATGGCGGCGACGCTCAATATGATTCTCGAGCAGATCCAAACGATCCAAAGCGACGCGCGGCATTCGACTGAATTTGTGCGTCCGCATTGGCCGATGATTGTCCTTCGCACGCCGAAAGGTTGGACTGGGCCGAAGAACGTCGATGGAAAAAAGATCGAGGGTACGTTTCGCGCACATCAGGTGCCGGTAGACAACATGGATAGACCTGAGCACATCCAAATCCTTGAGGAATGGATGCGCAGCTATCGTCCGGAAAGTTTATTCGACGAGACGGGGTGTCTCCTGCCTAAATTGGCCGAGCTCGCGCCAACCGGGATTCGTCGAATGGGGGCGAACCCGCACGCGAATGGAGGCGTTCTTCTGCGCGAATTGCGTTTGCCGAAATTTGCTGACTATGCCGTGAAGGTTGAGACGCCTGGAGCGCATGAAGGCGAGGCCACTCGCATACAGGGTGCTTTTATTCGCGATGTAATGAAATTGAATGGAGACAACTTTCGCGTTTTCAGTCCGGACGAGACGGCCTCGAATCGATGGGGAGCAGTGTTTGAAGTGACGAAGCGCTGCTCCGTTGCCGAGATTATAGCCGACGATGATCACGTCGCCGTTGACGGCCGTGTGATGGAAGTCCTGAGCGAACACATGTGCGAAGGCTGGCTCGAAGGTTACTTGCTCACCGGACGCCACGGTTTCTTCTCCTGCTACGAGGCGTTTATCCACATCATCGATTCGATGTTCAATCAGCACGCAAAGTGGTTGAAGACTACTTTGAAAATCGCGTGGAGGAAACCGATCGCATCCTTGAACATCCTGCTGACATCGCATGTCTGGCGGCAGGATCACAACGGTTTTAGTCATCAAGATCCCGGTTTCATCGATCACGTCGTAAACAAAAAAGCGGAGATCGTTCGTGTATATCTTCCGCCCGACGCGAACACGCTTCTTTCAGTGACCGATCACTGCTTGCGGAGCCGAAACTATGTAAACGTAGTCGTTGCCCGAAAACAATCAGCTCCGCAGTGGCTGCACATGGAAGCAGCAATTAAACATTGCCGCGACGGAATTGGTATTTGGGACTGGGCGAGCAATGATCAAGGGGGCGAAACAGATGTCGTGATGGTGTGTTGTGGCGACGTTCCTACGCTGGAAACTTTGGCAGCCGTCGAACTCGTGTGGCGCTATTTTCCGAACATCAAGGTACGGACGATCAACGTGGTGGATTTGATGCGCCTTCAACCGACCCGCGAACACCCGCACGGTCTTGATGACAAAGCGTTCGATTCACTCTTCACCCGCGACAAACCGGTCATTTTCGCTTTCCACGGATATCCGTGGTTGATCCACCGGCTTACCTATCGGCGTATGAACCACCCCAACCTCCACGTGCGCGGCTACAAGGAAGAGGGAACCACGACCACACCGTTCGATATGGTGGTGCTCAACGATCTGGATCGTTTCCATCTGACAATGGACGTGATCGATCGTGTCCCAAAATTAGGGACCCGTGTCGCAGATGTAAGGCGAGCCCTTCAAGATAAGTTGGACGAGCATCGCGCGTACGTAACGACTCACGGCGAAGACATGCCGGAGATTCGCAACTGGAAGTGGGCCGGTGCTACAAATTAATCACCGTGAAAAAGTCTGAAAACTAAACAGCAACCCTGCGGGTTATCCACGAATTTAGCGGATCATCGCGAGTTAAAGACATTGAAAAATAAATCCGATGCCGAGCTCATCCAACAGTGAACGCATCTGGTTGTTTTGGTTTCTCTCATTCGTGCTGATTCGTGCAATTCGTGGATAACTCGTCCCCGGTTCGGGGCATTTAAAAACACGCCCTAAACGGATACCAACGGCTTCAGATTTTTTTCGATGACCGCACGACGAGGTTCGAGGAAGGGTGGAAGAGACAGGCGTTGCCCCAGCGTTTCCAACGGTTCATCGGACGTGAAACCGGGGCCATCGGTGGCGATCTCGAAGAGAATCCCGTTCGGTTCCCGGAAGTAGAGACTGCGGAAATAATAACGATCGACCGGGCCGCTCGAGGGCAAGCGCAACTTCGCAAGGCGCGCCGCCCACGCTTCATAGTCCTCGAAGGTCGGTGTGCGGAATGCGACGTGATGAACTCCGCCCGCGCCCGGTTCAGCCGGAGGCAAATCGGGATCGATGGCGACATGCAACTCTGCGGCGGGTCCACCGTCGCCCATTTCGTAGACGTAGTTGAGATTAACTGAGCCTGCGTGGGACGGATAGGTGCGCACCTGACGCATGTTAAGTACGCCGGTTAGGACGCGATCTGTTGGGGCTAGGGCGGGGACGCTGAGTGTGATGGGTCCGAGGCCGCGAATCTGGTGCTCTGCAGGAACGGGACTCTTGGCCCAAGGATGAGCCGGTCCGCGACCGCCGTCATCGATCAAGCTGAGGCGCTGTCCCTCGGGATCCGTAAAATCGAGCGTGAGTCGGCCATCGCGGTCGATGAGCAGATCATGCTGTACTTTCTTTTCCTGGAAGCGATTTAGCCACCAGTCGAAACTTGCCTTACCGGCAATACGCAGAGCGGTGCGGACGATACTGTGCGTGCCGTGACGTTCCGGTGGAACGGGCCAGTCGAAAAAAGTAAGATCGGTTCCCGGCGTCGCCTGTCCGTCGGCGTAGAACAAATGGTAGGCGGAGACATCGTCCTGGTTGACCGTTTTCTTCACCAGACGCATCCCGAGGACTTGCGTATAGAAGGCGTGGTTCGCTGCGACATTCGCCGTGACTGCGGTGAGGTGGTGAATACCGGTAAGTTGCATCCGCTTAGAATAAAACAAGTTCTTAGGATCGCAAATGCGAGCGAGGCCGCTGACCTGCATTGTCTCTCACTCTGCAGACTGGCAGCCTGAGCAAACCGGTTAGCCACAAAAGATCACAAAGATCTCAGAGAATAATTTCCTGTGTTCTACGTGATCTTTCGTGGCCAAAAATCCGGTCGCATCGCTTTGGTTGCTGCGCCGCCGCTCTGTGTTGCCATCGGGCAAAATGACATTTTTCAGCGAGGATTTTTTAAATACGGAGGGCACGGAGGTATTTTGAAAAATACCTAGATTTGTCTACGACCTCTTTTCCCCTTAGCGGCCTCTGCGTTCCACTTCTGTAGTTTTTCGCTCGTCACACATCACACGCCACATGACTTGGCTGTGGGGACTATAGATAATAGTGCCGAACCGGTTTCAGGTCGTCGTCGAGTTCATAGACCAGGGGCACACCGTTGGGAATTTCGACCTTCACAATATCTTGATCGGAGATCGCATCGAGGTGTTTGACCAACGCGCGCTGAGAGTTGTGGTGTCCGGCGATCACAACGCGCTTTCCGCTGCGGATGAGCGGAGCGATCCGCTCGTTCCAACAAGGGAGGGTGCGTTGAACGGTATCGCGCAGGCATTCCGTCAGTGGAATTTTTTCGTGCGGGACTTCACGGTAACGTGAATCACTGAAGCTCACCCTAGGGTCGGTCGGATCGAGCGGAGGCGGCGGTTCGTCATAACTGCGGCGCCAGCGGTGAACTTGCTCTTTGCCGTGTTTGGCGGCGGTCTCGGCTTTGTTGAGTCCGGTGAGCGCGCCGTAATGGCGTTCATTAAGCCGCCAGTCGTTTAAGACGGGAATCCACATTTCGTCCATCTCATCCAAGGCGAGCCAAAGCGTGCGAATTGCGCGCTTCAGGACCGACGTGAAGGCGACATCAAAACTGAACCCGGCGGCTTTGAGCTTCCGTCCGGCATCACGTGCCTCCGCGATGCCTTTTTCGGTGAGGTCGATATCCGTCCAACCGGTGAACCGGTTTTCCAGGTTCCAGGTGGATTCCCCATGGCGGATCATGACGAGCTGGTGCATGTGATTTGAGACGGATTGACCGACAGTAGAGCGGTGAGAGTGTCCGTGCCGAATCAATTAGATCTATCTTAACCTCCGCCTGGGCCGACGGCAGAGATACGATTTGGGAGCGCAGGCCGCTGGCCTGCAGGGTTACGTAAGGATGCAGGCCAGCGGCCTGCGCTCCCAAAAAGGTGTCATCCAATTACCCTAGTTTTCCTCGATCATCGCACTCATCACTTTAGCAATGGGCTTGACCGAATAAATCACTATTATAAGCTGCGGATTAAATGAAACCGCAGCTAGAAATGTTGCATATTCTCGACCGGTTTAATGCCGATTTAAGCACCCTTCGCGCGCAGCATATCCCGGCGTCGGGGTGGCTCCGGACGGTCCGTCGAGCGGTGGGGCTATCGATACCGACGGTGGCCGAGGCGGAGGGAATCTCGCATCAGTCCGTTTCAGCTTTTGAGGCGCGAGAAGCGCTCGGGACGATCCAGACCGGTAAGCTGGCTTCGCTGGCGGATATCCTCGGTTGCCAGCTCCAGTACGGGGTGAATTCGTTCCGTCCCGAAATTCAACAACGTGCGGTTGAAGTAGCCCAGCGGCGGGGTGGTGCTCTGCCGAGCGAGGACTCTGAACTGCCTCTACCCCAGTATATGGAGAAGTCGGGGATGCCCCGGGGTGGCTGGCTCAAACGAGTCCGATGGACCTTGGGGTATTCCCGAGCCGAAGTGGCGGCCAAGGCCGGGATTAGCCCAAGTGCCCTCCAAAACCTGGAGCGTACGGAAGCGAGGGCAGCGATTACGCTCAACAGCCTCCGCAAAGTGGCCGCCGCGATGGACTGTGAACTGATTTATTTTTTGTCCAACAGCGGCAAAATCGCGCCCACGTTTTCTGAGCGTATCGGCGCGAAACAGGGATGAGGGGATGTGACGTGTGACGAGTTGAAAAAGCCCAATCGCCAACAGCTGACATCCACGAAACGAGCGACATGCTTCGCTAAGACCAATGACAAGTACGTTAGGAAAAAGTAGATCGATACCCGAACGATCGGACGGGAGGCAGACGATGAAAAACTCGCGCAAAGATGCGAAGCGGCAAAGTTAGGCCGCCTTACTTTGCGACCTTGCACGAGTTCCCTCCGTAACATACACCGCGGCATTGACCCGCTGTGAGGCGTTTGGCAACGTCCCAGGTTCTATGTCTACGCCTGCTGGTCCGGATAATTTGATGGAGGCTATTGTTTCTCTCGCGAAGCGTCGTGGCTTCGTGTTCCCGTCGTCGGAAATTTACGGCGGTATCAACGGCTTTTTCGATTACGGTCCGCTCGGCGTGGAGCTGAAAAAGAACATTCGCGACTGCTGGTGGAACGACATGGTACGTCGACGCGATGATGTCGTCGGCATTGAGACGTCGATCATCATGCACCCCAAAGTCTGGGAGGCTTCAGGCCATGTGGCGGGCTTCACCGATCCGTTGGTTGACTGCAAAGTGTCGAAGCAGCGGTATCGAGCGGATCAGTTGTTTTTTGCGCCGATCGTGGTCGATGGGAATGTCGTGGGCTATGTGAGTGCACTTGAGAGCGAGAAGACCGCAGAAGAACTGCAATCGGCTGCGGAAACATTTAAACGTAAGAAGGCGATCCAAGGTAAACTGGAGCCCGTGCAGCCGCGTGATATGACCGAGGCGAAGCCGGAGGAGATCGAACTGATTCCCTCGCCCGCTACCGGTGAGCCGGGTAGCCTGACGCCGCCGCGGGCATTCAACATGATGTTCGAGACGAACGTCGGTGCGATGCGTGACGCGTCGTCGGTTGCCTATCTTCGTCCAGAAACCGCGCAGGGCATGTTCGTTGATTTTAAGAACGTGGTAGATACGGGGCGCGTAAAGTTGCCCTTCGGTATCGCGCAGATTGGAAAGTCATTCCGCAACGAGATCACGCCGCGGAATTATATTTTCCGTTCGCGTGAGTTCGAGCAGATGGAAATGGAGTATTTCATTTCGGAAGATGCGGATTGGGCGAAGGAACACCGCGCCTGGATCGACTGGTGCAAGGGCTGGCTGCTCAGCATCGGTGTGCCGGAAACTCATCTGTCGGAGTACAATCATCCTAAAGAGAAACTCGCTTTTTATTCCAAAGGTACGACGGACATCATGTTCAAGTATCCCTTCGGCGTTCAGGAACTGTGGGGTATAGCGGCACGCGGCAACTACGACCTGACTCAGCACGCAACGGCGAGTGGAAAGCCGATGGAGTTTTTTGATGAGGCAGCGAAGAAAAAATACGTTCCCCACGTCATCGAACCTGCGGTGGGTGTGGACCGGATTTTCCTGGCTGTACTGTGCTCGGCTTATGCGGAGGAAGACGTCAAGGACGATAAAGGCAATGTGGAGAAACGCACCGTGTTACGGCTGAGCCCGCGCATTGCGCCGATCAAGGTCGCGGTGCTTCCGCTCGTGAAAAACAAGCCGGAGTTGGTGCAGCGTGCCCAAGGACTCTATCAACGTTTGAAGCGAAAGTATCCCGTTTTTTACGACGAATCGGCTGCCATCGGCCGACGTTATCGCCGGCAAGATGAGATCGGTACGCCGTGGTGCGTGACCGTAGATTTCGATACGATCGAAAAAGACGGCACAGTCACATTGCGCGATCGCGACACGATGCAACAGAAACGCATCAACGAAGCCGAGCTCTTCGCGCTGCTGGACGAAAAGGTATTTTGAAATTTATCGCTGAGGAAGGAATTTTGAAGAGCAAAAGGCTTTGGATAAAATTCGATCCCCTGTTACTCGAACGTTTCAGAAAGAAACGTCATCCTATCAAAAATCATCCTTCGTTTGCATAGAAGGGATTAGTCCTTGCCTGTGGACACCTGGTGCCAAAGGGTGTGTCGTTTTGACGTGTGAAATCATTAACACTTTCTTTTCCCGCGGCTGGAGCCGGCCGATTACAGGTCATCGATGAACTGCGTGGTCTAGCGATCTTATTGGTCCTGACCTATCATATTTGCGGGGTGACCGGATTTCCGAACTACACTCATGGTGACATCGGTGTGGATATTTTTGTGTTTTTGAGCGGAACGGCGTTGGCGCTAAGTCACCGCCCGGAGGAGAGTGGCTGGAAATTCTTATTTCGCCGCTTTGCTCGGCTTCTTCCGGCGTATTGGATAACGCTAACCCTTTTCTGGTTGGGAGGCGTTTATATTCTCCATCGTCCAGCAGCACCCATGAATGTGATCGCACACTACCTGTGTATTCATGAGTTTTGGGGAGAGAGCTACTTTATGAGTTTCAATGACTCGTTTTGGTTTTTATCGCTGGCAGTTTTGCTTTATGGGGTCTTCACCATTCTACGACGTTGGTTCGATCGTTTGGATATTGTGATAGGAGTTGGTTTCATCCTGTCCTTTCTCGCAGCGTGGATAACCTTTAAATGGAATCAACCGTCCGTATTTCTGCATTTGGGACTCCGTCCAACGCTCTTCTTCGTTGGCATTCCTTTCGGTTTGTTGCTGAAGCATGGCCAAATCAAGATTCCCGTGACGCCATGGCTTGGCCTGGGCTCGATCTTCATCATCTATGGCCTTTTTGTCACTGGCTTGTTGGTGGGATATACAGCAGCGGGGTTTTCTGTCCTGTTCGGCTATTTCGCGATGAGGATCCATGCAGGAGATGCGGGCGAGCGCGTGCTTTGCCGACGCCTCGCTTGGCTGGGCACATTCTCGTATGAGATTTACCTTCTGCACCAGCCGTTGATTCGAGATTACAATGACTACATCTGGCGGTTGTTTAAGGGTGCCCCGCCTTCCGCTACCCAAACAGCCGTAGGCGTTGCTTTGGCACTCGTGCTAACTTATGAGCTCGCTCAAGGCTTGGCTAAGTTAGGGGGGTGGATTCAGCGCAAACTTCTTGGTCCGTCGCGAACGGTTAACGCCGAGACGAGCGAAATTCGAGTAAACCAGAAATTGTCATAGCGGGTGGTTAGGTAAATTTTACCCGGCGACTTTGGACTCAGTAACCTCCGAACGTACAGTTGGTGCGGCGGTGTTTGGGTCGCTCGTTCTTGCCGGCGTTTGCTGAGGGACTAGCCGGAGTTCCGTGCGGAGGAGCTCAAGTGCTTTGCCGCGGAACACGATGAGATCCGAACTCTCCGCAGCGAATGCCGTGTGTGCCCAACACCCGTTGGCACCGAGTTGGCCTTGGTCGATCACGCCGCCGGTTGGTACGATCGTTTCACCTTGGTCGGCGGTGATCAATTTCACCGAACCGCGACGCACGTAGAAATAGGCGCGACACTTTTCGCCACCATTGAACAACAGTTCGTCTTTCTGTAAGTGAATCGAGCGGATGATGTCTTCTGGGGGAGGAAGGAAGAGGCTGATGTCACGCGGGAAAAAAAGTTCGAATGTCCAATCGATCATTACACGGAGCCGGCGCGTGAAACCGGGAAGTTTCGCGAGGTAAACACTGCGCCACATCCACCAGGCAATAAAGCCGCGGAAATGCAGGCCGAAGACTTCGGCAACGGCTTCGCGTTCGCCGATCGTGGCCATTTGACCCATGTAGCGGTAGGTGAACGGATGCAGCGGTTGATTCTGCAAAGCACGAGCGAGATTTTGTGCGAGTTGGGTTCCTTGCCGCAGGGCGAGCTGGGCAGTGGGCGGGGCGATTTTCTGCGTGCCTCGGTCATTCCACGGTACGGCGGCACAATCGCCCGCCGCCCAGAGGTTCGGATGTCCGCCCACGCGCATGGAAGGTTCGACCGAAACGCGACCCTTGTCGGTCTGAATATTCAACTGTTTGCAGAGATCGAGAATGACGGGGTTGGGCGCATTGCCGATCGTGGACACGATGGTGTGCGCCTCGATGACGGTGCCATCGTCGAGCACGACGCAAGAGGCGGTGGCTTCGATCGCTCGGACATTTAAGCGAACCTCCATTCCCCGGCGTTCGAGCACCGTTCGTGCGTAGTCACCCAATTTTTCCCCAATCTCTTCCAACAAATGACTGCGACTGTGAACCAAGATTACACGAAGCGGGGTTGACTGAAGGTTTTTGTAGAAGCGACGTGCTCCTCGGATGAAGTCGAGCAGCTGGCCAGCCGTTTCAACCCCGGTGTAGCCGCCGCCCACTACGACAAACGTCAAGAGGCGTGCGCGTATGATGTCATCCTCCACCAAATTGGCCTCTTCAAGGCGGTTGATGATTGCAGCGCGCAGGCGCAGCGCGTCCGCTACGTTTTTCATCGGCCAGCCATAGTCCGCCATGCCCGGCACCCGGCTGAGATCGGTGACGCTGCCAAGCGTAACGACGAGGTGATCGAACGAAATCGTGTGGTTGCGGGTGAAGCGACCGCCGTCGAGCAGAAGCTCTTTTTTTGCCCAGTCGATGCTCTGAATGCCGCCTTGAAGGACGTCCACTCCTTTGCAGAAGAGCCGCAGTGGATTGACGACGTCGATGGGCGAAAGGGAAGAACCGGCGACCTCGGCTAGCATCGGTTGAAACACGAGAACGTTGCGCTCGGCGATGAGGGCGATCCGCTTGGAGCCGTGCCTGAATATTTTACCCAGAGTGCGCGCGCAATACGCCCCGGCGAACCCGCCACCTGCGATGACGACGTCGAATTTCATAGGCGCAGATGTACTTGTTCCGGGTTGAGAAGCAAACCTCGTAGAGTGAGGCACGCATCGTTTGGACAAGTTGATTCGTTGGTGTTACGCGGTCGTAACTTGAACTTGACCGAAGATAAGCTTTCGAAACCCGAAAATGTGAGAGGTTCCCGCGCTGAGTCGACCAGTGCGCGCGGTCTTTGCCAGATAGCATAAACAGTCAAAAGAAGGCTGTGCTATTAGTTCCGTCTTCCTCGGAGGAGAAAGGATTTATAGAAGAACCATGCTAGGTTTATACCCCCGTTCCCCTTTAGTGCAGCATGTCTGGTCCGACGAATCCCGATTACACGTCCATGCCCTCGGTATCAATAAACGCGCCCGCTGCCCATCGACGGACAAGTTTGGCGTATTTATATTCTTAAAAAAATGAAGTGCATCGCGTGATCCGGTTAAACTTCGTTAGTCGCCGTTAGCGAAACGGTTTTTGCGGAGACGCTATGAGCAGCGGTCTCTTTGTTAGTACCCCAAGCTCTACCCTCATACCCCAATGAAAAATTACCTAACTGGGTTAGTTATTGCTGCGTCGTGTCTTCTTTTTTTCGGTGAATTTAGAGTTTTCGGCCAGACAAAGCCGGAAGATGAACCCGTTAAATTACCCGAGTTCGCAGTTTCGGCGGATAAAGCGGATCCTTATGCTCCTGGCGACAGCATCTCGGCCGCGCGTATTCGAACGCCGTTGGTCGATACCGCTGCTTCGATCTCTGTTTTGTCGATCGATTTCCTCAAAGATATTGGTTCGGACAGTGTGCTGGATGCGACCCGGTATATTTCCGGCATGACGTCAGGTCGCGGGGGTGGCACCGGTGGCATTCTCGATCGCCATGTAATACGCGGTTTCGAAAACGATGGTCGGACAATCGATAACTTTCAGTCCGGTTTTCAAGTGAATTTCGATCCGCAATTCATCGAGCGCATCGAAGTAGTCAAAGGTCCTAACTCGATCCTCTCGCCGACGGGCACTCCCGGTGGCTCGATCAATGTCATCAGCAAGTCCCCGAGTTTCAAACAGGCAGATTATGTAGCCTTTCAGGTAGGTTCATTCGACGCGCAGAAGTTCACCGTTGATTCTACCGGCCCTTTGCCTTGGGGAAGCGACAAACTGGCCTATCGAATTGTCGCCAACACTCAGGACACCCGGTCGTATCTGCCCGGAAGGCTCAAGCTCTATGATTTGGAGGCGGCATTGTTGTGGAAGATTTCCTCAACCTCACAACTTACGATCAAGTATTTCGGTTTCGATTGGACGGAAAAAGGTGCGGTCGGTGCAGCGAACACGTGGGGCATCGGAGTCGATCCCAACCTTCCTTTTGGCGCGACGCTTTACAACACTCCGCCTCCGGAACTTGGCTTTGCGTATCGCGGCAAGAATGGGGTCACGGACTGGAGCACGCGCAAGGACCGCGTCAACATGCTGAATGCGGAGTACACGGTTGGCTTGGCGGATTACGTCAACATGCGTTTTGCCGGTAGCTTTTATAACGACAAGTTTGGGCAGGACCAAGGCTTGCCGTCGGTTCCCAATATCTCGACCAACCGCTACAATCCTTACACGGGAGTGCCGACGCCGAATCAGACGTGGGCCAAGGATGCGACGGGCACCTATGTGCCGACGTTTTCCTTGCTGTGGGATCCGACAAAGATTGCGCGTACCGCGACCTACATTCAGTCGCTCGGACAGCGCGCACAGTTGCAAAACGACTTCGCGGGAAACTTCAAAGCTGGACCGCTTTCCATTCAGCCAGTAGCGGGCTGGTCACTTCAGCACGATCTTACGTTTCCCAATTTCACCAAGTCGGTAGCGCTGCCGACCGTGAATCTTTTTGCGCCTGACGACAATCCAGCCAAACCGGACAAATCGACCTACACGACGAGCGTGTATCAATCGACCCATAACCGGCAGATTCAAGCGTATGCTTTTGGTCGCGTCGGTGCCTGGAACGATCGGGTCTTTTTCACCGGAGGTTCCGCACGGATCTGGCTAGATAATACAACGAGCAATTTGAGAACTGGTGTTCCCAGCACACTCGTCGATCATCACGACACTTATCTCGGTGGAATTCTCGCCAAACCGCTGCCCAACTTATCTGTTTACTATAGCTTCTCGACGAACGCGAGCGGCGTCACGTTTAACGGACAACCGCTGTGGCGTTCGGGCAAGGAGCACGAGTGGGGTATGAAATCCGATTGGCTAAACCAACGGCTCTCGTTCACTGCGGCGCACTTCCAGATCATACAAACCAATCTGACGACACCCAATCCGGCGTTTAACGTGGATCCGGTGAATAATCCGCAAAACCTGCTCTCCAACCAAAGTAACCGTGGATTCGAATTCGAACTGAAGGGTGGAATTACCAAGGATCTCTCAGTCATCGCGAGCTATACGACGATGAAGCTGCGCGATACTTTTGATCGACGTCCGCGCAATATTCCGGATCGCAGCGCCAGTGCGCTCCTCAACTATCATTTCTCTCAAGGTCAGTTGAAAGGCTTTGGAGCATTCGTCGGCGTAACGCATCAGGGCAACAGCGCCGGTGAGACACCTGCCTCGTCGGCGACGGCACTGGGCGTCATTGAGCAAGTAGGCTTCTGGATTCCTGCGTTTACGCTCTATAACGCGGGCGCCAGTTACAATTGGGGACGATATTCATTCAACCTCACGGTCGACAACGTCGCCAACCACAAGGGATTTTGGCAGGCAGCAGGCCGGGGCGCAGTTCCTCCAATTCCAGGCACCAATGTTCGGTTCGCGACAACGGTGAAATTCTAATTCACGATAACATATGCGACGGAGAGCGGCGTTGGGCGCATGGCACGCCAAAAGCTGGGCCTTCTAACACGCGCCTAAAATAAATAGGCCGACACGAAAAGTGCCGGCCTATTGGATTCTTGGATGAAAAAGAGACTCAAGTCCCCAAGGTCTTTAGGACCTTAAGAACATCGTTCGCCTGTTCCTTAGTGGAAGCGCTCAGATCGCGCCAAACGACTTTGCCGTCTTTGATGAGAAACGCCTGACGCTTGGCGAATCCCATGTTTGTCGGGACGCCAAATGCTTGTACCACGACTTTGTCATGATCGGCGATGAGCGTGAAAGGGAAGTGATACTTTTCTTTGAAGGCTTTTTGTGCATCAACCGTATCAGTGCTCACGCCAATTACCGTTACGCCCTGTTTTTGAAGATCCTCATAAGCGTCGCGCAGACTGCAGCCTTGAGCGGTGCATCCGGGAGTATCGGCTTTGGGGAAGAAGTACACCAGCGTGTAGCCCTTTTTGTAGACGTCGGCAAAGGCGAGTTTGTCGCCTGTTTCAGTAGGGGCGGTGACCTCCGGAGCTTTGTCACCTACGGCGAGCGGATCGGCGCGGAGAAAGGAAAAGAAGGACATAACGATAAGAAGGGTAAAGAAGCGGATAAGTTTCATAGCGTGTAGAGAATATCTGAACGGATACCTGGCGCAAGTTGTAGAAGATTATTTTTTAAATGTCATGAGCCAACGATCCAGGACTAAGCGGATGTCGGGATAGTGGAGCTGGCGGAGCAAGCTTGCAGGCGCGGAGGGACACAGTCAGGCAGCTCACTCATCTCTTATAACATTGAGCCTCTTTGCTTTTGCACGAGTTTTCAAAGTTCTTTATCTCTCCGAGTACCCTTCCGAAAACGGAAGAACGACGAGACGGCGAGGGGGATAGTGGCTCGCTATTGATGAATGGCTGGATGGGATCCACCTGCTAAACCAGCAGTCGCGGGTTCCTCCTCCGATTTACCGGCCAGGATTTTTTCCGCGGCTTTTTCCGAAATGCCGTGAGTAATTGTAACACCAAATCGGTCCCTGAGGTATTCCTCAAAGGAAAGCCATCGATCGTTGTATTTGATCGTCTTAGACCACGCGCAGACGGTTACGAAACGCTCCAGGTTTTGAAGTCTAAGCATGAGCCACCAAAAGACGGTAACCACCATAAGATCGATTAGGACTAAAACCCCATAGAAAACACTGATCCTCGTCATATGCTTCCGACCAGCCGCTTCCTGTTGAAGTAACAGAATTCCGGAGCTCGCATTCAGACGCGCTGTGAGGTCTCCGATTTGGTCCATGCTTCGCTCACCTTGGCGGCTACCGAACAGTTCCTGAGCTTCTTTATTTTTTCCGGAGGACTTAAGGGCAATGTCTGTCGAAAAAACTAGAAGGGTTTCGTGGACCAAGGGCCGAAGCTCCGTGACAAGCCTTTCTTGATCCGAATTTCCGTTTGTGAGTTTGGCGACTTTTTCCAGCCGTTCGGCCACGCGCCTTTGCGCTTCCCGGAAAGTTTGAAAGTAGTCTTCTTGGCCTGTGAGCAGGTAGCCGCGCTGTAAATTTTCACATTCAACCAAATCCATCGTAAGATCGGAAATAGTCTGGTTTACTTCCAAATGATGTGAGATCCGTTGAAACGATTTCGGCAGATCTTTTCCGCTCGAGAAAGCGAGAATCGACGCGGCAAGGAAAAGTACCAACGGCACGCACGTGACGAGGATGAAGAGCCGCTGGGTGCGAGGTCTATGAGCCGCGTCCATGGTGGATAAAGTGAATGGAATACCGATAAAACCATCCACAACGGCTCATTTTGGAGCAACTTGAGCGCGAAGGTTTCTTGAGCGGTTAACCTGAGCTAGGCAAACGACTACGAAATCTTTTTGACAACCTCATTCGACGGTCTTCGCGGTCGACTGACTTTCTTCTGAACGGGGGTTTACGTACCCTTCTAGAAAACGATGGAGCTCCGCCGCGAGCTTGGATCCAAATCCTGCTACTTCGGCGATCTTTTCAATTGTGGCGTTACGCAACTTTTCGATGCTGCCGAAATGTTCGAGCAACGCGGCTCGTCGCACGGGACCCAAGCCCGGAAAATCGTCGAGGACGGATTCGCGGATTTTGCGGGAACGCAGATCAGCGTTGTACGTATTTGCGAAGCGGTGTGCTTCGTCTCTCATTCGTTGCAACAGGTTAAGCCCTGGATGATTCAACGGCAGATTGAGCATCGGCCGTTCATCCGGGAAAATGATCGTTTCGTGTTGTTTCGCGAGACCGATGATGGGTGGTGGAACGATATCGAGTGCGATGAATGACTTAAGTGCTGCGCCGACCTGTCCTCGGCCCCCATCGATTACGATGAGATCGGGCATCGGTTTATTTTCATCGCGCAAGCGGCGATAACGGCGGCCGACGACTTCCTCCATGGCACGGAAATCGTCGTTGCCGACAAAGCTCTTTATTTGGAAGCGTCTGTAATTGTTTTTGTCCGGCTTTCCATTCGCAAAGTAAACCATCGAGGCCACTACGAACGTGCCCGAAATATGTGAAATATCGAAACACTCCATGATGCGCGGAGTTTGCGCCAATCCGAGTGTTTCGCCGAGCATGCGCATAGCGGTTTCACCTGCCTCCAATCGGGTTGGATCCATTCGTTCGAACGTGCGCGTTTTTGCCAGTGTCTTTTCCAGAGCGAAAACGACATCGCGCAATTCAGCCGCCTTTTCGAACTCTTGTTTTTCTGCGGCTTTCTGCATTTCGAGGCGAAGCGTCTCGAGCCATTCGCGAGATTTGCCTTCGAGAAATGTACAGGCATCGTCCACGCGCAGCCGATAAATATCCGTACTCACTTCGTTCGGAAAACCGTAGAGGTCCTGCCTCACATCGTCGTAAAGCTGCCAGCGTCCGTCCGGAAGTTTTTGGGGCGTCGCATCTCCCAATAAAATACCGTACTGGCGACGCATCTGCGCCAGCGTTTTCCGCAAAAGGCCCGCGTGGGCGAACGGACCGAAATAGCGCGATCGGTCGTCTTTTTTTATTCGCGTGAGACGAAAACGCGGCAGTTCTTCACCCGAGTCAACGCGTACGAGAAGGAAGCGTTTGTCATCAGTGAAATCCGTATTGTACTTTGGTTTCCACTGTTTGATGAGCTTGCCTTCCAGCAGCAAAGCCTCGGGTTCGGACTTCACTTCGACTGTTTCGAAATCTACGATCATCTCGATCAACGCGCGGATCTTCGGATGGAGCACCATACCGCGCGATGGCTGAAAATAGGTAGAGACACGCTTCTTTAAAGATTTGGCTTTGCCGACGTAGATGATCCGACCCAGGCGATCTTTCATCAAGTAGACGCCTGGTTTATCAGTAAGGCGCCTAACCTTTTCCTTTAAGTTTACTGTTTCGTCGGCTGGCATTTTGGCTAATTTAAATTATGCTGCGTTACACTTAATACAACACCAGCAAACCATTTCACCGAAAGCTTCCCTTTGAAAACCGCGCGCCGCTACGAACTCCTCACGCTCGGAGATGAACTGTTATTAGGTCTGACGGCAAATGGTCACCTTACTTTTATTGGTCAGCAATTGGGCCGGCGCGGTGTACAATTGCAGCGCAACGTAACGATCACAGATGAGGCGGATGCCATTGCAGCTCAGTTCAAGAAAAGTTGGGCCGACGCGGATGTGGTGATTACAACAGGAGGATTGGGGCCAACTTGCGACGATCGCACGCGGGAGGCTATTGCGGAAATACTTGGGCAAAAACTTGTTTTAGACCCGTCCGTCGAACAGCACATCAAAGATCGCTTCGTGAAATTCGGTCGAAAGATGACGCCGAATAATTTGAAGCAGGCATATCGGCCGGAGAGTGCCCAGGTGATCCCGAATCCCAACGGCACTGCACCGGGTCTTTGGATCGAGCAGGACGGTAAAGTATTGGTCATGCTGCCCGGTCCGCCCAATGAGTTGCATCCGATGTTTACCGACGAGGTGCTGCCTCGCTTGGCGACGCTTGGCTATTTGCTCGACCGAGAAGCTTACATTCAAATACGCACGGCGGGGGTGGGTGAGTCTTTGCTCGAGACAAAATTTCAACCGATTTTCGCGTCTTATGGAGACGCCTTAAGCATCGCCTATTGTGCGCATCAAGGCGCGGTTGACTGCCGATTGAGTTCGCCGAGCGGAGCGCTATCGCTCCAAAAATTACAATTAATTGCAGACGAATGCGCACTCCTCTTGCGCGAAGACTTCGTGTGTTTTGGCCACGACTCCCTGGCTAAAGTGACTTGTGATTTGCTTCGCACGTGCGACAAAACGCTGGCGGTTGCGGAGTCGTGTACCGGTGGATTGTTGGCCAATAGTTTCACGGACGTTTGTGGCGCGACCAAATTTTTCCGGGGAGGGATCGTTTGTTATAGCAACGATTCCAAGGTCCAGCTCCTCGATGTGCCAGAATGTTTGTTGGCTCAGCATGGTGCGGTCAGCGCGGAAGCTGCGATTGCGATGGCAACCGGCGCAGCGGAGGCACTCGAAGCTGATTACGGTTTAGCGGTTACAGGATTTGCTGGTCCGTGTGGCGGTACAGAGGAAAATCCGGTTGGCACAATCTATATTGGACTTCATTCGCCGGAGGGAATTTGGAGCCATCGATTAAATTACCCGGGCCCTCGCATCGCGGTGAAGCATCGTGCGGTTAACGCCGCGCTCGATTGGTTGAGACGCGAAATCGTGAGAGAGGCAAGACTGGGTTCAGCGCCGAATCCCACATCGACTCCAGAAGCCGTTCGCTAGTTGTTGACGGGAATGACACCTCTCGGGGTTGCCGACTGAAATTAGGCTTCCTTTTAAGCGCGGGGTCGTGTCTTTGATGAGGTTCGTTTATGGCCCACGCGTTCACGTTTATTTGCGGTGCAGACGACTACTTGGTCGGTCGCATGGCTCAGGAGAGGTTCGCCGAAGTGGCGAAGGAGATCACCGACGAATTTTCTCGTGAGGTTATCAACGGCTTCGCCGTGAACGTCGCCGAAGTCGAAGCAGCCATCAATCGCTTCAGGGAAAGTGTGCAAACCGTTGCGATGTTTGGAGGACAACGTGCAGTGTGGCTCAAGGACGTGAACTTCCTGGCTGACACGGTCACAGGACGCGCGGAAAGCACGTTGAAACAGGTCGAAGTTTTGCAGGAACTCCTTCAGAAAATTATTCCAGCTGAGACCGCAGTGGTGATAAGCGCAGCCCCGGTCGATCGCCGCAGAGCGTTTCTTAAGTGGTGCGAAAAGAACGCGGATTTCTCCCTTGTTGGCGGAGACACCGATGGAAGCGGATTTGGTTTGGAGCAAGTCGTTCTGTCGGAAGCAAAAAATCTTGGAGTTGTTTTCTCCCCGGACGCGCTTGCGTTGCTCCTGGCTCGGGTAGGCGCAAACACGCGCTTGTTGGTAGAAGAGGTGAGGAAGCTCGCTACGTTTGTTGGCGATGGTTTGACGATTGAAGAAGACAACGTGGCAGAATTGACTGCCAACGTAGCGGAAGGAGATTTTTTCGAGGGCGCCGAGGCTTTTTTTTCCGGGAATTTGGGTCGAACCTTGGATGCATTTCATCGCCATTTTTTTTCTGGCGGAGATGCACGTCCGTTACTGAGTGCCCTGCAAAATAGAAACCGCATTCTTCTTCAGATCCGTGCTCTCATCGACGCCGGTGACGTTCGCCTTGGGCCACGGGGTCTCGACCAAGCGGGCTTCAGTCAAGCGGCGCAACGCTACGCGACTGCGTTCACGGGTGCGCCAGAAAAGAGCTCATACAATTTGTTCACGCAAAACCCGTGGTATCTTGGCAAGCTGGCGGGATCCGCAAAACTGCCGGCTCTCCGGCGGCTAATTGATAATCAACAAGAATTTATTCGCGCGTTCGAGGAAATCATCTCGCGCCCGCAGGAGCAGGAAGACGTTTTACGCGATCTGGCCGTGCGCTGTTTGACGTGATCGAGCGAATTCGCGCCTAGCCTTAACGGACGCCGCCGAAAACGCCAAAAGCTCCATTTCGCCAAAAGCAGTCGGGCTCCTTGAACCCGGCATCGGCGAGCAGTTTTAGTTCGGTGAAAAGCGGCGGATAGTAGTCCTCTTTTGACCACGCAGCGAAATGTTTAGAAACCTCTTCATCGGCGATGTCCTGCGAGTGCATGAAGCCGCGCCAGCCAGCAAACGCTTCAGCGTTCGGTGCAGGCGCCTCCGATACGATCGCATCTGCATTGAGAAAAACTCCTCCGAGTCGGAGTGAAGCGTAGATATGGGAATAAATCTGCGCTTTTATTGCCAGATCTTTTACGTGATGCAGCGCGATGCAGGCTACGACCGCGTCGCAGGGAGGTAACGGCTCCGCGAATGATTTTTTCACCAAATGAATGCGGTCGCCAAATCGAGCGAGGCGGTGACCCGCAACCGTGAGCATGGAAGAATCGGTGTCCCATACCTCGACGTGTGAGTGCGGAAATCGTTCAGCCACCGCTTCGGCCAAGGCGCCGGTGCCCCCACCGAGATCAAGTATGCGACTGGTTGACGGAAGAATGCGTTCTAGCAGAGCCAGTTGGATGCGTCGCATTTCATCATATCCGGGAATGAATGTGCGGATAATGCGATCATAGTCTTCGACTTTGAGCCCGAGATGAGATTCGACCGAGTGAGCCATGGAGATCGGTAAACAAGGAAAATAAAGGTTTGGCGAGGCGATGATTTTCCTATCGCACCTCATGGGCGGATTTGTTTGTCTGCGCGCTCTTTGAAGACGACTCCTGTGTCCACCGCAAAACCCGTTCAAGCTGATTCAGGTTCAGAGTCAGCTGCCCCGGTTATACCTAATGTTCTGGCCGAGCGCTATGCGTCGCCCGCTATGAAAGACCTGTGGTCACCCAGCGGGCGCATCTTGATTGAGCGGGATTTTTGGATCGCGGTGATGAAGGCGCAGCGCGATCTGGGCGTCGCCATTCCTGCCGAAGCAATCAAGGACTACGAGCGCGTGCGGGATATCATTAACGTAGCGTCCATCCAGCGGCGCGAACGCACCACGCTGCACGATGTGAAGGCCCGCATCGAAGAGTTTTCCGAACTGGCCAATCGGCAATTCATTCATCTTGGACTCACGAGTCGCGATCTAACCGAGAACGTGGAGCAGTTGCAGGTGCTCCGCTCGCTCAAGGTCGTTCATTTGAAAACGGTCGCCGCGCTTCTGGGTTTTGCGCGTCAAGCCGAAGCGCACCGCGATCTGATGATCACCGGGCGGACGCACAATGTGCCGGCTCAGCCCACGACACTGGGAAAACGCTTCGCGATGTTTGGGCAGGAGTTGTTGATTGCTTTTACCCGTTTGGAAGAGCTCATCGCGCGATATCCGGTGCGAGGGCTAAAAGGAGCGGTGGGCACGCAGCTCGACCAGCTTACGTTGTTGGGTGGCGATGCCGAAAAGGTGGCGCAACTCGAAGGTCGCATTATCAAGCACCTCGGCTTTAGGGCGTCGTTTTTTGCAGTCGGTCAGGTTTATCCACGCAGTTTGGATTTCGAAATTGTGTCCGCATTGTTTCAAGTCAGCGCTGCCGCAGCCAGTTTTGCACACACGCTCAGGTTAATGGCTGGACAGGGCTTGCTTACGGAGGGATTTCAACCGGGCCAAGTGGGTTCGTCCGCCATGCCGCACAAAGTAAACGCGAGAAACTGTGAGCGTATCTGTGGGTTTAATACGATCCTCAACGGCTATGTCGCTATGACCGCCGGTTTAAGCGGCCACCAATGGAATGAAGGCGATGTTTCCTGCTCAGTGGTGCGTCGTGTCGCGTTGCCCGATGCATTCTTTGCCCTGGACGGCCTCTTGGAAACGCTGCTTACCGTCTTGAAACAGATGGAAATATTTCCGGCCGCAATTTCCGCGGAGAACGAACGGAATCTTCCGTTCCTCGCTACGACCACAATTTTGATGGAGGCGGTAAAGGGTGGGGCGGGTCGCGAGACTGCGCACGAAGCGATCAAGGAGCATGCGCTGGCTGCGGCGAAGGCGATTCGTTCAGGGGGCGACGCGGACCTGCTCAACCGACTTGCCGGCGACAAGCGCATTGGTTTGGGGAAAAAAGCGCTGCAAACGATTTTGACGGAGAGCGAACGCTTCGTGGGCACCGCCCCGCATCAGGTCGATGCGTTTCTTGCGGAAGTAAAGCCTTTGACGCGGAAGAATCCCAAGGCCGCGACCTATCAACCGGGCAAACTGCTTTAACACACCTTAGCGTTCAGCAGGCACGACGATCACTGGACAGCTTGCTTTCCGCAGGACCGCGGTGGTGGTACTGCCAACCAGCAAATCGTAAAGTGCGGTGTGGCCGTGTGAACCCATGATGATGAAATCCGCATTGGTTTCTTCGGCAACGCGAAGAACCGAATCGGGCGCCCTTTCGGTTAACATGCGCGCTTCGGTTTCGATTCCCCGGGCTAGCAACGATTTTTCCTCTTTTGCGAGACGCTTGTTCGCCGATTTCTCCGCCTCTTGGCTGGCCTGCACAATAACAGCGGGATCGACGATCTGCTCGCCAGTCACGAAAGTCGGAGGATTCGCGTGGACCAAAACGATCTTCGCACCCAAGGCCTCGGCCAGACTCCGGGCTGTTTTGAGAACCTGATTGGAAACTGGTGAGAAATCGATTGCGACGACGAGACTCTTTTTCATGGTTCTGCCTTTATGGAGAAGACGAGGGCGGTTGGGGTACGTATCCACGTCTAAAAACCTTCGTTTCCTAGCTAAACCTCGCAGTTCTTATTTAATGAAAGACAGGTACAAAGGCATGATGTGCCCGTAGAAAAACGTTCCGGAAATTTAGTTTGCCAGTGCCGAAGCTTCTGACTTTGGTCTTCCTTCCTGTTGTTTTAACTTTTCACCCTTTTATACCATGGCAGAACTCGTAGGAAACGTTTTGGTCGGTCAGTCCGGAGGCCCAACCGCCGTCATTAACGCCAGTATCGCAGGCGTTGTCGCCGAGGCCCTGAACCACGGTTGCATCGAGGAAATCTACGGTTCGCTCAATGGCGTGTTGGGCATACTTCAGGAGGACTTGATTGACCTCGCTTCCGAGTCTCAACAAGCCATCCGCGGGCTTCGTTACACTCCCGGTGCGGCTTTGGGCACCGTACGTTATAAGCTCAAAAAGCAGCAAGATTTCGATCGCGTACTCGAGGTCTTCAAAGCGCACAACATCCGTTACTTTTTCTATGCCGGTGGCAACGATTCGCAGGATACCGCTGATAAGATCTCGAAGGTCGCCCAACAACAAGGCTACGAGCTACGCGTAATCGGCATTCCCAAGACGATCGACAACGATCTCCCCGCCACGGATCACTGCCCTGGTTACGGTTCCGTGATCAAGTATGTATCGACGACCGTTCGTGAGCTGGCCTGCGACAACGAAGCCATGGGCCAAAACGATTTG
>WNFI01038407.1_pt1 | contig 27203 bp, 26 predicted proteins | sample 5400471 | NCBI WGS metagenome assembly WNFI01 (sample SAMN13153348, study PRJNA577476) | soil metagenome | isolation source: 100 cm saprolite on Douglas fir-dominated hillslope | place: USA:California | collected 2013-09-17
CATGCTTGCATTCGTTCCGTCATTTTATCGTCACGGTCTGAATAACCGCGTGCAAGCGGTGCTGGCGTTCGCTCAGCTTGCCTTCAGGGCGAGCGGAGCTGGTCACGATCAGCTGGAGCGGATCAACGAGCAAATCTGCAGGCTCTGCAGCGGCTGGCCGGTCGAGCGGCTCGCCGAGATGCCACGCCGCGACCATGGTGGCGGGCGTCATGCCCGCACAGCTCGACCGGCAAGACATGTGAACACCCGGTTCGATAAAGATCACGAATTGATCACGGCTAGGCCTTCCCAAGCCGGCCGATCCGTCGTAGAAATGAGTTAACGGACCACTGGTCCTGACACGGCAACCGGGCACCCACGCGCGACCAGCCGCGGGAGGCGGCCGAGGCGGGGGCACCCAGGAGTACCGAACGCCGCAGGCGACTGAGGCGAGGTGCCCCGTCCGGCAGTGAAGGTGCACGCTTGGTAACCCGGACCTGACGTGTTTCAGGCGGCGCCCCGCCAGGGGCGCCGCCTGCTTCGCGTTTTCCGCGCCATTCGTGCGAGGGTTGCCAGGACGGCGGTTTCCGCGGGCCAATCACGGCGGCTAGCGCTCCGCGGGACACCGGCCGCAGAATTCCCGTTGATGCCGAATGCGGCGCCAGGCGGTTGCCACATGGCGTCATGCGGGAGACTGGACCGAGAGCGAGGAAGGGAGGGAGTATGGCCGAAACCGTGTATGGAGGCCAGGCAACTGCCACGAAGGAATCTCTGGGTGACCTTGTCGCGCTGGCCGTCAGTGACATCTCACAGCTCATCAGGTATGAAGTCGACCTGGCGAAGCTGGAACTCAAGTCCGATGCCCGCCGGCTCGGGATCGGCGCGGCGCTGTTTGGAATAGCCGCATTCGCCGGCTGCCTTGTGCTCATGGTGCTGAGCTTCGCGTTCGCCTACGGGCTGATGGCCTTGGGCATCTGGCCCTGGGCGGCCTTCTTGATCGTCGCGGGGACCTACGTCCTGCTGGCCGCCCTGGCGATCCTGATCGGATTCACCAGGTTCAAGGGACTGACGGCACTGCGCAAGACCCGCAACACCGTTTCCGGGGACCTGGCGCTGATCAAGAGGGGCGACTCGGACTCCCTATCCGCCTCAGCGGGAGTCAGGTAGGCGATGGCACCCGGCGACGCGTCGATCTACCTCGACGGCCCGTGGTCGCACCGCTCGGTGAGCGCAAACGGCACGCGCTTTCATATCGCGGAGAGCGGCGACGGGCCGCTAGTCCTGCTGCTGCACGGATTCCCGCAGTTCTGGTGGACCTGGCGGCACCAGCTGAGCACGCTGAGCAAGGCCGGCTTCCGCGCCGTCGCCGTCGACCTGCGTGGTTATGGCGGCAGCGACAAGCCGCCCCGCGGCTACGACCTGATCACCGCCGCTTCCGACGGAGCCGGCCTGGTCCGCTCGCTCGGCGAGGCCAACGCCGTCGTCGTCGGCCACGACTGGGGCGGCATGATCGCCTGGACGATGGCTGCCTACTTCCCGAAGGTGACCAGGCGGCTCGCGGTAGTCTCTGCGGCGCATCCGCTCCGGCTGCGCGCGGCAGTGCTCGCCGACCCGTTCGGCCAGGGCCGGAGCAGCGGTTACACGCTCGGCTTCCAGATGCCGCTGCTGCCCGAGCGGCAGTTGCTGCGCCGCCACGCCGAGCGGGTGGGCATGTTGCTGTCGTCGTGGGCCGGGCCTGGCTGGCCCGACCAGGAAACCGAGCGGATCTACCGGTCGGCGATGAGCCTGCCATCGGTCGCGCACTCCGCGCTTGAATACCACCGCTGGCTGCTCAGGTCCAGGCTGCGCCCAGACGGCATGCGGTACGTGCGGATGATGCGGACGCCGGTCCAGGCGCCGACGCTGCAGATCCACGGCGCCCTTGACAGCTGCGTCCGCCCGCGGGCCGCGCGCGGTTCCGGCACCTACGTCGACGCGCCGTACCGGTGGCGGCTCATCGACGGCGCAGGGCACTTCCCGCACGAAGAGGTGCCCGAGCGGTTCGACCTTGAGCTCCGCTCCTGGCTGCTCGACCCCGAGGAGGCGGTCCGGCTGGCTCAGCGGCTGATCGACGAGGGCCGGCCGTTCCACGCGCACGAGGTGCTCGAGTCGGTATGGAAGTCCTCGCCCAGCGTTCACCGTGACCTATGGAAGGGATTGGCCCAGATCGCCGTCGGCCTGACGCATGCCAGGCGAGGCAACGGCCGCGGAGCGGTCGCGCTGCTCAGGCGCGGCGCGGCCGCGGTAGGCCGTTACGTCCCTGGCGCCGGCCGCGATCAACGCGGCGAGTTGCCGGACACGCTTGACCTGGCCGGCGTCCATGCGGCCGCCACCGGCCTCGCTGACTTGATCGATGCCCGCGGCCTCGACGCCGTGACTACCGACGATCTTCGGTTCCAGCTCGGGCCGCCTGGGGCCGCTGATGGTTGAGCCGCAGGCGGCGGACCGCTGGTCCAGCTACTGGCAGCCGCCGGTGGCCACGGCCGCGGTCCGGTTCCGGCCGAGCGCGATGTCGCGGGCGAGCTGGTTGCTGGTCAGCGCGTATCCGGTCCTCGGCACGGCGACCGCGGCAGCGAACACCATCCCGTAGACCTGGCCGTTTCTCGGCTCGATCAGCGGGCCGCCTGAGTTGCCCGGCTTGATGGTGGCACGGATCGGGTAGATGTCACGGACAACCCGCTTGTTGTTATAGATGTCGGGGCCGCTGGCGGACTCGGACCTGCCCAGCCGGGCCGGAGTAGCGGTGAACGAGGCATCGAGCGGGTAGCCTGCCACGATTGCGCTGGCGCCGAACGGCGCGGGGCCAGCGAAGTGCAGGGCTGGCAAGTCCAGGCCTGGCACGTACAGCACGGCGATGTCGCTCTCCGGGTCGAAGAGCACGACCTTGGCTGGATTCGCGGTTGTTGCGGTCCTCGTGTACACCTCGGGTCCGCTGACGCCCGCGACCACGTGAGCATTGGTGACCACATGGTCCCTGCTGATCACGAAGCCGGTTCCCTCGATCGTCCGGGTGCAACTCGGAGCCAGGCCCTCGATCTTGATCACGCTGTTGCCGTCCCGGCGCAGGCCGACGGAGTCCAGGACGTGCGGGTCAAGCTTCGGCACGCTCAGCGCGTTGATCTCGCCGGCTATCGCGGGAAACGGCGGCGCGTAGGCCACGAGGCTGCCGATCAGCCAGGCAAGCACGAGGATGGCGACTACATTCACGGCGGCCCCGCCGATGGAGTCGAGCAGGGTCGATGGCCGGCCGGTGACCCGCGAGCGGAGCAGCACCCCGAACGCCGAGGCGACCAGCATCCCCCCAACCGCCGCGGCGAAGACGCCGATGATGGCCAGGACCGCCTGCAGGTTCTGGCGGCTGGTCAGCGCCATCGTGATGCCAGGCGCCAGATAGATGCCGACCAGGGCGCCGCCGGTGAAGCCGACGAAGCTGAGAACTCCGATGATGAAGCCCTGCCGGTAACCGGCGACAGCGAACGCGGCCGCGAGCGCGATCAGCACCAGGTCGAGGAGGTCACCGGACACGGCTTAACGGTATCGGTGATCCGGGCCGCGGGAAACGAGAGCGGGCGGTCAGCTCACCGGATCCGCGCCGTCGATTCCCGTCAGCGTGACGCCGGCCGGCAAGTCGAGCACGCTGGCCGCGTCCCACGGCCGTTCCCAGCCGCCCATCGCCAGGAGCCGGTCGATCACGAACGCGGTGAACCCCCAGATCAGCATCTCCCCGGCCTGGAAGGCCGGTCCCGCCTGACCGGACGGATACCTGATCATCAGCCTGCGGCCAGGGTCGGCGAGGTCCGCCACCGGCACCCTGGCCACGGACGCGACCTCGGCCGGGTCGCCAGGCGCCACCGGGACGGGCTCGCGCCACCACGCCAGCACGGGCGATACCCGGTAACCGGAACGCGAGATATACAGATCGGGCAGCAGCGCGATGACGTCGACCCCGCCGGGATCGACGCCGGCCTCCTCCGCGGCCTCGCGCAGCGCCGCGCCGATCGGCCCGTCATCCTCAGCTTCGATGACGCCGCCGGGGAACGCGGGCTGGCCGGCGTGGCGGCGCAGCGAGTTGCTGCGCTGCACGAGCAGCACGTCAGGCCCGGGCCCCGGGTCACCGAAAAGGATCAGGATCGCCGAATGCCGGCCGCCATCGGCCGGCGGCCGCAGCCCGGCCGGTACCTCCATCCGTTCGGCGGCCCTGGCCAGGTCGCGCAGCCAGCCAGGCACCTCAGCGACCTGGGCGCCAGGTACCTCCGCGGTCCGGGCGCCCGGGCACCCGGGCGCCGACGGCGCCGGCCCGCCGTCGCATCCGGTTGCCGTCACGAGAAGGGACCAGCCTTGACCAGCTTCGCGGCCACCGCGGGATCGGTGGGGCCCTCGCCGTAGGACGGGCAGAGCGCGGCGATTCCGCACGCGCCGCAGGCCGGCCTGCGCGAATGACAGACCCGGCGACCATGCCAGATCAGCCGATGCGAGAGCATCGTCCACTCCGATCGGGGGAACAGCGCCCCCACCTCCTGCTCTACCTTCTCCGGGTCATCGGACGCGGTCCAGCCGAATCGCCTGGCGAGCCGGCCGAAGTGAGTGTCGACGGTGATGCCGGGAATTCCGAATGCGTTGCCGAGCACGACGTTCGCTGTCTTCCTGCCGACCCCGGGCAGCGTGACCAGGTCCTTAAGCCGGCGCGGCACCTCTCCGCCGAACCGCTCGCACAGCGCCTGGCCGAGTCCGATGATGCTGGTGGTCTTCGCCCTGAAGAACCCCGTGGTCACGATGATCTTCTCGATCTCCTCCCGGTCCGCGGCGGCGTAGTCGGCGGCCGTGCGGTACTTGGCGAAGAGCACCGGCGTGACCTGGTTCACGCGCCTGTCCGTGGTCTGGGCGGACAAGATCGTGGCGACCAGCAGCTCAAGCGGCGTCCGGAAATCGAGCTCGGTGTGCGCATCGGGATACAGCTCGGCGAGCTCCCTGTTGATCCGCCGTGCTCTGCGGACGAGCGCGGTCCGTGACGGCTCGCCCTTCGGCCTCGCGGACGACGCGGTCATCACAGGGCAAGCCTACGGTCCGGAGCCGACCGCGCAGTCCGCATGCACCGCACAGTTCTCCAGGCGGAACGGCATGATGGCCGGGTCCAGGCCAGCATGCTCAGCCTCTGCGCGCCCGACGTGCCGCCCGAGCACGACGGTGACCACGGCATCCGCGCCTGCGCTGCGTAACGCCATCGCTGCCGACTGAGCACTCGACCCGGTCGTCCACGTGTCGTCGATCAGCAGGACCTTCGCTCCTGGCAGCGCAGCTGCCCTGAACCTGCTCGGATCCAGGTCCCTGACCTGCTCGCCGCCCGGCCGGGCGCGAAGCTCGGCCCAGGGCCCGGTCAGATGCTCAGCGACAAGCGCGCGCAAGGGGTGCGTGCCTGGCCTGGCGCGAGCTGTCGGCACCACGGCCAGGTGAGTCGGACCAGATATGCCCGCCGCCCGCCACAAGCAAGGACCATGATCATGCAGGAAGACGGTCAATAACGCGCGCACCGTCAGTTCCGCCCGGCCGACGGTCTCCGCGGTCATGCGCACGGACTTGTACTGCCACAGGCACCGTGCGTGCGGGCCGCCCTTGATCGCGAACGCGACCGGCACCACGACATCGGCGAGGCTGCCGGGAGCGCACTGCAGGTGCAGGTCACACTGATAGCACCGGGCGGAGCGGCGCCCGCAAGGCCCACGGCAGACGGAGCACAGCCGCGAAGACGTCGCCTGCGGCGCGCTAAGCATCGGCTCCTGAGCGCGCACCAGCGCGCGCAGGTGCGACCAGCCCGCCGGAGCCGCGTTCCGTGGTACCGGCCAGGGGGTCTCGTCCAGCACAGCGCCACGATAGGCAAAGCCTCTGACAATTTGCCTAGCTTCATCAGCACCACCCGGCACTCGCTCTGGGTAGCCGATAGGCTGCGACACCAAGGCTCCGGTGGTCCGGTAGTCTCTGCGGGAAGCACCCGCTGGCCTCGTGGCCACCGTTTGGGAGGCTGCCGGTTGGGCATTGCCGCCAACGGCAGGTCCAGCTGAATTGGCCTGCCTGCTGGGGCAGCGCCCCCTGCCAGCACCGAACATCAGGCCACGCGGCCGCCCAAGCCAGCGAGCACAGCACAGACACAGCCAGCCACGATCGGGACGACCGTAAATGCGAACTGAGCCACGAAGCGGACCCCCGGCGTCCGAGGCGCCGGCATCTGGGGTCAACGGGACCAAGGGCAGGTCGGCGGCTTCCGCGGCCGCCGCGGCCGCGACGCCCGGGCACTCCTCTCGCGCCGGCCGCAGTGGGGCTGGCAGATGGATCGCCCGCCGGCACAGCGCGGTCGCGCTGATCGGCAAGACCCCGTCAGTGCTGCGGTACCACTGGCTGGCATCGATCCTGATCGCGGCGGGCATCGCCCTCCGCGTGCTCGCCCAGATGGCCTACCACCCGGCCATCATCTACATCGACACCCTGAAATACCTGTACAACGCGTGGCCAGGTTCTGATCCGGTCGCCTACCACGTGCCGCTGAGGCTGATCCTGCTGGTCGGCGATCTCGGCACGGTCGAGGTTGTCCAGCACGTGCTCGGCATCGCGATCGCGGTCACCATATACGTCGTCATGCTCCGCCGTGGCCTGCCGCGCTGGCTGAGCGCGCTGGCCATCGCACCCGTGCTGCTCGACGCCTACCAGGTCCAGGTCGAATCGATGATCATGCCCGACATCTGGTTCGAGGCCCTGGTCGTGGCCGGCCTGGCCGTCCTGCTCTGGCGGCCGGTGCCCAGCATGCGGCTTGCCCTGCTCGGCGGCGCCCTGCTCGGGCTCTCGATCGGCATCAGGCAGATCGGCGAGGTGCTGATCATTCCCGCGCTCATCTTCGTCGTGGCCATGGGCGGCGGCTGGCGCAAGATCGTCCAGAATGGCACGGCCGTCGCCGGCGCGTTCGCGCTGGCAGCGCTCCTCTACCTGAGCGTGAATGACCAGCTCGCAGGGCACTTCTGGATCTCGCGGTCCCCGGTCAGTCTCACCTACGGCCGCATGGCGTCGGTGGCCGACTGCGCGACGCTCAAGCTCCCCAAGGTGGAACAGCCGCTGTGCCCGACCAAGGCACAGCAGGCCAAGGGCCCGGACTGGCTCGACCACGACGTCGCCTCGCCGCTGCGCACGTACGACCAAGGCCTTTCGATATTCCTGGTCGCGCAGAAGGACCAGTTCGTCGCGAACTTCAACAGCGCGGTAGAGCGCCAGCAGCCCACGCGGGTCATCTCCGGGATCCTGCGCGACGCGGTAAAGCTATTCGCCGTGACCAGGGTCACCAGCCCGGGTGATACGTCGATCCTCCGGTGGCAGTTCCAGCGCCAATTCCCGACGGCCCAGTACGGCCCGTGGATCTCGGTTCGCGACAACGCCATCTGGCTGGACATCGGCTCGCTGCAGTCATCGACCCATGTGAAATTGAACCCCGCCTACGGGGGCGCTCCGCAGGTCGACAAGCCGATCGCGGCGTTCCTGCGCGGGTACCAGCTCGGTGGCGGCTACACGCCCGGGCCGCTATACCTGCTGTGCATCATCGCCGGCCTGGCCGGGTCCGTCCTCGCCTTCATGCGCAGGCCACGCGCCAGGGCCGCCAGGCCGACCGCGCTGGCCTGCCTTTTCTTCTTCGCGACCGGCGTGTTCGTGCTCGGCGGGTCCGACCTGTTCGAGTTCACCTGGCGGTACCAGATACCGGGGATCGTCACGCTGCCTCCGGCCGCGGCCCTTGGCATCGGCGCCCTGATCCTCGCGGCCCGTAAGCCCCGCGCGCCCGTTCCCGCTGACACCGTCGCCGGACGAGAACCGGAGATGGCTACGCAAGCACCGTGACCGGATCGCCGGCGGCCGCGTGACCAGCCCTGGGGCGGCTCCTGACAGCTAGCGGAGGCCGGCGAAGAGGTCCGTCTCCTGGTCTGGCGCCTGAGTTTGGTTACGCACCCGGATGAAGCATTCGTAGCCGAACGCCGATGCCACGATCTCCGGCGGGATCTTGCTGAACCACGAATCGGTGATCTGGCTGGCATGGGCCATCAGCGCGTCGCGCTTGCGCTCCAGAACCGCCCTGATATCCACCTCGGTGGTGATCCGTGCCTCGGACTCGGCGATCTGGCGCTCCTCGTCCTCGGTCATCTCCCATTCGGGGAAGTCCTCGCCAGCCGCGCGGAGCGCCTCGAACACCTTCCGCCACTCACTCCGTCGCATCGCGGTCAGGTAAAGCTTTGCCGGTATATCCGTCTTCTCCACAGCCGCGATAGCGGCCCGCGCCGCGTGCACATGATCTGGATGCTGGTACGCGCCGTCCGGGTCATAGGTGATCACGACTTGCGGGCGGTAGCGCTCGATCAGGCCGCTGATCCGGTCGGTCACCTCGTCCAGCGGGATGTTGCAGAACGCCTCAGGGCTGTGCCGGTACTCCCATTCAGGCATGCCGGAATCGTGGTAGCCGAGCAGCTCAAGCTCGGCGACGCCGAGGTGCTTGCATGCCTCGCGCAGCTCGGCCAGCCTGGTCAGCGCGACGTCCGCCCGGTCGTGGCCGTCCTCGCCCGGCTTGATGCCGGCCGGTCCGTCGCCAAACTCGCCATTGGTACAGGTGACGACGATCGTCCTGACACCCTCGTCCGAATACGTCGCCAGAACGCCGCCCGTGCTTGAGGATTCATCGTCAGGGTGGGCATGGACTGCCATCAGAGTCAGTGGCTGGTTCATACCTTGCAATCTACTTCAGCCCTGTGTCAGTCCCGGCTGCCCGGACCGGCCCTCGGACCTGGCCCCTGACCTGCCTGCGAGCCCCGCCCTCGCGCTGTGCGCCGGCCTAGCGGCCGGCCGCGGCGGCCAGGCAGCCAGCCCGTGCCGAGCGTTCCCTGGGCCGCGCGCCTGCCGAACTCGCCGCCGCCCCGGCCGCGCAGAACCTCCGCGAACCCGACCGCGACGAGGGCGCCGATCAGCGGACCGGCCAGATACGCCCACCACGAGGTCCAGTCGCCGAGCACCAGCGCCGGGCCAAGCGACCTGGCCGGATTCATCGAGGCACCGCTCACCGGAGCACCGAAGAGCCCGGCGAGCGCGATGTAGCTGCCGACGGCAATGGCGGCCATCGCGCCGATCTCCTGCGCTCCCGACGCCGTGCCGAGGATCACGCTGACCAGGCCGACGGTGAGCAGCGCCTCCCAGGTCATCGCTGCGGCGGTGGAAATCCCGGTACCGGGCAGTGTCAGGCCCGCCGTCCCCTGCTTGCCGACCAGGCCGATCAGCAGTGAGCAGCGCCTCCCAGGTCATCGCTACGGGTGTGGAGATCCCGGTGCCGGGCAGCGTCAGGCCCGCCGTCCCCTGCTTGCCGACCAGGCCGATCAGCACGAGCACCGCGAGCACGGCTCCGGCGAACTGGGCGGCGACGTACATCGGGACCCGCCGGACCGGGAAGTCACCCCGGAGCGTGAACGCGATCGTGACAGCGGGGTTCAGGTGCGCGCCAGAGACGGCTCCCATGAAGAGGATGATCGCGAGCACCATGAGTCCCGGCGCGACAACCAGCGCGCCGCGGGAGATGACGTGCCCGCCGAACCGGGCGTTGACCATGGGGCCGCCGACCGCGGCCAGCACGAGCAGGAAGGTGCCGAACGCCTCGGCGAAGAGCCGCCGCCACTCATAGCTGTCGTCGCTGAATTCAAACTGCCTGGCCAGGGCGTTCGGCTGGCCGAGAGATCGCAGCCCGGCCTCGTGACGGCTTACCTCTGCGGCGCGCGCTTTCGCCGGCGGGCTCGGCGGGCTCGCCGGTGGCAGCGGCTGCCCTGATTCCTGGCCGCTGTTCATCGCGTCGCTCCTTCTGGGCCTGGTCGTAGCGCGCTCAGGCCATCCGGTCCGGGCTGGCCAGAACGAGGTCCATCGGCGTATGCGGGTGCAGGAAGGCGAATCTGGCCACTGTCCGGATCATCTGCTCAGTGACCTTGTCGACGGCGTGCATGCGCCGAAAACTAGATCATCACGAATGCGCCGGCAACTCGACCCGCAGGGCCAGCGCCGACGTTCGGCGCTCGTCCGGCTGCCGGGCGGCCCCCGCCATGTCATTCCACCTTTGCCGAGGGTCGCCAGGAGCCGCCATCGCTGGGCAGCAGCACTGTTCAAATTGGCGTGAAACGCTCCTCTTCGCCGCATCCATCAGCCATGATGGGCGAGCTTGTCTGGCTCACCCGAGGAGACCGCATGAACCGATTGCTGATCCGCAAGCTAGCAGTGACGGCAGGCGCGGCGGCCGTACTGTCGTTTCTCGCCACAGCAGCGAACGCATCCACCGGCGCGGGCGGCCCGACGCCGATCGTCGTTCCCGACTCGGCGGTGACGCCGACGACCTTGGCGCTGGGCGGAGCCAGTGTCCTGCCTACGACGCGGACCGTCGCGCACTGGCACGGCTCGGCGACGAACCCCGCCGACGGTGTCACCTACGGCTTCAACATGGTCGGTGCCGACCCGTCGAGCAATCAGTCGACCACGATCACGACGGACATCATCCCGATCAACGTCAATGTCGGCGGCATGACGTTCAACGGCAGCGATGTCGTCACGCCAACCCTCAACTCGCCGCTGTTTGCCAATCAGGACTACTCGAGCACGCCGTGGGTCACGAGCTCGGCGGGCGGCTTCAAGGCAGGCGGGACGCTATCGCCAGCCAGCACCAGCAACCAGCTCGAGGACGCGACCATGCGGTCGCAATTCAACAAGGGTGGCACGAACTACCACGTCATCCTTAACCCGGCGGTCCATGACCCGATCACCATCGACGTTCCGGCCAACCAGGGCACGCTAATTCAGACCGGGCGCGGTGTCATCGCGGCCGACATCAACATCAGCTGGTGGGCGGCACAGCTGCAGAACCTGAACAACAGCCTCGGCTACATCGACCCGACTCACCTGCCGCTGTACCTCACGAACAACGTGATGCTGCATATCGGCCCGAACCCGCTGAACTGCTGCGTGATCGGCTTCCATAGCGCCAGCGAAGTGCGGGGCAACGGGCTGGGATCGACTCACAGCAACGGCAACGCCAAGGTGCTGACCTACGCCTGGGGTTCCTATGTGACACCGGGATTCTTCAACCCCCGCACGGCCTGGGCGCTTCAGGACATCCACGCTCTGAGCCACGAGATCTCCGAATGGGCCGACGACCCATTCGTCAACAACACCGTGCAGCCCTGGCTGACCCCGACGGCACCGCAGTACGGGTGCACGGGGGTGATGGAGACTGGCGACCCGGTCGTCGGGATCGGCTTCGCGAAGGGATCCAACACCTTCGAGCAGGGTCAGACGCCGAACGGGACGCAGGTCGCTGACGGTTACTACCACCCGGAGGACGAGGTGTTCATGCCGTGGTTCATGCGGCTGAGCCCGAGTCCTGCTGAGACCGGCAGGTACACGCTGATGGGGAACCTGAACCCGTATCCCGGATTCAAGGCACCGGCCACTGGCTGCTGACCGATCTCAACGCACCTCGCGCCGGGAGGATCCGCACGTCGTATCCTCCCGGCGCTGTGCTGTACGGACGAATTGCAGTACGGACGAATTGCTGTACGGACAAATGCACTGTCCCCGGAGGCGGTAGCTCATGGACCTGTTCGATCTGGCCGGCAAGACCGCTGTCGTGACCGGCGGAACCCGCGGCATCGGGCTGATGATCTCCCGCGGGCTGCTGCAGGCAGGCGCGCAGAAGGTCTACATCAGCTCGCGCAAGGCAGAAGGCTGCGCTGAGGCTGAGCGGGAACTGGGTAAGTTCGGGCAGGTCACGGCGATTCAGGCCGACCTGTCAACCGAGACTGAGTGCCTGCGGCTCGCGCGCGAGGTGGGCGAGCAGGAACAGTCCCTGCACATCCTGGTCAATAACGCGGGCGCGACCTGGGGTGCGCCGCTCGAGGAGTTCCCCGCGTCGGCGTGGGACAAGGTGCTCGATCTGAACCTGAAGTCCCCGTTCTTCCTGACCAGGGCGTTCCTGCCGCTGCTCGAGGCCGCGGGCACGCACGACGACCCGGCCCGGGTGATCAACATCGGCAGCATCGATGGGCTGCGCGTGCCCTCGCTGCCCACATACTCGTATTCAGCGAGCAAGGCCGGATTGCACCACATGACGCGGGTGCTCGCCAGGGAACTCGGCCCGAGGCACGTCACCGTCAACGCCGTGGCGCCCGGGCCGTTCGAGTCCAAGATGATGGCCGCCACCCTCGAGACGTTCGGCGATGCGATCGCTCATGCCGCCCCGCTGCGGCGGATCGGCCGGCCAGACGACATGGCTGGAGCGGCCGTGTTCCTGTCATCGCGGGCAGGATCGTATGTCACGGGAGCCGTCCTGCCGGTGGACGGCGGGATCGCCACGACGGTGTAAGGCCAGGAGCGTCCGAACCGTGGACTGCGGGAACTTGCCGATGCAGATGGTCACGGCGGGCAGCTAAATATCAGTCAGCCGACCGATGTCTCTGCCTGAAAGTGTCAGCAGCATTTGTGCTGCAGTCACTGGCACAATCCAACGCCAGCAATTTGACCGGACCGACCGGGCCGGCCGCGCAAGTGTGAGCTGCGCGGCCATACCGGTTCAACCGGCTCGGCAAGGAATCTCAGGTGAACACGATCGCGCCGATCCGCCCGGCCGTCCGACGGCCGCTCCGCCTCTCGCTCGCGACAGGACCTGCCGCGGCGGCCGAGGCCCGCAGCCATGTCCGGGCAGCCATCGACGCCTGGGGCGTGCCCGTCGACCCATACGTTGCGGCGCTGCTGACCAGCGAACTGGTATCCAATGCCATCCGGCACGAGGCAGGTGAGACGGTCAAGCTCTTCGTCACCTGCTCCTGCGGCCACCTCCGGGTCTACGTTCATGACACGTCGCGGTCCTGGCCGGTGCCGCTTGACGCACCGGTCGACGCGGAGGCCGGCCGGGGGCTGATGCTGGTCGCCAGCCTGTCAACCGACTGGGGGTATTACCGTACCCCCGCTGGCAAGGCCGTCTACTTCACGCTCGCGCTCGAGACCGATGCTGAAGACGGCGAAGAGATCGCCCCGGCGCGCGAGCCTCACGACCGCCAGTAATTACCTCGTCGCCCTGGTGCGCAAAGCTGCCTCGCGGGCGATATCTATCCGCGAGTTGACGTTCAGCTTCTTCAGGATGTGCGACACGTGGGTCGCAACGGTCCGCCGCGACAGGAAGAGGCGGGTTGCGATCTCCGGGTTCGACATCCCTCCTTGCACGAGTGCGGCGATCTTCGTCTCGGCGGGCGTGAGGCTGTCCCAGCCGCTGTGCGCCTGCCGGTGCTTCGCGTGCGGGCCGCGCCGGATGCCGTGCGCCCGGAACCTGGCCTGCATCCGGGCCACATCTGCGGCAGCACCAAGCGAGGTGTACATCTCAATGGCATCGGTGAATGCTGCTCGGGCCTGGTCGCGGTTGTCGGTGCGAACGAGGTCTGCGGCCGCCGCTTCCAGCGCTTTGGCGCTGAGCAGCGGCCGGCTGGCATCGGCATAGCGTTCCGCTGCCAGTAGCAGCTGCGCGGCATCGTGGTCGATGAGGCCGTGGCAGTACAGCGCGTTCGCCTGCCGGCGTGGTGTCTCCGATTCGGCAGCGAGCGTGGCCGCGTGGCCCGCGAGGGCCTTCGCCGTGCCCACGTCCCCGACGCTGGTAGCGAGCCGGACCGCGTCGGCAAGCAGGATCTCGATCTCCTCGAGCTCTTCGGAGTTGTCGGCGAATCCGGCTGTGAGCACGGCAAGCGCCTCCGGCAGGCCGTCCGCATACTCGCAGTCCAGGCTGCGGGCTAGCGCCAGCGGAGGGATGACCCGGTTGCCGAGCCGGTCGGCGTGCGGGATGGCGGCGGCGAGGTCGCGGTGGGCCGCGCTGATCTCGCCGCGATGGAAGCGGATCACGGCCGCGACACCAAGATCGCAGCACGCGGCAGCGGGTTCCTTCAGGTCCTCGTGCAGCGTCTGCACCTCGGCCAGAGCGTCGTCCCATCGCCCCGTGTCGAAGAACAGCTGGCCGAGTGCGCTGTGCGCCTGCGCCAGCCGTACGACCGTGCCGACCTGGTCCGCGAGGCTCTGCGCTTGCCGAGCCGCAGCGAAGGCCGCCTCGTACTGGTCCAGGCTGCCCAGCGCGACGGCCTTGTTGATCTGCAGCAGCAGCCAGAGATCAGTCAACCCTGGGTCGGCCTGCGTCACAGTCAGCGCGCGGTCGAATAGCGGCAGCGCCGCTGCCATCTGTCCTTGCACCGCGGTCACGATGGTGAGCACGTGCAATGCCCACCCCGTCGCCCAGTTGTCGCCCGTTTGCGAGGCCGCGGCGAGCGCGGTAGCAGCGACCTGGCCGGCCTTCTCGGCCTCGCCCAGGCTGCTGTGCGTCCGTGCTGCGAGCACAAGGAGCCGTGCGCGATGCCGGTCCGTAATCCCTGGAGATGCCAGGGCCCGGTTCAGCGCCGCAAGGGACTCGGCCGAACGACCGACCCGTATCCGGCATTGGGCGAGGGTGCAGTGCAAGTCAACGAGGAGGTCAGGCGCCACGGCGTGGGCAAGCGCGCGGTTCGCCATCTGCTCGGCCCCGGCCGCATCCGTGGGGAGCCTGGCCGACCAGCAGTTCCGCGGTGGCGGTCAGCCAGCTCAGTACCCATTCGTCCACAGGCTCGCTCGTGCCGCCCGGTCCGCCAACTGCCCAGATCAGCTGTCTGGCGACCCGGTCCGCCGACGCGCCGGCCTCAGCGAGGGCGCGTCCCGCGTCGCGGTGCCACGCGGCGCGCAGCGGCTCAGGTACCCCGTCGTACAGTGCCGCGCGGATGAGCGGGTGCCGGAACCCGAGCCCACTTCCTGACTCGGCCAGCACCCCGGCGGCCCGAGCCTCGTTCACGGCGGGAACCAGGTCAGCGACGCTCCGGCCCAGAACGATCGCCAGGTCAGGCACCGCAAAGTCCACTCCAAGCAGCGCCGCCGCACGCAGGACGTCACGCACCGACCCGGAAACGAAGCCGAGGCGATCGGCTATTGCTGCCGACAGGGACCTCGGCGCGGAGGTCTTCGTCAGCTCGGCAGCCCCGCGGTCCGTGACCGTGACGCTGGAACTGCGAGTCAGGGCCGCGACAAGCTCGGTGATGTACAAGGGGTTGCCTGCAGCTCCGGCGGCGAGCCGCAGCAGGCTGTCGCCTGGCTGGCCCCCGGCAAGGGCTGCTACGAGCTCAGTTACGGCGCCCTCCGTCAGCCCGGTGAGCTGGAGCCTTACGGCATCCGGCACTGCCCGCCGCAGCGCCAGCAAGTCGTCCCGATGCGGCACCGGACGCAGCATGCCGACCATCAGCAGTGGCATTTGTGGCACGGACCGCGCCAGCCGTCCCCACAGCGTGATGCTGGCCTGGTCAGCCCACTGAAGATCATCGATGACCAGGATGGTCGGCTGCGCGCCACACTGCTCGGCGGTGAGTGCCAGCAATTGCTCCGCCAGCGCCGCTGACACGTCCATGCCACGGTCGGCGGCAAGCTCGCCGCGCAGGAGCCGGACGATCGTGTTTCGCCGCGGATCTGCGGAGGGCTCGCGGACTCGGAATCCCTCGAGCAGCGGCAGCAGTGGCAGCGCCTGCCCCAGCTCATCTCCTGCGCCCCAGAACGCCTTACAGCCGACCGCCTCCGGCTCCGCCAGGGCGGCCCGGACGAGCGCGGACTTGCCGATTCCAGGCTCGCCCTCGATCAGGATCGACCCGCCGCGCCCCCTAGCCACATCCGTCACCAGGTTGACCAGGGTCGCAATCTCGCTGTCGCGGCCGACTAGCGCACCGGCCAAGGTCGCGCTGGGCACGGTGCGAACATTACTACCAGACCATTAGTGAAACAAGCGGTTCTTTTCGGTGTAAATACATTGTTCAACTTCTGCGCGGCCTCGCGCGGTAATGGTTCGGCTCGATGTCGACCTCGATGACGCGCAGTTCGAGACGCTTCGCCTCCCGGCCAAGGCGTTTGGTGAACATCCGATCGCGCTCGAGCAGGTTGTGCAGGGCCCTGGCCGGATCACTGGTCTTCCGAGCGATCTCCCACAGCGTGCCCCGGCTGTCGAACGCAGCCCGGCGGAAGCCGGGCGTCGGCAGGAGCCAGACTGCATGATCGGGCACACCGAGGAGAGGCTTTACCAGGCGTGGCAATAGCCGGAAGCCCTCGACGATCACGCGGGGTTCCGCCGGGAGGCTCAGGAGGTCATCGACGATCAGGCCGAACATCTCGCCCTGGAACCAGTGAAAGCTTTCAAGCATTGTCTTCGGAGATCGGTTCACCCATCGCTCGTCCATGTCCATAGCCTTCAACCCGCTGAGCAACGGGGCGTCTTGCGGCGTGACGCGGCCGTCATGGTCTGACATCACCTCGTCGGTCGCATACAGGGACAGACCGTGCCGAACCGCCAAGCGGCGAGCGATGATCGACTTGCCTGCGCCGCTCCCGCCACCGATCCAGTGGACGTGCCGGAGCCGTTCACGCAGCGTCGCGGCGTCTGCAGTCTCGCCATGTTGTTCACATCGCATCGCGCGCACCCTGCGTCTTAATCAGGCAGGCACGATTCTGCTGCAGCGCGCAGACAGGCCTGTAGCCGCGCGGCGGCGCGGACCATCACAGCCAGAGGCATTCCGTCGCCGATGAAGCTCCCTATGAGGTGCCCTCATTCGATTCGATGCCGTGCTGGCGCAGAATGGCGCGTAGCCGTTGGAGCTCGGCGTTGACTTGGGCGAGTTCCTCGGCGAGGGATAGGCGATCGGCTGAACTGGCCGCCCACTCCTGTTCCCTGCTGGCCCTATTAGCAAGCAGATCCTCTTCCTTGTCGCGCAGCGCGGCAGCCGTCTCGAAATCCTGGCTGTCGATCGCGGATTCCTTCTCACGGCGCACGTGCGCGATTTCAAGGTCAAGATCATCCAGGCCTGGGGCCAAGCCCACCCAGCGTTCGATAGCTGCCAGCCGCCGATCCAGCGAGCCCATATAGGCAACGGCGTCATTGATCGCCCGCGCCCGCGCACGCTTACCCCGCCGGGAGGCCGCGCCGCTCGCGCCCCACCAGGCCTGACCGGGTCGCAACCGGATCACCTGCTCCCGGATGCTACTGCGGTCGGCGCCGAACCGGATGAGCACCTGGGCAGCCACGCCGTCGCCCTCACGGATCAGGCCAAGCAGGAGATGCTCGGTGTCGATGAAGCCATGGCCAAGCTCGTTCGATTCCCGCTGCGCCAGCTCCAGCGCCTTCTTCGCACGCGCCGTGAACGGAATGTGCCCGGAGGGTGGCTGCTGGCCACGGCGGACAATCTGCTCCACCTGCTGGCGAAGCGGCTCGAGCCGGATCCCCAGCGACTCCAGGGCCTTTGCCGCGACCCCCTCCTCCTCGTGGACCAGACCCAGCAGGAGATGCTCGGTGCCGATATAGCCGTGGTTCTGCATCCTGGCTTCTTCCTGCGCCAGAACGATCACCCGCCGGGCCCGATCGGTGAATCTCTCGAACATGATGCGCACCGCCGTTCTCGGCCTCGCTCGGGCTGTATCGAACACGATACATCTCGTTTGCGGGTTCGGGCGGAGAGTGTTTTAGGAAATCTCCCGGTCTAACACAACACCGGAAGCTCATGCACGACCACGAGCCTGTAGTCATCCAGTTCGGGGAGGCTCAGGTCTGGAGCACATCTGCCAACACGGCCGCTTCGCTGATCTCCGGTTGTTTGGTCGCGGTGAGTAGCGTCAATTGCTGATCCTTCGAGAGCCCGCGCAGGTGCGCCAGAGCATCCGCAGACGGGGGATCTTGAAGCTCCAGACGGTAACGTCGGCCGAATTCCGCGAAGCGGTCAGGGTCGTGGCGATACCACGTGCGCAGCTCGTCTGACGGCGCGACGTCCTTGCACCACTCATCGAGCGCCGCCCTGGCCTTTGTCAGCCCCCGCGGCCAGATCCGGTCGACTAGCACTCTGGTGCCGTCGCCCGGCTCCGGTTCCTCATACACCCGGCGTACCCGGACATTTCCTCCCGCCATAGCCCCGCCTCCTCACTGCGAGATTACCGTCGTGGCCAGAAAGCTGGCGGCGCAGTGTTCCGCTGATCTGGTCGCGGTCCGCCGCTATCACAATCGTCCCGCGCCATTCCGATCATGGTGTGGCCAGCCCCCGGAGCAGCGCGACGGCATCCAGGCCTGCGATGCCGGGCATCCGGAGGAACCACCTCATGATCACGCGGGTGTGGTACCTCTTTGTGCCACACCCGCGTGATCATCTCGCTAGCCGGGCGGGCGGTGCAGCGCGACGGTGCCAGGACCGGCTGGTGTCACCGCGGCTCGTTGCCGAGGCGGATCGCCTCCAGATCGAGGTCGTGCTGCAGGACCTGCCGGATCGCCTCGTTGATGGTGCCGCTCTGGTACATACGGGCGAGTTCGGCGTTCTCCGCGGCGATGAGCTCGCGGCGCAGTTCCCGTTCGGACAGCCCCTCCGGTCGCGTGGGATGATCGCCGTCAATGCTGGCCTTGGTATGCCCGATCCGTGACTGGAGGCTGACGCGGACCCGGTCGATGACGGCATCCGGCGCAGCGTCGTTCTCGGCGAGTTCGTCGAGCCTAGCCAGGCCTGCCTCCGCCAGGCGCAGCCTGGCGACGGTCTCCTCGTGGCGCGCAGCAGCCGCCCGCGAGATCCCGGCGAACCGGACCAAAGGTTCCAGAGTCAGGCCTTGCAAGATCAGCGAGACTACGATGACCGCGGTCGCGAGCACCAGGATCAGGTCACGATGAGCGATCGGTGTCCCTCCGCTGCCGGTTAGCGGGATCGACAACGCCGCCGCGAGCGGCACAACACCTCGGGTGCCGGCCCAGGAGACCACGGCTGGTACCCGCCAGGACGGCCGGGTGCCGCTTCGCCTTTGCAGGACGGCTGACAGCGGGAAAACCCACAAGACCCGGATGGCGATCAGCGTGCCGGTCACCGCGAGCGCCTGTAGTGGCCACTCCTCATCATGGGACAACGCGCGGATCAGGGCCGGAAGCTGCAGGCCGATCAGGCTGAAGACGGCGCTTTCCAGCAGGAAGATGACGGTCTCGTAAACCGCGTGCACCTGCAGCCGGGTCTGAGCGGTCGTGATCCGCGTCCGCCGCGAGCCGACTGCTAGTCCCGCGACGATCACCGCCATCACCGGCGAGACATGCAAGGTTTCCCCCAGCACGTATGCGGCGTACGGGGTGACGAGCGCCAGCACGGTCTCCAGCACCGGATCCGTCACGCGCCGTCGCACCAGGATCACGCCGACTGCGATCACGATTCCCGTTGCCGCGCCGCCGGCGGCCAGCACCGCGAACTGCTCGGCGCCATGCAGCAGTATGCCGGCCGCCGTGGTTCGTGCGGAGGTTCCTGCAACGACCATAGAGACCGCGATCTCGAACAGCACCAGGCTGGTCGCGTCATTGAACAGGCTCTCCGCCTGCACCAGGGCCTGGATCCTTGGCGGCAGCGAGAGCCGCCGTCCCAGCGCGCTGACGGCCACCGGGTCCGTGCTGGCGAGCACTGCGCCGAGCACGAATGCCATGCCTGCCGGAATCGCAGCCAGCGCTCCGGCCACCGCGGCGACCGCGATGGCTGATGCCAGCACTAGGCCTACAGCAAGGACGGCGACAGGGCGCCACACCGCACGCAGATCGTGCAGCGACAATTCCTCGCTCGCCACGTACAGCAGAGGCGGCAGCACGACGAGGCTGACCACACTGGGCGACACGCGCACAGGGGGCAACCCGGGCAGCAGGCCGACCAGCACGCCTGCGAGCACCAGCAGCGAAGGCGCCGGGACACGCAACCGGTTCGCGAATACCGCGACAACCGTGCCAAGCACGACCAGAAACAAGACGGTCTCTACAGCGCGCACGCCGCTGACCTCACCCGCTCGATGTACACAGTGCTGCCGACCAGGCTTCCTGGCACGCCAGCCAGGCACCGCCGGAAACCTGCTGCCGCCGGACCGGAAGCCACTGGGCCCGATGATTGCCGTGCGGTTTGACGGTCGGGTGGGACCATTTCGTCAGGCTGGCGGTAATTCGCCGGGCGATGCCCGGTCGAGGTTGAACGCGGCGCTGATCAGGGCGAGGTGAGTGTATGCCTGCGGGAAGTTGCCCAGCGCCTCGCCCGCCGGGCCGATCTGCTCGGCGAACAGCCCCACGTAGTTGGCGTGCGTCAGCATCTTCTCAAAGATGTACCGGCCCTCGGCCAGGCGGCCGGCCCGGGTCAGTGCTTCGACGTACCAGAACGAGCACATGTTAAATGTGCCCTCGCTGCCGGTCAGTCCGTCCAGGCCGTCGGGCTCGTAGCGCCGGACCAGGCTGTCGCTGGCCAGTTCCTCACCGATCCGCTCCAGGGTGGCCAGGAACCGCGGGTCGCTCGGACCGGCGAACTTGACCAGGGGCATAACCAGCAATGACGCGTCCAACGTCGTGCCGCCGAAGTATTGCGCATAGGCCCGGCGGTCCGGGTTCCAGCCGTCCCGCTGCACAGCTAGATAGGAGGAATTGGCAATGTCCCGCCACTTCACAATGGGGGTGGGCAGGCCGCGCTGCCGGCCGATCCGGATCGCCCGCTCAAACGCCACCCACGTCATCAGGGCCGAGTACGTCCACCGGCGCTGGCCGCCGCGGCTCTCCCAGATCCCGTCGTCCGGCAACTGCCAGTGCGTCTCCAGCCAGTCCAGATGCCGGCCCAGCGCCTCCCACAGGTCGTATCCGATCGGGCGGCCGTACTTGTTGTACAGGTACACCGAGTCCATCAGCGCTCCGTAGATGTCCAGCTGCAACTGGCCGGCAGCCAGGTTGCCGACGCGGACGGGCCGCGAACCCTTGTAGCCGTCGAGGTGGTCCAGTACGGATTCGGGCACCTCCGGGTTGCCGTCGATGGCGTAGAGCACCTGCAATCCGCGGTCGGCATCGGCGTCGCGGAGGCGTGCCTCCAGCCACGTCATGAAGTCAGCCGCCTCGTCGGTGAATCCGAGCCGCATCAGCCCGTACAACGTGAATGCGGCATCCCGGATCCAGGTGTACCGGTAGTCCCAGTTCCGGGCGCCCCCCACAGATTCAGGCAGCGACGTGGTCGGTGCCGCTACTAGCGCGCCAGTCGGCTGGTAGACCAGCAGCTTGAGAACGAGCGCGGACCGTTCGACCACGTCCCGGTAGCGCCCTTGGTACCGTGAGCGGCGCAGCCACCTGCGCCAGTAGCCGATTGTGTAGTCCAACAGCCGTTCGGCTTCCCGCTCGCCGGGCGGTTGCGGCCGACCGCCCCACTCCAGCAGGAGATCCAAGCTCTCCCCGGGGCCGAGGGTAACCTCTGCCCTCGCGGCCGGCCCGGCCACGCTGAACCGCCGGCCGGCCCGGAGCACAAGTTCGGCAGCCGCCCCAGGGCAGGTAAACACCGCGCCGCCATGGTCAGGCGCGTGCACGATATGGTCCTGCCGCCCGAAGTCGAAGGCCGGCCGGCAGTTGATCATGAAGCCAACTGTTCCGCGTACCGCCCGCAGCCGGCGGACCAGGAGGTGCCTGGGATGCGCCAGCGGGCCTCCATCCTGGCGCGGCACCATGAAGTCGACCACCTCGCCCACCCAGTCCGGCCCGAAGAACCTGGTCACCAGCACGTTGGAATCGGGCATGTACAGCTGCCTGGTGCGGACCGCCTCGCACCGTACCGCGAAGCTGCCGCCGCGGTCCGCGTCCAGCAGGGACCCGAACACTGCCGGCGAGTCGAACCGCGGCAGGCAGCACCAGTCGATCGTCCCGTCCGTGGCTACCAGGGCCACGGTATGAAGGTCACCGATGACTGCGTGATCCTCGATGGCCGGATAGCGGTCAGGCACGACGCCTCCTGCAGGCCAGGGCCCCCCGTAGCGAGCCTGCACATATCCGCAAGCGGACCTTTGAGTTGCGCGTCAGCCTCGACAGTAACAGCCGCGAAAGGGCTGATGTCAGGACGCCCGCGGTGCAGGAGATCCCGCAGCTAGGCTGCGCCATAGCTGGTCGGCCAGCAGCGCGTGGTCGCTCTGCACCTTGGCATGGCCGTTGACCGCGGCGACGACAGGCATTTTCGGCGTCCACCAACCGCTCGAACATCCGCCGTCGGGAACTTCAGCGCTCGGCTCGGGAGGGCCAGACCGGTCGCGACCTGGGTCGGCTAGAGCGCGCGGAGCAACTGTTTCTCGAGCACGATCGACAGGACGAGATCGCGATAGCCGTGGTCGTCGAACAGGACAGTGACCTGGTCTTCGTCGTAGCGTTGGATCGTGCCCTCGCCCCAGGCCTCGCTCGCCACCCGTGCTCCGACCGGAAATGGCTCGTCACCGCGTACGGTCGCGGCGCCCTGACGATCGTTGTCACACGCTCCGCACGGACCTTCGTAATCCTGCCCAAAGTAGGTCAGGAGGAACGAGCGCCGACATCCGGTGTGCTCAGCGTAGCGGCGCATCATCTCGAGCCTGGAGGCCTCGACCTCGTGCTCGCGAGCTGTCTCGTCCGCAGATGCGTCAAGTGCGTCGGCGACGCTCATCGATTCGCTCCACCGGACGCCTCCGTCCGCAACCCAGCTGGCAGCGCCGACATCAACGAGGCGCGCGAGCGCGAGCGTCACTGACCGAGCGCCCAGCCCGGCAGCTTCGGCCAGCTCGTCAGGGCCGGTGCCCTTGGCCATCTCGGCGAGCAATTTTGCCAGCGTGGCCACGGTCGCGGCCGACACGCCCCTAACCGCCAGATGCCGCGCCGTGGCCCAGTCCGCCTGCTGGTGCACCAGCCTGGCGTGGGCCGCGGCGCCGTCCCGGCCGGCGCGTCCGATCTCCTGGTAGTAGGCGTCGAGCGAGCCGGGCGGATCGGCGTGCAGCACCCACCGTACGTCGGCCTTGTCGATCCCCATCCCGAACGCCACCGTGGCGGACACGATCCGCGCCGGCCCGTCCAGGAACGCCTCCATGGCCTCGCGTCTGGTGGCTGTCGGAAGTCCTGCGTGGTAGAGGGTCACGTCGTGTCCGGCCGCCTTGAGACCGTCCTTGACCGCCTGGGCACCCGCGCGAGTCGCGGAGTACACGATCCCGGATCCCTCCAGCTCGGACGCCGCCCGTTCGATCCCCCGCTGTTTTGCCTTCGCGGAGCCGACGTGCTGGACGGACAGGTAGATCTCCGGCCTATCGAAGTCGCCGATCACCACCTCCGGATCCCTAAGCCCCAGGCGCCTGACGATCTCCTCGCGCACCGGCGGCGCGGCCGTGGCGGTCAGGGCCACCCGCACGCCGGCTCCGAGCGCGTCGGCCTGGGCACCTAGCCGCAGGTAGTCGGGGCGAAAGTCCTGACCCCATTGGCTGATCAGGTGTGCCTCGTCGACCACGAACAAGCCAGGCTGCGCACGGCGCAGCGCCTGCCTCGTCTCACCGTTAGCGAGCTGCTCGGGCGAGACGAACACGAATTCGTCCCCGCCGCCCGATGCCGCCAGCGCCTCCGCTCGCGCGCTGCCCTGCTGCGTCGAGTTCAATGCGATAGCCGGCAAGCCCGCGTCACGGAGATGCGCCAGCTGATCGTCCTGCAACGCGATCAGCGGCGAGACGACCACCGTCAGACCCCTCCTCAACAGCCCGGCGAGCTCATAGATCGCGGACTTGCCGGCGCCCGTCGGGAGCACCGCGAGCACGTCGCGCCCGGCCGCCGCGGCGGTGATCGCCTCGAGCTGACCCGTGCGTAGCCGCTCGAACTTCAGCCGCTCTCGTGCCAAGCGGCGGATCGATTCGGCTGCATGCGGCGGCGTCGCAAACGTGGGAGTCATTAGGGCTTCGCCTCGAACTCCGAAAGAAACTCGAGCTCCAAGAGAAAAAGGTAGCCCGCTGCGAGGCTGCGATAAGGCCTCCGGCACGCGGCGATAGCCAGCAGCTTCTGCTCGGTCGGCAGCCGGTCGAGGCGGTACAGGCGCATCGCCGCTCGCCGCAGGGCCAGATCGCTGGACGGGAAGACATCGGGGCGGTCGAGCGCGATCATCAGGAAGCCGCGGACGGTCAAGGGACCGAACCCCGGGATCGCCGTGAGCTTCGCCTCGATCTCCTCGTCAGAGCTGTTCAGGAAGTTCTCCCCGCCGAGCCCGTCGGCGAATCGCTCCGCCAGCGCTTTCAGGGTCTCGACCTTGCGATGCGGGCGACCTGGAAAGCGGCGGCATCGTGGCGGACTGCCGGAGCCCGCATGACGGCATCCTGCGGGCCTAGTGTCGCTGGCTGCAGGCAGTCGGGCAGCCCATATGCGGGGTGTCATAGGACCATTTGAGCGCGGCGGCCAACGACGCGCGCTCGTAGCGTCTTCGCGTGTGATGGATCCGCGCACTAGCGGCCGTGGGCTTTGTGCGGGACTCCGGTTCGGGGATCCGAGAGCTCCCGTGAACCCGGCGGCCGCGGGCCCAGGTGGTCCGGGCTGGCTGCGCGGGGCACGACAACCATCAGGCACTTCCCAGCGCTAGTTACGGCGATGGTCCGTTCTGCCTGCTTTCGCCTGGCCGCAGACCGATCACGGGCGCATGCCCGGCGGGATGCTAGCGGAGAGTGGCCAAGTTTCTTCACCCGATGCGGGGACGACAGTCAGGTGCCGCGCGGGAGTCTCGGCACAGGTGTGCCTCGTCGGCGACTCAGAAGCGGCAGAAGGGGCGCATCGAATGGCCGGCTGGACAGGCCCGCGATACAAGGACCTCAGCAGCAGAGCGCGGAGGTAGTCGTCGGCACCCGTGGAAAAGCAGATCAATCGAAATAATTCGGCGACCCGGGGAGAAAGGCATGAGTACCAGACGCGACGAGCAACATTGGCCAGGGTGCTCGACCGCAACCCCGAGAACTTTTTCGCCCAGATCGTCCAGGCCGGGTTCGACGTGGCGAACTTTGTGCCGGGCATCGGGCCCAGCCCGGACAAGATGGTACTGGGCCGGATGTTCGCCTACGGCGACTCGAACCGCTACCCGCACCGGCCCGAATTATGAGCAGCTGCCGGTGAACCGGCCGCTCAGCGAGGTGCACAACTACAACAAGGACGGCCCGATGCTCTACCGCCACAACGGGAACCAGCCGGTATACGCGCCGAACAGCTACGGCGGACCGAAGGCCGATCCGCAGCGCTACCGCGATCCAAGCTGGCTGGTCGAGGCCGGGGAGATCTTGCGGACGGCCTACGTGGCGCACAAGGACGACAACGACTTCATCCGGCCAGGCATGCTCTACCGCAACGTGATGACGCCGACCGATCGCGACCACCTGGTGACCAACATCCTCAGCCACCTGACGCAGGAGGTCGAGCGGTTCATCCAGCGCGCGGTGAAGGACTACTTGTCCAAGGTCGACCCCGAGCTGGGCGCGCGTGTGGCGCGCGGCCTGGGCATCGAGAAGGTGCAGCCAGCCGGTGCGAAGGCATAGCCGGGCAGGCGCTGCCTGAATCAGGGATGGCCGCCGCTCCAGATGCTGTCTCACACCAGCAGGATCGCCGGCTACGGACGGCTGCCACGCAGAACTGGCTACTCAGGGAGCCGCCGGGGCGAGCACCTTTCGCGTCCGCAGTCAGCAGACCCTTGCTGCGTGCAGCTGTCCGTGACCAGCAGCTGCAGCGACCTGGAGGTTGGTGCTGGGGCCCTGATTTGGCTGGCCGACGGTGTGGGACTGTTCAGCTTGCTTGTGGTCTGCCGTGTACAGCAACGGGCGCCGGCTAGTTCAAGGGGTCAGCCGGGAGCTCGGACGCCAGGCGCGGCGAGGAGAGCGAGGATGCTGGGGCCGATACACGGGCCGCGAACTGGGCTGGTGCGAAGAAGGGCGCCGGCAGTATTTCCGGTCCGGGCGGGGGCACACCGTACACGGGCCAGCAGGAGTGCAATGCTGGCGAGACCCGCAGGCCTTCAGGGACCCGGCAAGGGGAGACAGCGATGGCAGGGACAGGCGAGCCGGTTGCGGTTCTGGGCATCGGAGCGATGGGCCACGGGATGGCGGCCAGTGCTATGCGCGCCGGCATCCCGACAATTGTCTGGGATCGTCACCCGGACGCGACCCGGGATCTTGCCGAGCGGGGCGCCGAAGTCGCCGAAACCGCCGCCGCAGCGGCGCGGCGGGCCGGGATAGTGGTCACCATGGTCACCGACGCCGATGCCGTCATCTCGATTGCCCGGGACCAGGGGATGCTCGCCGCTCTGGCTCCAGGTGCGATCTGGATTCAGATGAGCACGATCGGCTTGGCAGGAATCCATGACGTCATGGCCATGGTCGGTGGAGAGCGTCCGGACGTGATGTTCCTGGACGCGCCGGTGTCTGGAAGCAAGGATCCTGCGGAACACGGCCAGCTTACGATCTTCGCCTCAGGACCAGCCGAAGCGCGCCCGCGGGTCGCGCCCCTGTTCGACGCGCTCGGCCAGCGTACCGTCTGGGTCGGTGAGGCCGGGGCCGGGACGCGCCTGAAGCTGGTGAACAACACCTGGCTCGCGTTCGCGACCGAAGCGCTTGCCGCGTCGGTGGCGCTTGCGCTCCGGCTGGGTCTTGAGGCCCAGACCGTGGTGGGCGCGCTCGACGGCAGTCCGCTCGTATCTCCATGGCAGGCAGCCAAGCTGGAGCGGATCGCCAGGGGTGAGTTCTCCGCCCAGTTCGCGCTGTCGCTCGCGCTCAAGGACGTGCGCCTAGCGCTCCAGGCGGCTGGCGACGGCCGGCTCGCTGTCCTTGCCTGCCTGGCGCGCGAATGGCAGCAGGCTGCCGACCTGGGACTCGGTGACCAGGACCTGACCGTCGTCACGCGCGTCCTCGAGCAGTCGGGAGGAACGCCATGACGCTGGTCGGCTACACGAATATGTGCGAGCAGGTTGGCCCGATGGGGGTTATCGGGACCTCGGCGGTTCGCCGCCGAGCCATCGCCACGGGCTGAGGGTTGCAGGCGCTGAACTCTGAACTCAGGGGTTCGAGCACGGCCGTTTCAAGATCATTAACTCAGCCCGAGGATGGTGAATGGCCGGTCGATGTAGCGGCTGGCCCAGCGGGTGGCTTCGGTGGTGTCGTGGCGTCCGGCTTGGTGCAGGGCGCCGATGGCCAGGTTCCTGAGCGCGGCCATGGCCCTGGGTCCTGACCGGGTGCGGACGGTGGAGTTGTCTTCGCGGTACAGGGTGTCGCGGAGCCAGTGCAGGGACTCGATCGCC
>WNFI01614507.1_pt1 | contig 27192 bp, 29 predicted proteins | sample 5400471 | NCBI WGS metagenome assembly WNFI01 (sample SAMN13153348, study PRJNA577476) | soil metagenome | isolation source: 100 cm saprolite on Douglas fir-dominated hillslope | place: USA:California | collected 2013-09-17
TCTGATCGATATTCCAGGGGCGAAAATACTTGCTCATAGCCCAAGCTTGAATCAGACCCGCTCAGATTTGAACAGGCACTACTCGGACAGGCTCCTAGCCGAGCGCTCCAGCAATTGCACTTTGAGTTGCCGTTCCAAGTCCCGTATCCGTCGGCTCAACGTCGGAAGCGGAACTCCGAGGCGGTTGGCCGCCGCTGAGAGGCTGCCGGCCTGCACGGTAGCAACAAACATGCGTGTAGCATTCAGATCCATGGGCGGCATCCTACCATATTTGATAGGCGGACTACCGATTTGGGATATTTATTTCCATATTTGATCGGATTATTGAGCGTGCAAACGTCTCTTTGTTTGGAAAAGTCGTGAAAAAGAAAAGCACGAGCATCTTCGCCTCCATGTCACTAGCATTAGCAAGTTCAGTCGGATCCGCACAAACCGCTTCGTCAGCTGAGCTCGTCACCGTCGGGAATTACAATCGGGCGCAGACCGATGTTTATTTTGCCGGCGTCGTTAAGAGCGGCGGCTTCGGAAACTTCCGCCATGGTCGCGAACTTGCTCCTCCTGTCCAGCAGGGCATCGTCCGTCCCAACCGCGACACGTTATACTCATTTGCGGTTTTCGATCTTGACGCCGGACCTGTGACGATCACGCTGCCGAACGGCGCCAAGCGCTTTATGGGAATGCAAGTCGTCAACGAGGATCAATATACCAAGGAAGTCCACTACGGCTCAGGTCGCTACACCTTGACCCGGGAGATCGCTGGCACGCGCTACGCTATTGCCGTCGTTCGTTTTCTTGTTGATTTTTTGAACAAAGAGGAGATCCAGCAAGTCCACGGCTTGCAGGATGCTGTCAAGTTCGACCAGGCCCGCGCGGGCACATTCGAGATCCCAAACTGGGATGAGGCAAGCCTCAAGAATGTAAAAGCAGCGCTATTGCAGCTTGGAAACACGGTCTCCGATACGCGTCGCATGTTTGGTGCCAACGAGCATCAGGTTGATCCGGTGAGGCATCTGATTGGAAGCGCAATGTTGTGGGGCGGGAATCCAGAGAAGGACGCGCTTTATCTCCCAATTGCACCGGCTCGCAATGACGGTAGCACCAGCTACAAGCTGACGGTCAGGGACATCCCTGTCGATGGCTTTTGGTCCCTCACGGTCTACAACGGCGAAGGATACCTGCAGCCAAACCCGTACGATGCCTATGCCGTGAACAGCATTACCGCAAAAAAAGCCGCGGATGGCTCGGTCACCATCCAATTCGGAGGGTGTGATGGCAAAATCCAAAATTGCCTGCCGATCACCCAAGGGTGGAATTACACGGTGCGCCTGTTTCAACCACGGCCGGAAATTCTCGATGGCACATGGAGATTCCCAGAGGCGCAGCCTTTGAGCTGAGCTAGCCGTTGAAAGGCTCAACACCTCAGACACACGAGTATTCGCTATCAACGCAGATGGGCAGGTTCAATATTTGCTCTCTACCCCAGCGGCCCGTGGGGCTACATGGACTAGCCCCGCTGCATACGCTCGACAGCAGTCGCGGCAAGTCTTACGCAGCGGTTTCGCTGGGTCCCAATTTCAGTGAGCCCACCACCAGCGCGATCGTCGCGAGGGTCGCCAATGGCCCGGCCTTTAGCCCGCTGCAACATCTCCCGGGCGTCTTTCTGGTGCCAGGTGGTGTGTTGATCAAATCGGGCGACGACGTCGTCGGCGCGATCGGGGTCGGCGGAGCTCCGGGAGGCGACAAGGACGAAGTCTGTGCCCAGGCGGCCGTTGCCAAGATCGCCGACCGGCTCAAATAGTCGTGCGCCAACTCGGCACTATTCCCGTCGCCGGCAATGCCGGCCACGGCGCGACGCTCGCCTCCGAAATCGAGCGTTGCAGGAAGGTAGCGGAGATGTCGGTCCTGAAGAAGGATTGATGGTTGACAGCACAAAAAGAAAATCCTTCTAGGTCTGAGACCTGGAAGGACAAAGTCTAGTTGGGAAGGCGCAACTCGCTGATGGTGGCAATCTGAAATGAAGAGTTCGTTCAAGCACCATAATCCTGGTGCACAACTATCCCACTCAAGACCCTACTTGCATGTTGGTCACAGCTGATCCCGGAACCGAAATGATCGAGCATGATCTAAATTGGAGCGGTTTGCGCCAATAGCGGGAGCGTTCTTCTCTTTGGGCCATGGTAGCAAGGTCCGGACGAAGAGCCTGATGAAGACGAGACCTAGCACTGTGAGGCCGGCATAGGCATGTGCGGCAAATGCCTCTTGGCGCGAGCCGTTTCCATAGACAGCGCTCAGGCCGAAATACAGAGCGAGGATCATGGCCCAGGCCGCAGCCCAGTGGGTCATGACTGAAGAGATATTCGGCCGTTTCAAATGTCGGATCATCGGTGTCAATGGATGTCGGGGAGTGAGTTGTGCAGCCGGTCTTGCCGTTGAGACCGGCCGGCACATCCACCGACCGGCCATAGCCTCGCATTAGAAGCCTCGCGACGGCGGAATGGAGGACTTCGGTCCGCCGACATAATGCCAGGTGTCTTCCTCGGCGGGCGCCGACGCGACGGCAGCCGAGGCCGTCCGGCCGATCGCAGCGAACGCATCGTGCGGCGCATGTTGCGTGTTAACGGCACGGTAGGCACTCGGACCTACCTCGCTCGGCCAATAGCGCTTGTCGGAAATCGTCGCACCCGCAATCGCGGTTGCGGACATCGCCACCAGCGATGCCAGAAGGGAAATCGCAAGAACGGGTCTGGTAAACTTCGCTGACATTGTTTGCTCCTTTGTCATTTGAAGGGCGCTCCGTGCGCGCTTCTGCAAATGAGTTCGGAAACTTTCGTTGGTCGGTTACTTAATCACGGCAAGGTGAAAACGAAGAATCGGGCGATTGCAAAGACGCCCGTCGACGTGGCTTCGCGAATATTCGTCGCCGTCATCTGCCGATGAAGGAAGCCAGCGTCTTCAGGCCGCGGTGGATGCTGATCTTCACGTTCGATTCCGACATGCCGTAGCGCGCTGCGGTTTCGGCAACGCTCTTGCCCTCCAGCTTGACGGCTTCGATCGCCTGGCGCGTCCTCTGCGGCAGCCGGCCGAGAAGTTTCGGCGATTGCATGAAGCCAGGGCGTGAACAGCGCATCGGGATCGTAGGTATGGCGCTTGAGATGGACCGCCAGCAACGTCTCCTGGACCAGGTCTTCCGCCTCCTCGGCGCCGCGTCCCGCCCCCATCATCCTGCGCTTGTAGTAGGCGCGAAGACGAGGCGCGAGCTTCGCGAGCAGCGTGCGGTAGGCGGCCGCATCACCGCGCTGGCTTGCCAGCATCAGCGTCTTCAGTTCGGTTTCATGAGTAATCATGCTAGCTTCGCCGGTTGTTCTCTGGTTTCGCCATCGGGCTATGGGACTGCCGACGGCTCAGCATTTGCTTTCAATGAATTTACCGATCGCCTCGGGCGAAACACTATTGGGCTGCCGCTCGCGTGTCAGTATGAGGGAGACTCGTTAGATCGCTGGCCGTGATTGACTCAAGCTCCGCCAGATGGGTCGCTTGCGTGATTCTGAGCTTGGCAGCGAGGCGCTCAATGGCAATCAATGATCGTTGATCATCTAAAAATGACCGCGTCGGGCACGGGTTTGTCGTCCGGCGTATGGACGAGGCGAACCGAGATGATCGCGTCGCCCATCTTGACGGTCTGGTCGACCAGTTGGAATTCGTAGTCCTTGATATCGGCGCGCGCGAGAGTGGCCGAGCCGGTCATGGCAATGCCGATCAGCGCGGCCTGGAATGCGCGCGCGCAGGTGTAGTTCTTCATGTTGTAAATCCTCGATGTCCCCGACGTGCCGCGAACGGCGGCATGCGCTTATCCGTGCGGCCTTGAGACCGCGCAGCAGCAGACGGCGTGGTAACGCCGATCAGGTCAGGGTTCGAGGAGGATGGTCCGGAGGGACGCCAATGAGGCCGTCGGCCCTCAGGTCTTCGAGTGCAAACGACAGCTTGCGGATCAGAAAATGAACCTGGATGCTGTTTGTCAGGGCAGGTTCCGCCTGAGCTATTGTCAGCATGCACATCGCCACGAGCGGGCAATCCTGCCAGTTTTTATTCTTCTGTCCATCGGGACAGCACGGCATGTCCCTGGACATAGCGGCCATATCGCTGATCTGGCCAACAGGTAGCCCTTTTGCGGCAGCTGGGGACAATACCAGCGGCGCGGCAACCAGCCCGACGATCACAGCGACTGCGAGCAAATAACCTATGAGTCGGCGAAGATTCATACGCTATCGTGACACGGGACCGGGAACTTGGGAAGGGCCGTCATTTCACAAAATTGCTAGATAGTGGAACGCGCCCGAAACGGCGTCAGCCAGATGCATAAGCTGAATGGCATAATACCCTTAGACTATGATAGCCGGGCGACGAGCTATTTCGATGCGTTTCAACTTCTTTGTTGACGAACAGTTCAGCGAGAAACGAACCGGAACTGTTCGTTGCTACACCTAAGAGCCGATCCAGGAAGTTAGGATTCAGGAACAATACGAAGCGATGCGGCTCGTTGCGTTTGACGATCTCCAGCTTCCAGCTAGGGGTTTTGGCGATGGCTGCGGCCGTCTTGGCTCCTTGGTAGCCAGCATCGGCGAAGATGCGTTCGATGAAGGGGAATAGACGTCGGGTGCGCCGATCGAGGACCAGCCGGGCGCCGTCGCGATCCTGCACATCGGCGGGATGGACGACGACATTCAGGAGAAGGCCGAGCGTGTCGACAAGGACATGCCGCTTGCGGCCCGTGACTTTTTTTGCCCGCATCAAAGCCTTGCGGATCGAGCGTGGAGCCCCCTTTTGAGCGGCCTTGGCGCTCTGGCTGTCGATGATCGCGGCCGTCGGGCTCGCCTCGCGCCCTTCCCGCTCGCGTGTCGCGACATAGAGCGTGTGATGGAGGCGCTCCAGCATGCCATCCCAGTCCCACAGCGCGAAGTAGCAATGCGCCGTGCTTTTGGACGGCAGGTCCTTCGGCAGTGCCTGCCACTGGCAACCGGTCGAAAGCACATAGAAGACAGCGTTCAGAACCTCGCGGACATTCACCTCGCGCCGGCGGCCGCCACGCTTGGCTGGCGGGATCATCGGCTCGACCAGTGCCCATTCGGCGTCCGTCAGATCGCTCGGATAGCGAAGGCCACGGTGATCGGCAGTACGACGGTGTTCAGGCTTCCACATGCTGCACCCCACGTTTGCGATTCGGGTGCCACACAAGGAATCACAAATGATTCATTCGACTCAATAACTTTCTGGATCGGCTCTAAGAAACGCCGAATAGACTTAATGCACGGAAATCGCGGCTGCATCCCGGCTCAACCCTCAATGACAAATGTGGACAAGCGTACAATGGTGGTTCGCGGGGGGACTGGCGATACCAAGCCTAATCAGATCCTACAGGCGTTCGTATGGCGCGCTCGACCGGGGTGCCGTCGTGATGACAATTCTCGCTTGAGATGTTTCTCTCGCTTGAGATGTTTCGTATCGGCGGAGCATCCGGCGCCCAGCCCCCAGTGTGAAGGACAAGTGCCTTAGCAACTTACGCACGAAGGTCTGTTGTTGGCGCACCCAATCTGAATAACGACGAACCTGGGACACATCTTTCTCAGCGACGAATTGATCACGTATTGAACACCATCTATCGTCTCCTCAATAAGGAGCCGATTTATCCTCCAAAAAGGAGCGGCCCGTGATCAACCTAGAACCGCTCTGGAACGTTAAGTAGGCCCAGATCCAAGCGATCACGACCGAAAGACGGTTGCGCATACCGGAAAGAAATAAAACATGGACCGTACCCCACAACCACCAAGCGGGTGCTCCCCACATTCGCACCCGTCCGAAATCTGCCACAGCCGAGCTTCGACCGATCGTCGCTAGGCTGCCTTGATGTCGATAGGCGAATGCGGCCGGCAGGTCCCGCTTCTCAAGTTGGGTTCGGATGACGGACGCAACATATTGCCCGCCCTGCTTGGCCGCCGGCGCTAGGCCGGGAACCTGACGTCCGTTCCAACCAAGGGAGAAGGCGGTGTCTCCGATCGCAAAAACATTGGTAAGACCGGTCACACGAAGGTATTGGTCGACACGTATGCGGCCTGATCTATCAACCTCAACTTTGAGCCAATCTGCGGCTGGTGAGGCGACGACCCCGGCGGCCCACAGTACGGTCCGCGCTCGAAGCTTCTGCTCACCGATGGTGACACCATCAATGTCGATCCCCCGAACCTGACTATCGACACGAACTTCGACACCAAGCTTTTCTAGCGATTTCCTTGCGTGCAGAGAAAGCTGCTCGGGAAACGACGACAACACGCGCGAGCCCGACTCGACGATGACGATACGTGCAGTCGACGGCTCGACGTTTCGAAATTCCTCCTCGAGGCCGAAACGCGCGAGCTCGGCTATAGCTCCCGCAAGTTCAACGCCGGTAGGTCCGCCACCGACAACTACAAACGTCAGACAAGCATCCCGCTCTGCGGCATCTTTCGCATTTTCGGCACGCTCAAATGCTGAGAGCAGCTTAGCGCGGATCATGGTGGCGTCATCGATGCGCTTAAGGCCGGGCGCGAAACCAGCCCAGTCGTCGTGACCAAAATAGCTGTGTGACGCCCCGGTTGCGATAACCAGTAGATCGAAAGGCAATTCCCTGTCGAGCATGCGAACTTTCTGCTGATCAAGATCAATTCCTGTAACGGCATCCATCACCACCCGAACGTTCGGGTCATCTCGAAACTCGCTACGTATGGGCGAAGCGATATCGGCGGGCGCCAGGCCCGCAGTAGCAACCTGATAAAGCAACGGCTGGAAGAGATGGTAGTTCTGCCTGTCGATGATAGTCTGATGGACGGGCAGGTGGCGCAGTTTCAGTGCGCACGCCATTCCACCAAACCCAGCCCCCACAACAACGACACGCGGCCAATCATCAGCACCGAGCTTACCATGGTTCGGCTTCATCCATTCCGTCAGTCGATTATAAAGATAGCTGTCGAACGAAAATGGTCCAGCTCCAATGATCCCAAACCGCGCCATCAACAAGATCATCCAGAAACCCGCCGTATCGCTCGCGTTCATCATCTGCGATCCGACAATCGTTGCAGCGAAGACCTTGTTGACGACGGTTGCGCCTAGTCCCAGCGTCAACATCAGGCCGCCGACAATCGAAGCCGTCTGCGGCAAAAAGCTTTGAACACTGTTTTCGGGAAATGCGCCCGTTAGGCTCGGGAGCCGCATCAGCGCCCAGCCGAGCCATAAGCGCAGGAGAAGCTGGAATGCAGGCCCAGCCAACTTGGATAATCGTTCCGCTATTCTAACCAGGCGCGGAACGATCGGCAACGGACTGTCAGCAAGACCAGGGGCGATCAATGCATCTAACGAAAGTCCTCCTGCACCGAAGACGACGTACGTCGAAAGAATCGCTGCCCATAACAAATTCGTATCGAGTACGACGTACTTTACCTGAATAACGATCGCCAGTATCGCCATCGGCAGCGCCGCCAATCGGGTAAAAAGGCCAAGCACTAGCAACACAGGGCAAAGCAGTTCTACAATCACTACGACAAGAGTGGCACGCTCCGGACTCATCCAGGTCACTGGATATTCGAAATGCGACAGATACATCGCGTGCTGCCAGTTGAAGGCTTTCGTCGCTCCTGAGTGAAAAAACGCCGAAGCAAGGCAGAATCGGATTCCGAGATCGACGAAGGGATGAAAGATCCGCCTGTAAGTTCTATAACCCGCAAACCATAACCAAAGCGAGTTGCGAAGCCGGGCAAGTGTGGCAACGGACGCGAACTTTTCCATCGTAACTACGTTCATAGTTGGCCTATTCGACAATACACGGCTCCTCGATCATCAATGGCAAGGCCTTCACTTTTCGTGGGTTCAGTACCCTGCAGGTGCTCCAGGCACGGATGCATTCGCCACGCCAAAGCAATCTTCGTCTACCGCGCAATTTGCGCCGACGTCGTCGTCTGCAGGAACAGAGTCGCCTCGGTGCCGAGCGGTATCAGACATAGAGCACACTTTCATGAGAAAGACTCCGATGGGCTTTAAACGAGATGCTCGCCATTGGCAGGACGCGACGCCGAACTGTTAGGCCCTTACTCTCGATGAATACGCAGCAGTTTCGGTTTAGTTACACGCCCGAAGAATTCTATTTCAGCCTCGATCGTTCATCGATGGCAAAGCGCGCGAACGGCTGAGGGCCTAACGATGCCTTAATATTCGGACGGATCATGATTGAGGATTTGCGGCACTGACTCGAATATGAATGCAGCCGTGCCGCGGTCGAAGAGCCCTGCGAATCCAGCAGTCGCCGACCGGTCAAGGCGGGCTGTCGAGGGTTTGCAAGCTGCGGGGCTAGGCAAGATTTGGCGACGTCAGATTTCGGCTGACACGTCATGAGATCACGTCCATAGCCGACTGGTAAGTCCTGGATTACGTTCTCTTGAACGTACTCGCAACTGTCGGTAGATGCGCCGGTCACGGACATACGCGACTGATCGGTCCGTGATGAAAGATTATGTAGCGCGAAGGCCGACCAAAGTGGCCGAGATAGTGGGCGTCGATCTACCTTGGCCGCGCAATCTGGATGTGATCACCGGCGAGCGCTTTATCGAGCTTAAGCGGCATTGTCTCGATCGGTTTTGGCATGAGGTCAGGAACTAGGGATTTGTTGTCGTCCTGCGCCTATTTCAGGCCGGACTCGTGACCGACAGCCCCGCCGATGCCGAACCGGTATCGGCGACAGGCTCGTCACCACCCCGCTTCTCGTTGCTGGTTCCAGGCGAGCGATTGCGCTCTCGGATGCTTCATCAGGTTCTTTTCAGAGCCGGGATTTCCAGTGGAACATCGGGGCGCACGACACCAACAGTCGCCGCGCCCGTCAACAGGATCAGGACGCCCGTCGCAAACGGGATATTCCAGTTTCCGGTCAGATCGATGAGCCATCCGAATACGACAGGTGAGATAATTCCCGATATCGCCACACCCATGATGATATAGGCGCTTCCCAAACCGGCATACTCCTTCGAGATATCCATCGGAACCGCATACATCGGCGCGATCGTCAGCTCCAGAAAGAACATCGCAGCGGCAAGCAGCGCCACGACTGCCGTCAGGTTGTGGATGAACAGGCAGGGTATCAGAAATAGGGCAGTGCCGACGAGGGATGTGAACACGACGCCGCAACGGGCGAAACGATTGCGTCCGGTCCGCTTCAGGATCAGGTCGGATGTCATCCCGCCCACCGTATTCCCGATCAATCCCGCAAAGAACAGAAAGCTCGTGAGCAGCGCTGAACTTCTGAGGTCGGTGCCGTGCTGATTTGCGAAGTACAACGGAAGCCAGGATACGAATACCCAGTAGGTCCAGCCGTAAGAGAACATGACGATGGTGACCGGAAACATCCGCTTGGTCAGGATCCAGAGCGGAAAGCGCGCCTTGCGGTCGGGCAGCGAAACGCTCAGGTCTTCGAGTCGGCGGGGATCGACCTGTGGGTGGGTACGCGGGTCATCTTGAAAGTAGAACCACCAGACCACCGCCCAAACGATGGCGGCCACACCGCATACGATGAAGGAAACTCGCCAATCGTACCAGACAATAATGGTCGCGACCAACGGCGGGGCGATCGCCGCGCCCAGGCGCGACGCACTGTGCGTGATGCCTTGGATGAATCCGAAGCGCCGGATACCAATTGCGCATGGCCTGTGTGGCCGCAGGGAAAGCGGGTCCTTCACCCAGTCCGACGACCAGCCGCGCAATAAACAGACTGCCCAGGCCACCGGTCAGCCCAGTAAGAATTGTGCCCACTCCAACGATGGAAACAGCGACGAAGAGTGATGCGCGCGCGCCATATTTTCGCGCGCCCCAGCCGCCAAATAGAACAGACGCAAGGTAAGCCCACGAAAAGGCGCTGAAGGCTAACCCCATTTGGGTATTGGTGAGTTGGAAATGCGCCTTGAGAGGAGCGGCAGCCGCTGAGATGTTCACCCGATCGAGATACATGATCGCGAACAGCACGCAGAGCATCGTGGTAACGACCGTGTGCGCTTTAAAAAAGGATCGGGCCACGGGCGCCATGACGGCCGTGTTGTCGGCGTCCTGATGAACCAGGGCCATATCTCGCTCCTCCACCAAAACTCCTCGGCGACGTTTTTATTGCGTCGCTCGTCCTTTTCGTCGCGATCGAACACCTCTTGAGGGAATTTTCGTCTTTATTCGGCCGCCCGCGCTGCCGGGGGCCAATTGCCGGCGAGAATATCCATCGCCGCCTCTACGCCGCCTTTGCGGTGTGGGATGCCCCGCGCCTTCAGGCCCATTTCGATGCCCGACAAAGTCGCGGCGACGGTCAGGTTGTTGAAATCGCCGAGATGTCCGATCCGGAACACACGATCGGCCAGCGGGCCCAACCCGTTGCCCAGCGACATGTTGGCGCGCGCGAGAACTTCACGCCGCAGTTCATCGGCAGAATGTCCCTCCGGCAGACGCACCGCGGTGAGCGTCGATGAGTATTCCGCCTCGTTCACGCATTGGATGTCGAATCCCCAATGACGTACGGCCGTCCGAGTTGCGTTCGCCGCGCGGTCGTGCCGTGCAAATACCTGATTCAGACCCTCGTCATGCAGCATTTCCAGCCCGACCTTCAACCCCTGCAGCAGGTTGGTCGAAGGCGTGTAGGGAAAAAACCCGTTTGCATTGGCCGCAAGCATGTCGTCCCAAGCCAGGAACGCGCGGGGAAACCCTGAGGTCTTCGAGGCCGCCAACGCCTTGTCCGAAATGGCGTTGAAAGACAGGCCAGGCGGGAGCATCAGCCCTTTTTGCGAGCCACCTACCGTCACGTCGACCCCCCATTCGTCGTGCCGGTAGTCAGTGGAGCCCAACGAAGAAATCGTATCGACAAGGAGGAGCGCCGGGTGCCCTGCCCGATCAATCGCCCGCCGCACCGCCGCGATGTTCGACGTGACGCCGGTGGATGTCTCATTATGGACCACGGCAACCGCCTTGTAGCTGTGCGTCTTGTCCTCTCGGAGTTTGGCCTCGATCACATCGGCATCCACGCCGGTCCGCCAGTCTCCCTTGACGACCTCTGCCTCAAAGCCGAGACATTTTGTCATTTTGCTCCAGAGGGTGGAGAACCAGCCGGTTTCGAACATCAGCAACCGGTCGCCGGGCGAGAGCGTATTCACCAGCGCAGCTTCCCACGCACCCGTTCCGGACGTCGGATAGATCACGACCGGATTGGCGGTCTTGAAAACGGTACGTATGCCGGCAAGAACTTCGTGGCCAAGTTCGGCGAACTCCGGTCCGCGATGATCGATCGTCGGCTTCGCGATCGCGGCAAGAATCGGCAGCGGAGTATTGGTCGGTCCGGGAATTTGCAGGAAGTGGCGGCCGGCGTGCTGCTGCATTTGAAACTCCGAAAATGAGCTGAGACTAACTGTACGAAACGGATCGGCCGTCGCGTATCAAGGTAGACCGTTGCGGCCATGCTCGCGGAAACCAGGTCGTTCAGTCATCAGTTCGTAGTACGCAGCAACGGCGGCGTAGTGAGGTCGAACCAGATCTGAGAGCATGAACCACCGGTTGACCACCAGACCCATCGGAATATCGGCGATGGTGAAGTGATTGCCCATCATATAGGGACCATGGGCGGCCAGATGGCCGTCGAGCAATCCGACGACGTGGATTAGCTCCTTCTGTCCCTGCTCGACGTACCATGGATGGTCGTACGGCGCTTCCTTCAACTGCCCGCCCAAGAACGCACCCCGCAACGCATGCGTGACATCGTAGGCGACCCAATCCATCCATTGTTCAATAGCCTGCCGCTCTCCGAAATCTTCGGGGTAGAGATCGGTGGCCCTGTGCTTGGCCGCAAGATAGCGGACGATCGTGTTGGATTCACGCATCACCCGGGTGCCGTCGATTACGACAGGCACCTGCCCCGTCAGATTGAGCTTAAGAAACTCCGCCGTGTTCGTCGGCCTGAAACCGCGGCCAAAGTCCTCGCGCACGAACGGAATGCCGATCTCGTCACAGACCCACAGAACCTTGCGCACATTGAACGAATTCGCGCGGCCGAGCACTCTGAGCGGTCCGCCCGTGGTAACCGATAGCGACTTCGCGGTCTGATCCGCACTTGATCCTAGTGTATCGCCCGCGTCCGACATGGCTGCTCCAGATTTCCGTTAATTCGCTCGGAGAGAGATTGAACCGCAAACCTATTCTGATGTAAAATTGGAAAATCGGATCAATTCATGATTTTTATAAATGAATGTCGCACTTCGCCAACTTCGGGCGTTTCTGGCCGTCGCCCGCCGCGGCAGCTTCACCCGCGCCGCGGAGGATGTGGGCTTGTCCCAAAGCGCACTAAGTTTATCGGTGCGGCAACTCGAGAACGAATTGGGCCTGAAGCTTCTCGACCGCACGACGCGTCAGGTCCAGTTGACGAGTGTCGGGCAGACTTTGGTCGCTTCCGGATCCCGCCTGGTCGATGAACTTGATGCCACGCTGCGGGAGTTGCGGGATATCGGCGAACAGCACCGAGGACGCGTCGTGATGGCGTGTGTCCCCGCGGTGGCCCGCAGCCTGATGCCGAAGTGTGTCGCGTATTGTTCGACCAAGTGGCCCAGCATCTCGCTCAGCATCGACGACAGCGCGGCAAGCGAGGTGATCCGGAAGGTCGGCCGAGGCGAGGTCGAATTCGGGATTGCAAGCGGAGAAATCGTTGGTTCCGATCTGGATGTTCAGTCGCTGATGGAGGATCCCTTTCGTCTGATATGCCGGCGCGACGATCTTCTCGCCAAACATCGGAACGTTCGTTGGGCGCAGCTCGCTGGCCGACGGCTTGTCATGCTGAGCAATACTTCGGGAAGTCGTCAGGTCATCGAGGCTACGCTTGCGAGCACCGGGACGCAGGTTGAGGTTTTTCTCGAGCTTGCCCAGCCGAGCTCTGTTCTCGGAATGGTCGAGGCCGGCGTCGGAATTGCGATCGTGCCGGAGCTCGCCGCCCCTCGCGGCGACGACGCCGCCCTTGCAACTTGCCGGCTTGTAAGACCGGAAGTGAGCCGTACCATCCTGTTGTTGCGGCGCCGAGACCGTTCGCTCTCACCGGCGGCCTCCGCTGTGTGGGCAGCGCTTGTCCATCTTTATCGAAATGCCAGCCGATCATATTCAATCCGCGGCAAGAGCGCCTAGAAAAAAATGGATCGGGCTCGCGCTATCCAGTCGCCAAAAACTCCTCCGCGTAAACCGAGTTCCGTCGCCCGCCGCAGGCGGCCACGCGCTTGCGGGCAGCAGCTATCATCAGAGGGGGCCCGCAGAGATATATCTGCGTCGGCTCCCCGATGTCGTTCGGCCCGACCAATTCGGTAACCAGCCCTTTATGCCCCGACCAAGCGCCATCAGCTTCCGTCATGGACAACCTCACTTCCAGATTCGGCAGGCTCCCCTTCAGTTCCTCCAGTTCTTCAACATAGTAGAGGTCGCCAGGGCGATTCACACCGAAGCAGAGAACGATTGAACGCTCGATTTGTCTGCCTTGCACAATGGATCTCAACATCGATACCATCGGCGCCAGCCCCGTTCCGCCGGCAATCATGACGATCGGACTGTTGCCTTCGCGCAGGTAGAACACGCCCTTCGGGCCCAAGAGCTCCAAACTTGTTCCAGCAAGGTCCGGCTTCCCAATGAAATTCGACATCTGGCCATCCGGCAGCATGCGAATATGGAATTCCAAGCTATTCGGCTCGGCCGGATCATTTGCCATCGAATAGGAGCGCAATACTCCGGATCCCGGTATCTTGATGTTGGCGTATTGTCCGGGAAAGAACCTGAAAACACTGCCGTTCGGCAATTGCCCCCGAAGCCGCGCGGTCGTGGCCGAGAGCTGGACCACGTCACGGATCTTCATAAGGTATCTTTTTTCCGGGAGGATATGGCCGCGAAGATACGACAACTCAATCTTGAGATCCTCCTTAGCCATCGAGATGCAGGTCAGAATGGCCCCGCCCTCAATCTCCTCGTCATCGAGGGTGATAAAGGCTATTTCGTCAATCTCGATTTTACCCGACTTCAGATGGGCCCTGCAGGTTTGGCAATCGCCAACATGGCAATCGCTCGCGAGCGGAATTCCGGCGGCCTGCGCCGCAGCTAGAATCGTCTCATCCGTCGACGCGTTGCACGACACCTCCTCGCCGTCGGCAAAAACAAAGCTCACGCGCGGCATGATCTTCTCTTTCTATGCAAGGCGCACGGGTGCTACTGACGGCAAGCGCCGGGGCCCCGTGTCACTTCGCGACAACAAACTTACCATCGCGCACGGACAGCAGGATCACGCTGCTTTCCTGCGCGCCGAAATGATCGACCGGGGAGTAGCTATAGACAGCCGTCACCCCGACAAAATCCTTCGTCGACTCAATCGCGTCGCGGATTTTTGCCTTGTCGTTACCGGCGCTCTGTATTGCCGCAATCAGCATTTTCATCGCGTCGTAGCCGTTGCCGGCAAACGTCGCGGGCTTCTGACCGTATTTCTTCTCATATTTATCGCTGAAGTTCCTGATCACGTCCTTCTGTGGATCGGTTCCCGGTAGCTCATCGACAACGTACAATTTGGACGACGGTATCAGGATTCCGTCCGCCGCAGCGCCCGCCAAACGTAGATAATTGAAATCGTTGGCCGCGTGAGACAGGTAAAGTGGGACCTTGATATCGAGCTGGCGATAGTTTTTGGTTGCAATCGCCTGACCAGGGCCCGTCGCCCAAACGACCGTGGCCTCCGCATCGCTCGCCCGGATTTTCGTGAGCTGCGGCGTCATATCCGGATCGCCGCTTCCGAACGTTTCCTGCGCCACTATCGTGATGCCGTAGTCGGCCGCGTGTTTCTCCAGCTCTCCGCGTCCGCTGGTGCCGAATCCGGAATCCACGTTCAGGAGTGCGATCTTTTTTATACCCTTCTTCTGCATATCTTTCATCATGACGCTCTGAACCAGAACATCGGTCAGCGGTGCAAGAAAGATCCACGGCTTTTTGTCCGACGGAAGCACGATTCCGCGAGACCCGCCATTTGCGATTACCGGAACCATGGCCTGTTGAACGGTATCGATGATCGAATAGGAAGATCCGCTGTTCATCGCGCCGACAAGGGCGGTGACTTCGTCCTGCTCGATCAGGCGCTTGGCCGCTGACACAGCCTTGTTGGTGTCGCTCTCGGTATTGACGTTGATAAATTCAATCTTCTTGCCATTGATGCCATCCTTGGCGTTGGCTTCATCGACAGCGAGTTGAGCGCCCTCGAGACCGGGTTTACCAAGCGAAGCAAGGGGACCGGACGTCTCGAGCAAACCTCCAATCTTGATGGTCGATTGGGCATAGGCAGGAAGTATTGACATCAGCGAAACTAGAACAAAGGCGAAAACTTCGCGTCTCATATTCAATCTCCGCAGGTTCGATCAGATGCAGTCTGCCGATCAGGACATGGATGAGCGACGCAAGTCGGATTCACTCATGATGCCGCGCTGCGCAAGGAGCCGGACTCCGGATCCGTATCGTCCCAACCAAGGTACGCACCAGCGATGTCTTCATCGGCCAGGATCGTCGCGGCCGAGCCGTCCGCGACGATCCTTCCGGTCGATAGCACATAGGCGCGATCGGCGATCTGCAGCGCCGCCCGTGCATTCTGCTCGATGAGCAGGATGCTCAGGCCGGAGGCGCGCAATTCCGTGAGTTTGTAGAGGATCGCATCGACAACTTTCGGCGCCAGACCGAGCGACGGCTCGTCGAGCAGCAACAGTTTTGGATTACTCATCAGAGAGCGCGCGATGGCCAGCATCTGCGCCTGGCCGCCGCTCAGCATACCGGCCCGCTGTGCTCGTCTCTGGCCGAGAACCGGGAACAACCGAAATGCATCCTGCATGCGCGCGTCGAGCGCGTCCGACCGGTTAAACCCCGGGAGAATCACTCCCTTGAGACCCCATGCATTGTAGCGAGCGATGTAGTATCCTAGGGCGAGATTCTCCGCGACCGTGAGCGATGGAAATAACGCACGGCCCTCGGGCGTAAGGCTGATGCCCTTGCGCATGACCGCATCGGCTGAGCCGACAGCGCCAAGATCCTCTCCATTGTAGCGGATGCGTCCCCCGGCCGGTTTCACAAAGCCGGCGATTGCCATCACCAAACTGCTTTTGCCGGCGCCGTTCGGCCCAATCAGCGTGACAATTTCACCGGCGTCGACGTGAACATTGACGCCCCGCAGCGCCGTCACACCCTTGTATCGCACGGAAAGATCTTCGATATCGAGCAGCCGTTGCGGCCGCACGGTGGTCGGATGTTGACGACTGACGGTGTTATCACGGACCCGGCCGAGATACGCCTCAATCACCGCCGGGTTCCGTTTCACTTCGTTGGGCGGACCATCCGCGATCACCCGGCCTTGATCGAGCACCACAATGCGATCCGACACTTGCGCGACAAGCGCCATGTCGTGTTCGACGATGACGATTGTGTGGCCGGCCTCGGACAGCCGGGAAATCACACGCACGAGCGCGGCTTTCTCGGTTTCATTGAGGCCAGCGCCGGGCTCGTCAAGCAGAAGCACGCGTGCGCCGGACATGATGACGCGCGCAATTCCGAGTAACCGCTGTTGTCCGGCGGGAAGGCCAGCGCCACTCAGGGCCGCAAAGCCTGAGAGACCGACGAGATCAAGCACCTCGCGCGCGCGCGAAACCAACTCGTCGTGCACCCGTCGCGCTTTTCCCCATCGGTTCAGGCAAGAGGTCAAGCCGATGTCGGTGGCGGCCACGCCACCGGCCATGGCGTTTTCCAGGACCGTGAGATTTTCGAAAATCTCGACGGCTTGGAAGGTTCTCCCAATTCCGAGCGCGTTGATCTTGTCCGGCGTGAGGGTCTGGATGGGATGGCCGCTAAAGACGACCTGCCCCGCGTCGGCTCGGCAGTTCCCCGCAATGACATTCAACAGGGTGGTCTTGCCCGCGCCGTTCGGGCCGATCAGCGACACGGTTTCGTTCTCCATCACAGAGAACGACACATCGTTGAGCGCAGCGAGGCCCCCAAACCTCACGGAGAGGGTTTCGATCTCCAGGATGTGTCTCGCTGGCATCATTGCGCCGGCTCTCGTCGATATCGAACGAGGTGGCGTCCCGCGGCAACCACGGTTTGCAGCATTCCCTCGGGGCAATAGACCACCGCCACAACCAGCAGAAGGCCAAAGACGACGACGTCGTAGTCACCGAGCGGCTTGAGCGCTTCGCTGACGAGCGTAACGAACGCAACGCCGAACAGCACGCCCCAGATCCTGGAGAAGCCTCCGATCGCCACCATCAGCAGCAATTTGATGGAGAAACCGACATCGAACGGCCCGGGGCTGAGATAGCCGATGTATCGGGCGTAAAGCCCGCCGGCGACAGCAGCATAGATCGCGCTGAGCATCAGAACCAAGCGCTTCATACGATTCGGCGACATCCCGAGCGAGGCCACCACCTTGCTGCTCTGCGAAATGCCGCGCATCACGAGTCCGAGCGGCGATCGCACCAGATTTTCTGCCAGGAAGACCGCAACGGTGCAGGCTCCCCAGACGATCGGGAGCACCTGTTTGTCGGTGTGGAAGTCACGGTCAAAAAGGTTGAAAGGGGTGATGCCGGTGAGACCGTTCGGTCCGCCGGTCCATTCGCGAAATTCGACCAGGCAGACATGCACGATGACGCCAAAACCGAGCGTGGCCATCGCCAGGTAATGACCTTCCAGGCGAAACACCAGCCAACCGAGGCTCCAACCGAGGGCACCGACGAGAACCGCCGACAACAACAGGCCAAGCCACGGATCTATCCCGAGATGGGTCGTAAGCAGCACGGAGCCGTAGGCGCCGAGGCCATAGAACGCTGCATGGCCAAGTGAGATTTGCCCGGTGTAACCCATCAGCAACGACAGGCCGATCGCCGGCAAGGCCTGGATGGCGACGAAGTCGGCCAGATTGACGAGGTAATTGCTTCCGGACAGCTGCAGCGCGACAAGTCCGGCGATCAACAGCAAGTATCTCGTCAAATCGAGGTCACGCTTCATGTCAGCGCCCGACCCTTTCGAGATCGCCCAGAAGTCCGCCCGGGCGCACCGACAGGAAAAGGAGCAGCATCACGAATGAGATCGCGTTCTTGAACCCAGAACTGATAAAGCCCGAAGACATCGCCTCGAGCACCCCAAGCAAAAGCCCACCGACCGCGGCGCCGATGGGGTTGCCGAAGCCTCCGATGATGCAGGCTACAAAACCTTTTATACCGAGCGAAATTCCGGAATCGTATTGTGTCAGCGCAATCGGGGCAACGATGATGCCGCCTATTGCGCCGAACATGCCGCTCAGGAAGAAGCTTATAGTACGCATCGCTCCGAGGCGGATCCCCATGAGCTGCGCCGCGAACGGATTGATCGCACAGGCGCGCATGATTTTTCCCGGATAGGTCCGCTGGAAAAACAGACACAGCAGGATCATCAGGCCGGCCGTGGTGCCGAAAATCCACAAAGTCTGCGGCAGCAGCGTAATGCCTCGCAGATTGAACGGCTTCTCCCCGGAGAATGCCGGCATCGGCTGGGCGTCCGTGCCCCAGATCAGGACCGCCGCGCCCTGCAGCGCAACGCCGACGCCAATCGTCGCGACGATCCCACGCGTGACGTGAGTTCCGATCGGCCGGATCGCGACCCGCTCGATAATCGCGGCCAGACAGCCCACGAGCAGGATAGCAAAAACAATGGCAACCCACAGCGGCAGCCCCGACGCATAGAGCATTATTGCGGACAGCGCACCGACCATTGCAAAGTCGCCTTGCGCAAAGTTTACGATGCCGGTGACATTGTAAATGGTCGTGAAGCCGATGCCGATCAGGCTGTAGATGCTCCCGACCATCAGTCCTGCCACCAGCAGCTGGATGAATTCACTCAATTTCCTGCCTCATGAACTCGAAACAAGCGCCCCACGAAAGAGATGCAAGAAATGTGCGAGCGCATTTCGACGCGCTAGGTTTCCATCCAGCTTTCCGAAAACGCAAGAAACGCCGTCGGCTTCTTGGTGTCGGCAAAGTCGCGCAGAACAACCTTGCCATCCAGTGCGCGGCCGTTCACCATCACCGATGCGTCGGTGGAGTCCAGGAACAGACTGTACATCTCATGACGCTGCGTCGGCCCCTTTTCCGGCGGCATATCGACGGCGTAGGGAGAACCGAGCGACTTCCAGGACATCACGACCTCGAAGTCCTTCGACTTGACGACCTCCGCATAATTGCTGACGGCATCGCCCATGCGGCGCGCTTCGACGAGCGGCAGATAGGTCATTGCCTTAAGTCCAGGTGAAACACGGAACGATGCGAATTTGGAGAAGAAGTCGGCGACCAAATAGCTCGCAAGTTTCTGGTTGTCGCTGATGCAAATGTTAGTCACATCGGGCAGCCCCTTCTCGACGTTCGGCTTGTCGAGCAGGACGATCCCCGACCCGCGACCATAAGGCGACCAGGTCACTCGGAAAAAGGTCGCAAGGCCGGTCCATGGGCCGTCTTGCGTCTCCTTGAGATAGATGCCCGGGTTCTCGCCGGTCCACGCCACGCGGCCTGGATGAATTGGACTGCGCATCATTAAGTACCCCTCGATACCGGCTGCTATTCGGCCGCTTCCACATTGAGGGTTCTGACATAGTTTCGAATGCGGGCTCGCACCTCATTGAGCCGGTCGTCGGATGCGTGATAATCGCCTTCCACGATGATCTTGGTAAGGTCGAAGCCGACTTTGCGGACGAGTTCGTCATCATCCCATTCGAGTTTCGCCGGTACGCCGATTACCGTGTCATGGCAATAGGTCGGAATTTTGCTTTCGCTCCGAATTGGAGAGCTGGAGAGCCGCTCCATCGCCTCAAGCTGTTTCATTTCGCGCATGAGCAGCCGGCGAAGCATGACGACCCCCTTGTCACAATGGGTCAGATGCTCCATCGCATGGCGCGCGATCGAGCGCTGTGAAACCTGCGCGTCGAAGTCGCCTGGAACACGCTGCCGCTCATCGTAGGTGCGATTACCGTCCTGGCCGACGAAGTCGACTTTCTCGACACCGCACTGATCGGGGTTTCCGATGCCGCGCGAATTTACTTCCGGATGGAAGTGACGCCAACCGATTACCTTACAATTGTGATTGTCGACCGGAGATGTCCAGCGGGTAATCCCGACGCGGCCGAACTCCTTGAGATCCTGCTGGCCGTCCTCCCAAATGTTCCCTACTTGCGCCAGATTGGGAAGGATGATGTCGTTAGACCGGACCCAAATGTTGTCCTTCCAACGTCGCGAGGTCACATAGATCATTCCGGTGGGTGTTTCGACGAAGTCCATCTCCGGCAATTCGCCCCAGGCGTCGGCGAAATGGGAGTATGTGATGCGGGTGTGCAGGAAGACCGCATGCGCAGGATCCATAACGTTTTCATGCACCTGCAGCCAATTGCACGGATACTGCAAACTGTACGGCTTCAACATGTCGCCGTCATATTCGTAGCTGTCATAGATCGGAAATTCAGGCACTTCTTCCGGCGGCCCAAAATAACCGAAGATCAATCCCGTATATTCCATCGCCGGATACGCCCCGTGCATAAGGCGATCCTTGAGAGTACTCCCTGGCGGATCACCGGGGGTCTCAAGTATGGATCCGTCGGGCGCAATCAGCCAGCCGTGATAACAGCAGCGGATGCCATCCTTTTCACAAAGGCCGAACTCGAGCGACGTTCCGCGGTGGGGACAGTGACGATCGACGATGGCTACCTGGTTTTCGGTGGTCCGGAAAACAACCAGATCCTCCCCAAACATCCGTTCGCGTTTCGGAAGCTCGCCGACCTCTTCTGAGAGGCAGATCGGTTGCCAGAAGCGGCGTAACAATTCGCCAGCCCGCGAACCCTTCTCGACGTGAGTCAAGTCCGGGGTTTCCGAGGGCACCGGTTCCTGGTGATAGCCACCGTAAGGGATTTTCAGGAATTGCTTCTTCGCCATGGCCGCCCGCTGCAGGAGTGAAACCGTCGAGGAAGTATCGCCCAGATGAAATGCAGAGGTAAAATATCAATTTACTTTGCACGAGATAGAATTAATCTATCTCGCTTGCAGTTGCCTCAACTGCCTCAACACCCGCGTTGCGGTCCTGAGTCGCCAATAATCCATTCTCGGCCGGACAAGAAAGCTCAATCGAGAAGTTCGCACGCAGCTTTTCTCCAAGACGAGCCAAGAACTCGAAAAGCAGCAAAGGTGCCGATGTGAATTTTACGCTGAAGCAATTGCGTTATTTCGTCTCCGCCGCGGAACTCAAGAGCGCCACCAGGGCCTCGCAAGAAGCGAACATCAGCCAGCCATCGATCTCTTCAGCCATCGCAGAGCTAGAGACCCAACTCGACACCAAGCTGTTTGAGCGGCATCACGCGAAGGGACTCTCTCTAACGGCTGTGGGCCACCAGATATTTGCGGAGGCCAAGCGCCTACTTAGCCAGGCTGAAAGATTCAGCCAGGTTTCGGGTGAACTTGTGAACGGCCTAAGCGGGACTATCGAGGTCGGATGTCTGTTGACTCTAGCGCCGCTGGTGATGCCGCCCCTTCTTAAATTTCTGAAGCGCGACTATCCCAGCCTTACGGTGGGATGCAGAGAGCTGGATATCAAGGAAATTCTAGATGGTCTGCGTCAGGGATATTTCGAAATTGCCGTCACGTACAATTTAAGCATCGAACGCGACGTTAATTTCCACGGAGTCCGCAGCTATCATCCCTACGTGCTTCTCGCTCCCCAGCATCCACTCACCCAGAAATCCAGATTAAGCCTGCGGGCACTCGCGGATGAACCTATGATTCTTTTGGACCTTCCATATACCCGAGACTATTTCCAATCGATTTTTGAGAGCGCCGGGATCGTCCCCAATATCGTCTACCGTACTGCGTCCCCTCAGATGGTACGAAGCATGGTCGCCAACGGTATGGGATATTCCATCTTGAACGCACGGCCAATCTCGCGTCATTCATATGACGAGCATCACTATGTAATGGTTGAATTGTCGGAGCGGCTTCCACCTTTAAAGATGGGTCTTATTCACCTCAAAAACCATACATTCACGCGCGCGGCGCAAGTGGTCATCGAAGAGTTCGAGCGGCAGCATGGACGCACCCAGTCGACGCAGGAAGGTGATTTCTTTAAATAGAGCACTCTCGCAAGGCGTGATCCTTGAGCTTTGGAATTCTATCGTCGCGCCGCTTGCCCTCGATCAAACTGGTGTTAATCACGCCGATCGAAGTCCCGATAATCCACTTCGGTTCGATGGAAGCTTCGTGTAGTGCCTGATAGACGCCAGCCAGATAAGATCCAAGCGCTCCGCTTCCCTGAAATACCAACACAACTTGGCCACGCAACTTACCTTCCGAAGGGTTCTCTGCATGAGGTCCTGGTTTAAGTTCACCTGGAATCTTCCGTAATTCTCGAAACGTCACACGTCGTGCTATTGGAAAGCGGACGGTCGCAAGCAGGTCCGTTCTAGCCGCGAACGGACCTGCCACGACGAGCGAGGGCGGGGGTTAATCTGCCCTGCTCCCCGATGGACGAAGGAATGGGGATCATTTCCTCGTCTCATTTTGTGATGCCGTCTCGGCACGCAGATCCGGCTTCGATGTGGCCGTCTTGTTTGACCTGCCTTCTCAGTAAATATCCTTTGGTAATTTAAGCATGTGCCGAATTCCGTAGTCGAGCGAGACCCGGCCAGGCCCCCACGCCATGATGCCCAGCGCCATGGCCGCCCAGGTGATATGAATCGGCCAGCCGTCAGGTACGGTGAGTTCGACGATGCATGTCATGAATAGGAGCCCCGTCGCGGCAGAGCGTGTGGCGAGGCCCAAGACAAGCAGGATGGGAAACAGAATCTCGCCACAGCCGGAAACGAACGCGAAAACCGCGGGAGCGGGGTAGTGATATGGACCGCCGGGCAAGTGCAGCATAAATTCTTCGCTGAACAGCAACACGGTCGTATCTTTTAGCTGCAGAAATCCGTCCCATTTATTGATGCCTGAGCGCCAGAATGGCACCGAGAGCGCCATGCGCATCACAAGCTGCACGAGTGAGGGCTGCGCGACGGTTCGAATGATACCGATAAGCCTGTCGGCGAGCATGCCGATCTGATGCACCGCGCTGTTACCGGATCTGAGTTGATCGGTGGCCGTCATACTGGGTCTCCACTAACGATTGCCATGAACACGCCGGCCTCGATCATCCCCGCGATATTGGCGGGAAGATCGAATGATGTACTCGCCTCGAACGCCGCCGAAGCGGCTTGACCAAGTGTTTCACCCAAAATGAGACACGCAAGAAAGGCCGCGCCGCCGGGAGGAAGGTGCCGTACAAATACCTCAAGCCCTGGCCGGGTTATCAAAGCATCTTCCGGCGCGACCGTTTCGATGGCGTCCAACCCGCTCTCGCTTCGGTTCGCCGCGAAAACCGACACGGCCGCAAAGTCGGAGCAAACGATTTTCGCTGCGGGGTGTGGAACGAAAACGGCACCCGAGAGACGTTCCGGCGGGATGGCAGCCAGAGCCCGCGGCTTTACTGCTTCCGCGTCGGCCGCGTGATAGGCATCGAGCCACGCGCGCTCGATCCGCGCGACATCGGCCAGCCACGGCATTGACCGAGCGTATTCGTAGCGTTCGACGAAAATGGGGAAATCTCGCCCATACTCGAACAGCAGAGGCGACGTCGGTGGCGTAGCCCGTACGTGAAAACGGGCCATCGCGCGGAAGAATTCCACGCCCGTGATCCGCTGGGTCGCCGGGAAGATTGCCGCGAGAGCGGCGATCAGGCTGACGGTCACATTGTTGCGGTACACGTTATAGCGTTTGACCGCCGCCTTTCCATGCGGCCCGGTGACCGATGCCGGCGTTTCCCTCTGGGCGTCGAAGAGCGCCCGCGAAAACACGGCCGGAAAGGACGGAGGCAAACCGTCATTCCGACTAACTCGTTCAACGATGTGCATGCACTTTTCCCGATGTGACGCTCGTTGAGTGCTGGTCCAGAATTTCCCGCGCGGCCGCCGCTTCGGCCTTGAGCACAGGCCATTCCGGAATGTTGCTGTCCCACTCGACAAGCGTTGGAATCGGGCCGCTACGGCTGAGGACCATTTCGAACAGTTTCCACACCGCATCAGCGACTGGTCCATCATGGCTGTCGATCAGGAGGCGATCACCCTCGTCATCGGTCTGCTCGGCGTGTCCGGCGAGATGAATCTCGCCAACACATTCGATCGGAAAATCGGAGAGATATTTGCGAGCGGAGTAGCCATGATTCGTCGCGGAGACGAAGACGTTGTTGACATCGAGCAGTAGTCGGCAACCCGTTCGTTGCACGATGCCACGAATGAAGTCCCTCTCGCTCATCGTCGACTCGCGGAAGGCAACATAGGTGGACGGATTTTCAAGCAGTATCTGCCGGCGGATAGCGTGCTGCACCTCGTCGATATGCTCACTAACGCGCCTCAGCGTCGCTTCCGTGTACGGCAAAGGAAGCAGATCATTGAAATAGGTTGTCTCGTGGGTCGACCAGGCCAAATGTTCAGAAACAAGGACCGGCTCATAGCGTTCGACAAGCGCGCAAAAGCGCTCAAGATGAGTTGGATCGAGGGCTTGCGGGCCACCGATCGACATGGCTACTCCGTGCAATGAGACAGGATAGTCACGGCGAATTTGCTCTAGCGCATGATGAGGCGGACCGCCGGCTCCCATGTAGTTCTCGGCATGAACCTCGAAGAAGCTGTTCCGTGTTGCTTCGATCAAAATCTCGGGCAGGTGCTCGTGCTTGAAACTCACGCCCACGAGATCGGCTATCGGATAGACAGGAAGACGAAGACTCGGCGCAATCCTCGAGTCTGGAAGCTCGATAACTGAATTCATGTCCGACCTCCGCCTTCCAGTGTCGTTCGCTTACGTCGAAATGCGCCTTAGAGCGCCGTCAGCGAGCCCTTCTTGCCGCCCGGCACGGATATGCTCGTGCAAGTACCATGCTGAACGAACTTCCAGGAATTACCTTGGAAATCCATCGTTGATGTGCCCTGGCAAGTCGTTCCGGGCCCGGCAGCGCAGTCGTTCTGCCCTTTCAGCGCGACGCCAAAACATTTTTCCTTACCGGCTGCAACAGCAGCCTTTCCCTCAGCCTCAGTCAGCGGCGCCGCCGCCGCCATCGATGCCAATGCTGTTGTCACAGCACCAGCGAGCAGTAGTGAGCTGACGGTTAATTTCATAGACATTGAGCTCTCTCCATTCTTATCGGCCACCGTTTTGGTGCCCCTCATACTTCGCCTCATCGGCGAATACGTTACGACAGCCTCACGACCTTGTGACTGTCATCCGACGGTAAATCTAGGCCGCGCGAACTGTGGTTAGGAAACTTCCCACTTCGCTCCTGAGGCGACCGCTCTCAACCGAAAGCGAGCGCGCGGCCGAAAGAACTTCGGCGGAGGCAGCGCCGGTTTCGTTCGAACCACGTTGAACATCGCCAATATTGGATGCTACCGTAGTTGTTCCTTGCGAAGCTTGTTGTGCGTTTCGAGCGATTTCCTGGGTAGCCGCACCTTGCTCCTCGACCGCGGCAGCTATGATCGATGCAATCTCCGAAACGCGATCGATGGTGTCGGTGATGTCCTTGATCGCGGAAACGGAATCCTCCGTTGTCGCCTGAATCGACGAAATTTGCTGCGCAATTTCTCCTGTCGCCCTGGCCGTTTGCTCGGCCAATGACTTGACTTCAGCGGCAACAACGGTGAAGCCACGGCCCGCAGGTCCAGCCCGGGCGGCTTCGATTGTCGCGTTCAAGGCGAGAAGGTTGGTCTGGCCAGCGATCGTGTTGATCAGGTTGACCACGTCGCCGATTTTCTTTGCTGCGTCAGACAACTTCAGCACACGCTCATTCGTTTTGCCAGCCTCCAACACCACCTGGCTGGCGATTCTCGCAGACTCGCGAACTTGCTGGCTTATTTCATTGACGGACGATGCCATCTCCTCACTTCCCGACGCCACCGAATGGACGTTCGTCGACGCCTCCCCCGCAGCTGCAGCCACAACCGTAGATAATTGGGCGGTCTTCTCCGCCGTTATGGCGAGCGAGTTTGCAGAGGTTTCCATCCTTGCCGCAGCGAGAGAAACATTTTGTATGATATCGCCGACTGCGCCTTCGAAAACAGCGGCCAACCGTTGCATATCCAGTTTGCGTCTCTGTGCGGCCCGATCTTCGGATTCGATCCTCTCCGCTTTTAGACGCCCAACCTCTATTGCGTTGGTTTTGAAGACCTCGACCGCCTTCGCCATCTGGCCTATCTCGTCGCGGCGCCCGCAACTTCGACTTGAATGGCGAGGCCAGGACGGCCAGAACGAAACAGATCAGCCCGATCATTTCGCCAGCTTAGGCGATTCCATCACGGCATCAACTCAGATAAGGTTTTCGGTACACACAGGCCTGGCAGCAGAGTGCGCTGAATCAACGGGAGTACGCGCGTAACGTTTTGGGCCGCAGAACGAAGACAATAGAAGAATAATTATCGAGTCTCAGCCAATGGAAACAGAAACACTGGTCGAAGCCCTGGCGACGGACACAGTCGTCCCCTGGAAACTTGAGCAATCCATTCGGATTGCGCTGATAGCGGGAAACGTCATTGCCGGAATCACGTTCTTCGGCGGGGTTGGTTTTCGTCCCGATATCGTGTTCGCAATGGGAACCACCCGCTTTCTCGTCAAGTTTGCCGTCACTTTGCCGCTGGCGCTTGCCGCGACTGCAGCGATGCTTCGGGCGGCTCAGCCCGACGCCTCGTTCGGAGTTCGGGGGTGGGCTCTCGCGCTTTCACCAATTATTCTGATATCCGCTGTCCTTATCGAGCTGGTGACGGTACCTCCGCCGCTTTGGGGCTCAAAGATCATCGGTACCCATGCACAGAATTGCTTAACTCTGATCCCGCTTCTATCGATCGGGCCTCTGGTCTGCCTTCTTCTCGCGTTGCGCAAAGGAGCCTCGACGCGGCCTGGGTTGGCGGGAGCCATTGCCGGGCTTGCCGCGAGCGGAATTGCCGCGACCTTTTACGCAACGAATTGCACCGATGACAGCCCTCTCTTCGTCGTTACGTGGTATCCACTTGCGACAGGGTTCGTGGCG
>WNFI01361374.1_pt1 | contig 27180 bp, 29 predicted proteins | sample 5400471 | NCBI WGS metagenome assembly WNFI01 (sample SAMN13153348, study PRJNA577476) | soil metagenome | isolation source: 100 cm saprolite on Douglas fir-dominated hillslope | place: USA:California | collected 2013-09-17
TTGCTTTGTCCAGAGTTGCTGCGTCCGCGTCAGGTTCTAATGCGCCATGTTCGTTCCTTCTTGCTCTGTGAAGACAAGTTATCGATGAGCTGATGGAGGAATGAGTCAATGAGCTTACTTGAAGAAGGTATATGACAGTACGACATCATCAATATCTCGCATCAAGGGATCATCGGAAAAGTCTTTGTCGATGAAGAAGAGCAAAGGCATATCCACCTCCTCGCCAGCGAGTAGTTTCTGTTCCTCGAAACAGAAGCATTCTATTTTGGCAAAGTATGGTGCCACCTGAAGGATGACAGCAGGTTCAGTCTGCTAATATGAAGGCGATGAAAAAAATGTACCTTGGCTGGGGTCACATTATAGGTAGCAATCCCTATTATGTCCTTCTCGGAAACATTCCTAGCAGTATAGAATGCTAGTGCAGTTTCTCCTGGAAGTACTGATACGAATTTCTGTTGCGGCGTAAAAGACCAAGGCAAAGACTTGGAGATATCAGCATTAAAGTGCACTTTTATTCGCTTCGCCTTCGTAACGGGTACGAGTCGTTCTGCACCGAATCTCGAATCTGTGACGGGGACACCCGAAAATCCAGTCGCAGCGCAGAATGCTCGATATAAAGGAACGGCTGCGTAGGCCAGCCCTAGAGAAGTAACGAACTTGTGGTGCCATTAGCTAGTAACCAGAATGCGTGAGGAGTTTTTACGGTTCCATACTGACTACGGCGGATGTATACATTAGGAGACTTCTGTTTCGTGTGCGGTAGACCATACGAGGGTCGGCATACTTGGCATCTGGGGAAGCTTGCGTGCTTGGTTTAGGCCATGATCCCGACTCTGGTCTGGTGTGGGAAAAGTTGATCCATCTTACTGGGAACGAACATCGTAGCGTGCCTTTCTGTGAAAGGCTCAGCACACAATCTCGCCGGAGGATAGAGTAAGGATGGTGACATGCTGAGGCTAAGGGCACTGGCAACTTCACAAAAAGCGCTCTGTGTACGAGATGCATTATTGGTACCGAGATCTAAACACGTGCCCGGATCTGGTCCATCTGGCGGAGATCTATGACTTCAGGACTTCCACCTTCAAGGTTGGGGACAAAGGAGCAGTGAGCTTTGAGTATGAGGAATCATATTCCTGTCGGTAAATGGGTTTATGTATAGCTGGGAAGACGTGTACGCTTGTGAGCTGGATAACTTCAAGGAATTCGGTGACGAGGGCGAAGTATGGTGCGTTAATGCATTTATTCAACAAATCGTTGTGTGCGAACACTTGTGCAGGTTCGGGGAGGGTAGCATAGAACAAATGGTGAGACTTCCTGGGGATTCAACCCCTTTCAGTAATGGTTCACGCCTGGTTACGGAAGGTCGATTGGTGCCTTGGCAATGTCCCTCCCTCATCTAAACCCTACTGCCTGGATATCGGAACAGGTAGTTTAGAGCTAGAATTTATCGGTTTGTGCATCAATTTATGCTCCATCGTACGTAAGGGAACGGATCCCTCCTTTTCGCTCTCATCGAAGCAGGATATCACCCGAGTACGCTCCATGGCATAGACTACAGGTGCGTACAGCCTAATTTCATGTCATTTTCCTGGACTGAAGTCTAATAGTCCCAACTCAATAGCACTTGCTCGTGCGATTGCCTCCAAGCGTGATTCGAATCTCTCGATATCATTCCAGACCTTCAACTTTGTAGAGGATCCTTATCCACCACCACACCCTGACTTAGGCGAAGGAGAAGTATGGGATCTGCTCCTAGATAAAGGGACCTTCGATGCAATAGCATTGGCGGATCAAACTCTCGAAGGAGAGCCGCTGAAGCTCTATCCCCAGCGTGTAAGCAAGGCTCTCAAAAAGGGTGGCTTCATCCTTATCACCTGTCAGTGCATATGATTTACCTATTGCACTGTCGTTCGCTGAACTGGCAGTGATCCGATAGCGTGTAACTTTACTGAGGATGAGCTTAAAGAAGCATTTGCTAGTTCTGAGTTGGGATTGTCTTTCCAGTGGGTTGATGTGAAGTCAACTGTACGGTGGAAATTAACGAAGCACTTGCGCAGCTCCAGGGTCGAGTATCCGACTTTCAAGTTTGGGGGTCAGACAGGAAGTACCATATCGACGGTGGCATTCCAGAGGGATTAACACCAGTCGCGGGTTAGCGAGAAAAAGGGACAAATTGATGATGATGAATATGAGAGAAAATGTACTATGAGAACGGATGAATGTGGTATTAGAAAATTGCGTTGATGAGACCGCTTCCAATGGCTGTTATACAATCGATATTGTGAGCAAGAAATGAAATGTCTACGGTCACACAAGACTCACCGGCTCCAGCACCGAAACCAACACCGCCAGCAGCAGAATTTGCCATAGTGTCACCAAGCTTCCCGTACTTGCTCTTCTTGCCATCCGGCCCGGGTGTATCCTGTTGTTGCACAATTACGGTTGAAGTGGGTGGAGGAGGCGGTGGGTTATAAGCGGGCCCGGGAGGTTGGTAAGGCGGTGCATACACATGTGGTGCGGGCCCTGGTTTCTCGCCGTAGGTGTATGTCGACTGAATCACTGTGGAGTGGACTCCAAAAGGCTGGGATGGCGGAGCTCTGAGTAATGGAATCAGCGACCGTTGAGACAGCTGCATAGGATACCCTCACATCTTCACGACATGATTGGATGGAAATAGCCCAGTCTGACCATTTACTAGTAGTCTACCAGTCCACCAATCTTCATTATCGTCAGGGCTGGGCGTGAGCTCGATGATGTCTCCAGTCTTGAAGCAAAGATCCCCAGGGTTCTTTGATGGATTTCGGAAAAGAAGTTAATCGGAGCTCGGCTTGTGTCGGGAACGATCAGATTACTTACGTTATAGTCGTATAATGCCCGAACTCGAGTGCCTTGAGTAGAGGATGGCGCAGGGGCGGTCAATGCTGAGGGAGGATGCGAAGGGGGCGAAAATTCGGGAGTGGCCGCAGATGAGAAGGGAGTAGAGGCCTCTCTCTTGCTTAGGAGGGCATCAACCTGTTGCGCAGCATCGGCTGACAACCTACCCTTTGACTTCAGAAACTTGACATTGTTCTTTATCTGTTCGACCAAGAATTCGAGAACGTCGTTATTCTCCGCGATGCCCATTGTTAAAGTTGTCGAGATGGGAGGGATATCGAGTTGGGCGCCAGTACAGGATAAGTTCACAGGATCACGTGCACAGTACATGTGCGACCTCGTCGCCTCTCATGGCCACAACTCCTAGCTTCAGCCCTCCTACAGGAAGAAAGGCATACGTAGGGGAGACGGGATTTGTTCCGCCTACTCGGAGGCAGTTCGACCCACCAGTCAAAGAGTTCAGGAGTGGGACACCTGAGCGTCTAGCGCCAATGCCCCAGCACACAGGGAAAAGCTCATTCTTCTCCTTCCGGAAACAATCCTCAGCATTCTCGACCCACGATAATGTGAGCTATATGATTGGATACACTTTGGTATCGGTTGAATTCATCGCCCATTTACGCAGATGGCGTTATCTGAGGATCCTGCGAAGTTATCTTTGCGAGGAAGCTCCGCTGTGGCTACAAATCCAACGAGAGCCCCAGCACTCATGGATCCATACTCATTGCCTAGGAATGGGTCCACGCTACAAACGATGAGTAATAGGGGACAACAGAGCGATGCTCCGATACCGAATCCTCCAGCTCCCGATAAGCTACCTCGTTCCAGTACTCAGATTTCGGATGCATCACATCAGACGGCAAGGCCCCGAAGGCGCACTCTCCATCCAGAATTGAAGTCTCTAATTTCGCTCAGCATTGCTCGTGAGTCGCTACTTGGCATCATCAATGCAATGGACCTAAGGGAGCATTCCGCTTATTAGACTCCCAGAAGATCTACTTTTCGGGGCCACTTGTACGATGTAATGAACGCAACACAGATGGCTCAAGATCGAGTAAAGATGTTGAATGGCACGAGGTATGGGCACAATTGGGAGGCACAACGCTTAGCGTTTGGGATATGTTGGAAATTGAAGACGCACGCCGTCGTGGCGAACAAGCGCCTCCAACGTACCTCAACGTTACTGATGCCGTAAGCTGTTTCGCCTGTTACGATTCTTGTCGACCTTCTGAGTATACTTTCAGTTTATGCATGTCTCCGGACCCGTACACGTCCCCGCAATCGGAAGTTCGCCTGCGCGTGTGCATGATGATGTATTCACTTTGAATACTGCTGGAGCAAACCTGATCTCTTTTGCTTGTCGCGACCGTGCATCACTCAACTCTTGGATCGCTGCTCTTCGACTCGCCCTCTGGGAGAGAGCACGCATGGAAGAGATCTACACTGGTCATCTCCTCCGTATGTCATTATGTGACCCGAATGGTGCCTGGAAAGAGCCAAGATCGACCCTGATCAAAGGGAAGATAGAAGGCTGGACCAAAGTCCGAGTCGCAGGGCAAACTGATTGGAAGCGTGTGTGGACCGTCATCAGCGCTGGTTCAGGACCAAGCGAGCACGAGGGTAGCTCCTTGTCCAATACTAAACGCAACCGTTTCTCCGCCCTCTTTGGAACCAGCGCCAGCGTGTCAGCAACTCCCCCGAAACAGCAAGCGAACATTTCTATTTGTGTTTCTAACAAACCGAAAGATCGCAAAGCACCTATCCTCACGATCAGCGATGTCACCCATGCCTTTGCAGTGTACCCAGAAAGGGTAGATCTCATTAACATGAGCACGTTGATTAAGATAGAAGGCCTGATCGGTACGCAGGATGCAGGGAATGAAATGAAGAATCGTGAAGGTTGGCTGCTCATTATGCTCGAGCTCGAACAAGAAAAGGTGGCTCCTATGGAAATGCTGAAATGGATTGTCGGTGTGTAGGATTCTCGTTGTATTCATACCAAGTCACTTTACATACATTTCATTTAGCCTTGCATGATGCATTCGAACTACACGGGAGACCGAAGGCATATTCGTGGGACCCTTTCAACCCTGTTTCTCCTATGTTTGCGTATCCCGCTGGTGACCACAAAGAGGTATGTTGAATTGTCCTCGCCCTTTGGTTCTATTTTCATTTGTCCCAGAATCTATTCTTGCTTCGTGAGGATGCCGAGGCGTTGAACCCAATGATCGACCGAATGACAATTGTGAAGGAGAACTTCACGAGAATTCTTCGTGAAAAAATTGTAGTGCTGCATGGGGCGCGTCAATCTCCGCCTGCCCCCCCTCCCGTCAGCTCTCCTCCGAAGGCGACATCGTTCCCTATGCAACTGCCTCCCCTTGACTTTGAAGCACCACAGCAACCCACCAGTACGTCTTCCACTTCCTTCACGCACCAAAACTTGCGTAGCCCGCTTCCTCCGATTGAGGAAAATGGTAAATCTAGTGGTAGCTTGTCACCTGCTGGATCTGTGAGGTCTGGGATGAAGCGTGGGATTTCGGAGACCAACACAGACACTCTACGGGACTCGGGGCCAATACCTACGAAAGAGAATAATGGATTGGAGCGCATCAATGCTCCTCTGGACAAGCCAATCCATTCCAGCCCTCCTCACTCACCCAAACCTGTCTCGTCACAGCGTCTCAGTGACGAGTCATATTTCAACGTCGATCCTCCACGTCCTGACTCCCGCACCGACCAGTCACCCGAAAAAAGATTTGACCCACCTGTTGTCGTTCACTCGCCACGGACTTCGGATTCATACAGCAACGTGTCTTCTCGAGCCCTCTCCACCCCGGTGGTAGTGGCAGCACCTTCGCCAGTGGCGTCAACAGCGCAACTCCCTCCCTCGGAACCAGTATCCCCCCGGACTCAGCCTTCGCCGCGCCAAACGACAGTTCACTCGGAAATCCGGGCTCCCTTCAGTGCAGCAGCACCCGGGAGACCTGTGCTCACTACTCAACCATTTTACCAAACACAGTCGGCGGATAATTCAAAACATTCTCCACCCCAGACAGGTGTCCCGAGGACAGAAACCTCCCTTGGACTCCAATCCCCCGTATTTGGAGGCTCTACTGACTTAATTCAGGGGTCACCTCGTAGTATTGGCGTTCAACTACGAGATCCTGGTTCACCGTCACCATCGTTAACCCGAGCCCCGCCTCGTTCACCTCAAGTCACTGCATCACCAGTGCGATCATCTCGCATCCTCTCGCCCCCAATTGAAACCCAGATTGCACATCAGCTACCTGTCCGTTCACCCCTATCTGACGACAGCCACTCGCCATCTCGACAGCCGAATATTCGCCAGGACTATCTTTCGCTGGGTAATGCAAGACCACAAACCATGAATGCCAAGAGGAATCTTCCCGTTCCCCCTGAGCACCCTCGAACGCCAATTGAATATTCAATCACCTCGGCACCCGAAGGGCCTAGTATAGTCGAGCGATTGCGGCGTCAAATCGCGGAACAAGAAGGCTACATGGACGAGGCTGGGGCGCAGTACATTGCTCAGAAGTTATTAGAAGGTTCGAGCACTGACCACTCTGATTCAGAGGACGAGAAAGCTCCCAGTGCTAGCCCCTCAGCCCCTCCCTCTCCCATACCAGCTCCCCCTCCATCCCTGCCCCTGCCCTTACCTCCTCAAGGCGCCAGATCCCCTGAGAGCGCATCAACACAGCAGCATCATCCGGCAGATGCCGCGGCCGATTCCGTGCTTCTCGTTGGAGCTCGAAAACCATCAGGCGCGCGTCCTGCACCTTCTCGTGGACACAACCCTTCCCCTTCGAAACGCGTCATGGTCTCTCAGAATTACTCGCCCAATGATGAGAGTAATGATCTTAGCGCCGCTGCACTTGCAGCGTTCACCTTCATGGAGAAAGAGGAACCACGATCTGAGACAGGGCCTGCGCGAAACGCGAGTCCCGGTTCACCTGTTGTCTCGGGAAGTGACCACCATACGTCTTCCGTGAAGCATGTGATGAGATCTGGACAGTCTGATGCGACCGAATCCAATCCTTACCCGTCGTCTTTCGCAGCATCGAAACAGGCAGCCGAACGGAAGGCGAAGGCCCAGGCAATCATCGCCGCATCCCAGGCAGCGGCCCACAAGCCGGGACGCCCGAGCCAGCCCAGTAAGGGCGGGAAGGCAGCTTCTAAGGGTGCCTGGGAGAGCAGTGAGGAGGAAGAGGAGGAGGAGGAGGAGGATGAAGACGATGACGGATCAGAGGGTGAAGCAACTCGGGAGAGACCTGTCGATGCACCTGGACCCGCTATCCGCTCTCAGACTCATACCCTTTATGCACCACAAGCTCAACAACCAATTTCTGGAGCAGCTGGTATGCACGAGTTCGGCGTGCGCATCACCTCTCACGGTGATGATCAGCCGCGCACTAGAACCCGAAACCTTCCCTCTATTCCGCGAGTCGGGAGTGCAAACATGAATGATCAGCAGAATACCACGCTTCGCCCACGCAACTCTCCGCATCTAGACGAGACCAGGCCACGCACACTCTTCGAGGATGAGCCCCGAAATGTCCCACCTCCCCGTCATGCCCCAGCTCGCCCTCCCAGTGCCGAGCGTCACCCTCCACGCACCAATATCTGGACTTCGGTACTAGACCCTGACAAAGCAGCCAATGTAGGACCGTCAGCCTCGTCAAACAAGGATACTTTCGTTTCTTTGGAGCCCAGTGAAACCATGACCAAGGCTTTTGCTCCTCAAGGTCTTCTCCAAGCAGGTCTCCAAGACAAACAAGATCGGTCTGCTAAACGCATTGAGGAAATGGCACGAGAACAAGGGGACTCGTACGTGCACGTTCCCCACAAGCCTCCACCGCCTCAGAGCGGTCTCCTTGGTGCTATTACCGCTCATGAAAGGGAACGAAAGCGCGAGGGTGGAGTAGGCGCGGCTCTCACTGAACGCGAACGTGAGCGTCGTCTAGCAGAAGAGCGACAACGAAAGATAGACGAGCTCCAGCGCCAACAACTTGAGTATGCTCAGCAACAAGGCATGGGTGCCGAGGGGATGGGTCAATTTGGAACCCCCGTGATGAATCCAATGATGACGGGCAATCCGATGATGATGAACCCGATGATGGGCATGATGGGTAATCCTATGATGGGAGCTCCGTATGCTGGTTACCCACCACCTGCTTGGGGTATGCCTCAGATGCAGATGATGGCTCAGCAAGCGGCAGCCGAGGCATATCGTAATGCGATGGTGGCATTCTCACAAGCGGGATCCGTCGCTGGTGCTCCTTCCGAAGTTGGTGGACCTGTTGCTGCCGCACGTTCGACATCGCCTGCAATGTGGGGAGGAGGGATGAATCCGATGTCGATGTACGGCATGCCTCCTCAGATGACCGGGCAGTCGTGGGGAGGGTTTGGAAGCCCAATGCCTGACTTTTCGAACATGAACGCCATGAACATGTCTCTCGGAATGCCTCAAGGACTAGGTGATCGTACTTCGATGTTTGGTGGTATTGGAGGAAATCCTCGACAGCAATCTCCCGATCCCAACCAAACCTCCTCGCCACCTGTGAACCCAAACTCACGAACCGGAAGCCCACCCACTACAAAGCCGGCACAGTGATTTCATCGGACTCTTCCTAACTTTCGATCTTGTTATTATTACGCCTAGATATTCTCAGAAGTATGGAGCAATTTGTCCTACAGGTTCTTTTGAATGAATACATTATAATTAATTCAGCCAGCACTGAGGCGTGACCTAGGAATCTTGGAAGCAGAGTTCTAAAACATGAAAACAATGCCCTCCGATAGTGCTATAACGTTGAGGGTTAGACACTCGCATCACATTTCGGGGGAGGCCGAAATCGGGCGTCTGAATTTGGTATAGCACCCGGAGAAAGCCGGGGTCCTTCTTAATTAGCTACATCCGTCAACATACAACATGTCTGTTGAACCTACTGCCGAACCCCTGGAGGCTGACAAGGTCGAAAAGCCCCCTTCAATCGGACCCTCCGCAGATGAACTAACAAAGTACAGAGTCAGACGAATCCTCGATCGCCGACCGTGACATCAATGTAACTGACCTTGTTTGTGACTTTAGTTTGCTGCAGATGTTGTGAACAACACGGTCAAAAAACTGATAGGGCTTGCAGTGGAGGGGGCCAAGGTCTTCGACCTGTGTGTAGAGGGGGATAAGGTCATCTCTACGCGATATTTACTCGCACTGGACATTATCTGACCTGGTTTTGGTTCGTATTGTTCCAGTTGATCGAAAATGGCCTCAGTACTGTGTACACTAAATCCGTCAAGGGTGTCAAGGTCCCCAAAGGTACTCGTGGAGCAGTCAATGATTACGTTCTTTTCAAATAGCCTGACACGATTTTCAAGGATGCGCCTTCCCAACATCGATCTCGGTGAATGTAAATGCAAACCCGAGTTCTCTATGATGCCCACATTGCTCATAAACTCAACTAGAATATTATCTCTCATTTCTCACCACTCCCGTAGGTTCATCGGTTTATGAATCCCCTGAGATATTGATTAAGATCGTGTCCACAGCTCGGATGGTAGAGCGAATTTAACGTTGGCGAAGAATGACGTTGTCAAGATCCATGTTGGGGCACACATTGATGGATTCGTGTCTGTTCACGCGGAAACCATTGTTATTGGTGCATCAGTGGAGAACCCAGTTACAGGCCCCCGCGCGGACGCCCTCAAGGCCGCATGGACAGCTGCTGAGGTTGCCATGCGTCTGATCAAGGCCGGAGAGAAAAACTGGACCGTTACAGATGCTATTAATAAAGTAGTAGCTTCCTTCGACTGCAAAGCTATTGAAGGTTCGGCTTTCCGTTCGCGCAATACATTATGCGCAGAATAACTCAACACTACTCAGGGATGCTTTCTTGTCAGCAATCGAAGAACGTCATTGATGGAAAGAAGCGTATTCTTCTGAACCCTTCCGAGGGCGCACGGACCGGGGTTGAGGCCTGCACTTTCGCAGAAGGAGAGGTTTGGGGCATGGACATCCTTGTAACGAGCGGATCGGACGGCAAGGTACGTTCCGGGTCATCAAGGTGATCAAACAGCACTGGACGTCTCGCATAGCCCAAGCAAGTTTCAAATGCACGTACTTCGATCTATCAGAGAGTGGCTGATGTCACATACCAGCTCAAGTTGAAGACTTCACGAGCTGTATTCTCTGAAATCCAGAAAAAAGCGGGACCTTTCCCATTCAATATAAGGAGCTTGGATGATGAGAAGAGAGCGCGTGTCGGTATACATGAGGCTGAGCAGCACGGCCTTCTGAAGCCATATGACGTCCAGTGGGTGTTATACTATTCAAGTCATTACCAGGCGCAACCTGAATCATTACCGATACAGGCAATCACCACCAGGAACCTTTGTTGCTGCATTCCACTTCACTCTTGCACTCCCCCCAACAGGTCCCGTTTTAATCACACATGCCCCGCTCTGGTATGATTCAGAGAAGGTCAAGTCTGAAAAGGAGCTTCAAGATCCCACTCTCAAGGAGTTATTGAGCAAGGTGATGCGAGAGCCTAAGAAGAAGAATACCAAGAAGGGCGAAGAGAGCAAAGCCCCTGCGAAAACTGCAGACTGAGCGGGTGATTACTCAGAATAATGCCACATGTACTATTACTAGTTTGGTCAAGCTCAGAGCTGTAGCGATCGGGATCCTATGTGTTTGATTTGGACGCTGCAGCGTCATCTCCAAATGCCTCCAATGTCCTTGCTACGAGCTCAACACTCTCCAGATATGAGTTAGCCACAAGTCTTGCTAGTCGAACAGTTAGTAAAGAGAATTCCCTTGAGTTAAGGTCAGCGTTATTCCCGCACGCAATGAAGTATGACTTACGCGACAAGAAAATTGTTCTCGACTGTCAATGTTCTCTTGACCACATGTGGCTGTCGCTCGGGATCGACTTCAATTGCTCTCTTCGCGATGAGAGCATGATCAGCGGTTGCGAAAGGAACCCGAATCGTACTTCTCAAACCCATCAGTTTCTATGGCTATTGCGGGACCATAACTGTCAATGCAAACATTTCGCGCCATCCTTGCGTCCTCTCCATGTCACTGATGTGACGGGGGAATCGAGTCCTCGAGTTCAATTCCGATCGATGACGGAACCAAGTACTTCCTACAAATGGCAATTTCACCCAATTCCTATCTTGGAAGAAGCAGGGATAGTGCAGCTTTTGCACCAGCACATGGGCATTTCCTCTCTGCGCCTGTGCCCATTTTCCCTATTCTCCGAAGTCTGCACCTGCAGGTGTATGGATAGTTCGATGATCGACAGTGGAGCTGTTTCTAGTGAACCGAAGGCTTCAACTTTCCAATTGACACACAAGCGCTCTCGCCGATTCTCAGTAACCTCGGACGGCGTTAAATCCCTCATCCAGAGAACAACTGGTAAGGGTGTGGAGCGGGTGGTGAAAGTCAACAAAGGCGAGTAGAAAGTATCAGCGATGCAAGCGTTCCGATACCGTAACTGATCTTCAATTATCTTCCTTGAACGACTTAGAGTCTGACTTCGAGGTTAGATAACTAATATATATGCACATGCATCTCTGAATCTCCATCATTACGCCGCTTAGCGCTACAATGTCTGGTTCAATGATCAGTCCCAGTTATCCGTCAAGGCGTTCCTCCCAGGTGTTCCAGCATTCATAGTAGACTCAGAGGTGCTAGTTTATTACTATACCGAAATATGACTGATCATTCAAAAGGTATCTCTAGGTGGCCACTATTCAGCACCTAGCCCGCCACACGTCTGTCCCCGTCCCTAATATCATCTGCTTCAATAGTAAGAACCAAGGCGAGGACTATCTCTTTATTGCGAGCGAAAAGGTGTGAATGTCTCCTCTATTCCCGAACGTATTCTCAGTGAATGGATTGTCAGGTTCCTAGCGTAAATCTTTCGAGCATATATCATGACATCCCGTCTTTGCAGAAAGAAGCCTTAGTGACGAAAATCGCCCGGTGGATTCTAGACTTGTATCATCTAAGATTTGACAAGATCGGAAGCCTTCATTCAACTGAGGACCAGAACACAGTCACCGTTGGACCCATATCTACAGATGTATGGAATGTTGATGGGCGTGCGAGGATTGAGGAAATAGATCGTGGTCCTTGGTTGACTGCGAGAGATTATTTTAAGGCTTGCGCACAGCGGGAATTGGAATGTCTCAAACCATTGCTTACCCAGGAAGCATCGGAAGGGTACAAGCGAACAGTGGAAGAGAGCAGAATTCAAGTGGAGTATAGTATGGGGCTCATGATTCGGATCATTGAGGACTGTGAGGGGCTGGACGACGATGATCCAGCTTTCGCGCCTTTTGCTATGGATGCCAGAGTATTTGAACCAGAAAACATTTTCGTATCGGGAGATGACTTTTCTCATATTGTAAGTAGGCAGTTGCTCTTCGCATCTCTTGCTCCCATGAATACCGAATCTTCGTGCAGCTCCTCGTGGACGGGTGGCGCAATACCACAATCCGTCCTTTATGGCACTGTGCTCATCTCCCTTCTTGGTTAAAAAGCAGTCTTTATGAGGCCGAAGATGCTTCAGACACAAGGTCACTTGAAAAGGTTTTCCGGAAAACGGTCTTGGGCCTTGACCCCAACTTCGCACTTGGGCTCGAAGCTGGAGGAACTCGACAAAGCTTGGAAGAGGTCTGCAGCTACGATGCATTGAGGTATGGCTATATAGTTACCCCGACTCTTCAAAGTAGTAAGTGTTGAACTTGTCCCAGCCGAACAAGTGACTGATGCTCCAGCTGAAAAGTCTCGATGACTCTACCAGGAAACCTCGACATCGAAGGTATCAAAGAAGTCCTGAACCCGAAGACAGATGTCGGGCGTGTTGCGCGAACAATGAGTGTTACGCAGGGCTCGGCTTGGGAATCCATGTCGATGAATATTAAGCTTCCACCGTCGACGCCTACAAAAAGTTCGCCCACTTCGCCTTCCAACGTTTACCCCGCTACTCTTCCTGCCCCAAGGCCAGGGAAGTCCCAAACAAGGAAACCCGAGCAGACCAAAGAATCAGACATGGGGGATGTCTTCGGCACTACTGAAGCCAAGTCTTCAGAGGAAGCAACTCTGGTTCCTGGGCCTCTACGTATACAGACTGCGCACACTTATGAGACGCATACCGACAGTCAAACTCCCGTCTTGTCGTGCGTCCCTCCCGAATCGCCTAGTGATCCAAGAGCGGAAGAAATCACTCAGACGTTCCACCAGGGTAACCAGAATAACATCAGCATGCGAGATGATGTTGATGCAGATATTGTACGTGTGACGCTGACTTGTGCCGCTAAATCAGTGATTAACCAGAGTTATCAGCACTCTTCTGCTGCTGCAAAAGGGTATCTTGCAAACCTTGGAGGGTCTCATCAAGAGTACACACTACCTCGACCCGAGGAAGAGGATCTGGTCGCTGACGAAGTTGGAATGCATAATACATCCTCGGAAGAGTCAGCAGAGCCCATCCACAACAAGGAGGAAGTAGCAATCCAGCCAAATAGAGGGGTATGAAGCTCCACATCCTTTATAAAACTTCCACGGCTGATGCTCCGGTTCAGATTGATAGTAGTAGTACATGTCAAGTTCAAGCGAGCGCAGCTGATTTAAAGGGAAAGGTGGAGGACAAGCCTTATGGGCCAAGCAATACTCTTGCTAAGAATGAAGGCGACTCGGATAAGGAACCCGTTGTGCAGACTTTGCTAGCATGGATGAAACGATTCGGATCCTCACTAGGTTGAATACACATAAAAAATCGCCTGTACGCTACTTTTTCTGACTGATCTATCAGGTGGAATGATTGGAAGGCCACCCAGTTGGTATACTTAAGTGAAGTAGTAAAGGATCTGTGATGTGTGACATCTGGTCACGCCAACGTCATTCAGCCACATTCAGTCGTTTCACTTCACCCAACGTCTGTGTTTGGGGTGTGGCATCTGAGAGTACTTGTGTCTGGCCGACCTCCCGTGCTTCATATTTCTTTGGGAACCTGGAAACTTTGTAGATTCCTTCACTTTTCTGGTCTTTCAGATGGGGGACAACTTAGACCCGATTGATTACCCACCTCCATCCGAGCCTCTTCGTCTCCGACGCCTAGATTCGCTTCTACCAAATCAGAACTCGCAGTACAATCACAGTTCCATCCCTGCCGATGACGCTCGGGTCGAACCCGACGTGGAACTGGGGAAACCCGCATCACTCTCTGAACATGTTAGACTTTTCAATCCATTTTCTAAAAAGATTCCTAGTGATGGACAAGTTTATGGGAGCATTGTCCCTACTTCACTGCCAGCTAGTAGACTCGATCCTCTGCTAGGCATCGAGGGGAAACGGACCTGGTTATCTAATAGACCATCGTTACGAGCTGGCCTTGGGGTGGCAGGGATATTCCTGATCAGTTCGTTGTTGCTTGGGGGAACACTCTGGCTTGCTCTACCTAGATTAGAAGAGTACATTGTTCATCTCATCTCTTTCCAGACTGATTTATGCTTTCTTTGTGTACAGGGCCGACCGAACTAAACTCAGGGTCCCTAAATCGTTTACACAATTACAGGACCTTAATGGACTACTACAGAAATATAGAACCATTTATCCGTTTAGAACGTTACTATCCTTCGTTTCGACATATCTTTTGTAAGTATTTACTATACTCCGGGTACATGTTTCGATGCTTCATCCGCAACAGCCTTCAGGCGTTCTCATTGCCCGGATCTATGTACCTTTCCATTCTGGCAGGTGCCGCGTGGGGTATGCCTTTCGCGCTTCCATTTTGCTGCACCGTGAGCCGCTAGCTTCTTGATGAGCAGAGCGGTGTGCTGATCCCGTGTGTCCAGTGCGTTGCTACTGGCGCCACTCTTTGTTACTTGATGTCTGCTGCCTTTGGGCCAGCTCTACTGACTGTGCCGAAGTGGAAGGACAAGATCGGTAGCTGGGCGCTGAAGGTGGAGGGCCAAAGGGCCAATTTAATATCTTTCCTAATCGTACTGAGGTATGTTTTCAATGTGAAGTTCTGCTCATAAAGAATACAAGCATATTCTTCGTAAGGATTGCACCTTTCCCACCTCACTGGGTCGTCAATATCGTTTGTCCACACTTGAGTATCGGTATTAGGCAGTTTTGGATATCGACATTCTTTGGAGTCATGGGTGTCACCGTCATTCACACCACTATTGGGGGTAAGCGGATCGTTTGTATGAAAGGGTCTGCGGCTGAATTGCTGCTGCTTGCCATATATAGGAGGCCTTGACCAGATGACGTCCGCCAGGGATTTCAAGCTGGTATCTTGGAGGAACTTTCTGGGCTTGTCCGCCATTGTCGTAGGTGTACTGATCCCGGTGGGGCTGCGGTACTACTGGCGTGATGAGCTCGACTCTGTCGCTCAAGCGGAGCGGGAAGCTGAGGAGCAGGGACTTGCTCTAGAAGATGTCATTGTCGAATCTGGTCCGACTCCGCTGGGTAAGGGAAAGAAGGTGACTGCCAGTCGATTGGTCCTCCTGGATGATTCGGATTCGGATCTACAGTCTGGAGACGAGCAAGATCTCGTCCTTAGGGATGAGGAAGACGAGATACCTAGCCGTAGGCGATAGAATACCTGTGTGGTTCTACTGTGCCCTTCGTAGCATCATATTTATATTTTTTTTATAATATTTAACTCGTTTGGCTCATTTCTGGAACTGGCGAGTGCCGCGGTCGTCGCCGACAGCGACGGCGCAAGCCGGCGCCCATTGCCGAGAAAGCTCAGTAGTTCATGGGGTAGAGCTCGTCGTGGACGACGACGTTCGAGCAATAGTAATCAGCCATCATCTGATGCTCTGGGACTGTTTGGGTCGTTTATGTCGCGTGCAAATATATTGAGGCGGAGTTTTAAACTTCACAACTTATCGTTAGGACCCCAACAACCTCCTTTTTCCCCATCGCCAACAGCAACAACAACCGAAAGCTAGCATCCAAGCACAATGGAGGAGCCTCCCATCCCACCACCTGGATCCATGCCGCCGCGTCTGCCAACTCCTCCTATCCTCAATGTTGTCGTGGAGGAAGCGGTAAAACCCGCTCCCCCTCGCAAACGCAAGAAGCCGGAGGATGGGACCGAAGTCCAGCCTCGTAGACTTAGACGTCTGCATGAGGCTTGCGCACGCTGCCGTAGAAAGAAGATAAAGGTGTCTTTCGCTTCGTATTTGTTCATGCCACGTCGTTGTCAGGTTTTTTACGAGCGCTTACTAATGCACAACCTGCTTCTTGTTTCAGTGCGATTCCAAACATCCTAGCTGCTCAGCCTGTGAGGCTGCTGGCGTGGAATGTAATCAAGAGGATAGGCACAGACAGACTCTCAAGCCTCGAGGCTACACTGACCTCATCGAAACGCAAATTGATAAATGTGCTGCCCTTCTCAACAAGTTTATTCCGGGCTTCAAATTGGAGTATCTCGACTATCATCTGAGCAACTACGGGGTGGCGCCTCCCCCTCCTCCAGATCCTAATACGCCATGGACGCCACACGTCTTCCAGCCCCCTGCGCCTTCGTTGTTCAATCCTGGCAACCACTACCCTCAAGGCCCGGCGTTCCCACCACATCAGTACCAAGGAGAGCATTTTGGTCAGCCTGATTCCATGGCGGTGGGCCAGCCTGGTTCCTCGATGGGTGTCCCTTTGCATGCCCCTCCTCAGAGTCGAGAGAACAGTACTCCCTATGATCCCAATATGCATGGGGTGAGCATGGCCTCGCTGCCGCCTCCTAGGCTTGTGCAGATAGATAACACTTCGAAGGGTCAGGATCCTATGGGGAATGACATGAGCAATGCAGATGGATATACGAAAGCATTTGGCGTGACAAAAGCAGTGATCAACGGGCTCCAGCCAGGTAAGCTCCTCCCTTTCAGGGATTTGCCTCAAAAGTTTCTGACTAGCTATTGGACACTAGTGACAGCTCAAGGTCCAGATGACGTTATCGAGGGCATCACTCCGAATCCCTCTGAGGCCCTCACTCCCTGGGATGGTGATCTTTGGAACAAGGAGACGCCTCTTCAGCGACCCGCTCACATTAAAGCTGACTTTTATTTCCCTCGCGATCGTGCATACGCTCGCCATTGTGTGGAGGCCTACTTTCAGGAGCTTAATCCTCATCGCCCGGTGTTCGTACACCACTCATTTGTTGAAGTCTTTGAAGCGATGTATGACCACGTGGAGAACAAGCCTTCTCAACCCTCTGCGCGCGCGAAAGCGCTCATGGAGGATGCTGGTTTCTTGTTCAGTGCCTATCTGGTGCTGGCCCTGGGGGCTTTGTACGAGGAGACCAAAAGGCAACATGCGGCTCAGCCTGAAGAGCGACCTGGGTTTCCTCGAGCATCATTTTTTGGTGCTGTTGCTCTTAAGGTGAAGCCATACTTGCTTACGGGAATCACGGCATTGCAAGCCCTCATCTTATTGCATTGGTATTTATACATCGAGGTAAGTAGAGTCAATAGTATGACGGTCGGCTCGTTCTCACCTCGGATGTATCCAGCGGGAGGGCGGATCGCTGTGGAGAATCGTCGGTAACATGATGCGTGTTGCGATCGAGTTAGGACTCCACCATGATCCAGATGGTGGTCCTGATAAGCTCTTCACATTGGACGAGGCGGAAGAAAGGAAACGTTTATGGTATATTTGCCTCATTCATGACCGAGGTACCTCCATCATCTTCGGTCGCCCTCTGTGCATCCAGCGCGCGGACTTCAATACCCCGTTCCCGTCTCGCTACGTTCCGAGTCCTAGCGGCGAGCAGATCGAGGTCTTCTCAGAACATTTCGAGCTATCCACGGAGCTCCTCCACGTTCAGGGGGACATTGTGAACTCATTGTATCGCCCTGGCCAGATCACGGCGGACCAAATGATTTTGCGTGCCATTGAGGTCGAGCGTTCCCTCGAGCAATGGAGGAACAAAATGCCAACCCCCTATCAGCAGTTCTTCACTCACACTGGAGGTACCTCGTTGGACAATCCTCCTCGAGTTCCCGTCACCAGCCAGGTAAATGTGGATCGTGGACTCTCTCTTCTCAAGTATACAATCTTGCGAATGTTCCTGCTACGCGCCATTGTATGCAGCCGCAATATTGAGTCGCATGTGAGATATAAGGCTCTTCATGATGGTGAGCATGATGTTCGCAAGACTCATCAGTTCTTCTGAGTTTTGTATTGTTGTAGCTGCCATTACCTCCCATAACGTAATCATATTGCATGCCGACCTCACCCGCCATCCGGAAGTTGCATTTTTTGTCTCTCCTATCCCCATCCATGTGGCTGCGCTTTTGATTACTTTTTCGACCATAATCAAAGTCGATACTCTTGCTCTTGGTCTGGCGGCTGACGATGTTGGGATGGCCATTCGTATCGTTCCTTACTTTCGATGGCGTTGGTCCAATAAACACCGTGAAAACCAACTGGTTAACTCTCTGGCACATAGGACGTATGGCTCTTTGCTCTCTACTACCGGTCCTATCTCGCCTCCGATTTGGTACCCCGAGCATATCTGGATCTCGTCTGAGGTTCTGTCATCCAATGCTCCTCCAAAACTTGATGAAGTCATGCAGGCGGGACCAGGAAATGCACCGCTTCAGACTGGTCTGGGGGAGTCGCACCACGCGAGAAGGGAGGCGCCTGACTCGCTGCAAAAGCAGTTGCAGGCTCATGCTGAAGCAACCGAGAATCCGATTGTCGAGGAGGTTTACAACACCCTCGGGAGAGGCATCAACATTGATAAGACGAGCGCTGAGCAAGGGGTCGCTGTACCTTCAGTATGTCTCGAACAATTTGTGTACACGGGATTTAGCATTGACCTCACCGCTATTCAGCAACGAATTCAGGAGCTGCTAACGAACGTGACATTCTATGAGAACATACCGAACGCGTATACTCCAAACTTCGATACGCGTGAAGTGCGTCACAGGAGACAGACACAAGGTCATCAAGAGAGGCCAGATCTGTACATGCCTTGATTGATTTCGTCCAACAGTACCAACTCTTGAGTCCCGCTTGATATACGGTAGTGGTCGTATTCTATTGTCTTGTCTGCCCGTGTATCTTTTTCTCCTTGTCTGATTGACACAACCTCATGAGACGTCTTTCCTTGATTTTGCTCATGTCCCCTTTAGCCATTCCTGAGTATGTGTTAAATGATGATTGTATCCTATATTCTTGCGGTCTGTCACCGGCAGAGGCCGATAAGACTTACTTAATTGAAAATTGAATTGGTTCCATTTTAGGAGCACTGACGCCACACTCTACGCCAAGTGGTGATCCTAAGTCACCACAATCTGCTCTGTCATTTGGACCACTCAGCAGTCCTTGTATCGTTCATGACAACTTTATTTCAGCATGATGCATGAGTTGTGCTATACATTTTGGTTCAGACCAGCGTCCGACTGGTCGTGTTTCGATCTTGCCCATTGGCTATTGGGCGAATATTAGTTCTGACTATCTTCTTGTCAATTCACTCACGTATAAATTCAGGTCCTTTCTGCGCATCTTTCTCTCCTCACTTCTCCACTTGCCTTACCTCCCAAGATGGAAGCTGCTACTACTGCCTCTTCATCTTTCCGCTCCACACTTGCTCTTCCAAGAATTCAGACTCCATCTCCCACAGTTTCTGAACTGAAGGAGGTCCCCAACATGGCCCCCGCTCCTATAAGCACTTTTGATTCATCGAATGACGCATCCTCACCTGGACACAAGGTTTCATCCAACCTTGGGAGTATTAAAATCATTGATTTTGGTCCCAAAGGGGGGGTGTTCCATGCTCGCGTTCGGTTAGACATCCAGGAGATCCCCAGGCTGAAGATCTACTTCGATAATGCGCCCACCAGAACCGTCATGATCTCTGCAGGCGAGAATATCGTTGAACTTCGGGGTAACGTTCCCTCCAAGCTTATTGGGACGGTCAAGGTTTCCGTCCAGGTATTCTGCGATGAGGAAATCGTTGACTCCGCCCCGCTTGGTGTCTTCAACATGAAAGATCTCATGAATGGTCAGTACTTTTTCGTCTCTTGCTTAGTTTCATCTTTTCTTATTATGTCACTATGCAGAGGCAGCGACGTCGCTCTCTCCAGCACTTGGGAAGCGTTCAAAAGAGCCTGAACCTGAAGAGGATGTTCGCCCTTTGAAGCGTTCTTCAGTTCTTTCTGGACCTCAATGGGGTCACGGTTCCACGCCCGTCGGACAGACATGTGGACAAGGCGATGTACAGACCCCAGTCAATATTCGCATTGAAGGTGATCTCGCCTCCATGGCTACTAACTGGTATGTTACCTTGATAAGCCGTCCCTATCATACAATCTTATGTCTTACGCCTTCTAGGTCGCAGGAGGAGTATGGCGCCCATCGTCGACTCGTTCGATTCTGGCGTCAGCAAAACGGAGCGAACCTTCGTGTCAGCTTCGCTCCTATCAGGCAGGATGAGTATGTTAATGGCGCAACCGTCATTAGCTGCATCCATTGCCAAGAGAACGATGAATGCTACTTCACTTCAGTTGACATTATCAATCTGCTTGAGTCCCTAATTGGCACCCACTTCAGTATCGAGGAGAAGAACCGCGTTCGCCGTAACGTCGAAGGATTTAAACCGACCACGGTCTCGAAGAACTCTAAGGAGCACAATGAGTTCTTCAACTTAATCATGTCCTTCCCGCAGCCTCGTCCTCGTAATATTGAGAAGGACGTGAAAGTCTTCCCTTGGGGGGCCCTCATGAGGGCTATCGAGAAGATTGCAGGTAAATTTGTAAGTCTAATTGTTTTTGGATCCCTTTAGATGCGCATCTTTCTGACTGCCCATTTCTTAGGTCTATTCCTCGGCAACTGGCAGGATCATCGAGGAGAAAACTACTCAATTCGGTTATGCCAGGAGTCCCCGTCTCTCGCAGACCTCGTACTTTACGAGCCCGCCTAACTTCCGTTCCTCTGTCTTTGAAAGCCAAAGTCCTTCGTATTCATCCTCAATTTCCTCATCATCATCCGTTTCCTCTTCTCCAGACACACTTCTCCTCACACCTCCCTTGTCATGTTCTGGCTCTTCTCAGCGGAACCCCATCGTTGTCGAGGATCGTGATTCCGCTTCTGATACAAGTCACTTTAGCAAGGATACCTTCAGCATCAGTGATCCTAAGAAGATTGTTCCGTTTGCTTCTACTGATGTGGCTTGTTCTTCAAGCTCCTCTGTCGACCTTCTCTTCACACTGGATCAGAGCTCCGACATGTCATGCTTCTTGGGGATGCCCATTCCTGACCCCAGTGCGCATGTGCCCAGCGCGGATGATTTTAGCCTACGGTCGCCTGCATCTGCACACGCATCGAGCCCGTCGACCGAGAGCTTTACTGAAGAGGACTTCTCTGCCTTCCTGGGTTCTCTTAATACTCAGACTGACTTAAGTGACTGGCTGAACTCCATCATTCTTCCTGAGACGGTGTCTTCGTCCACCGCCGAAAAAGGTCTTCTCGTTCTTAGCCCTTTGGAGTCGTCCTTCACTCCGCCCCAGGCATTCGGTGATTTCAGTGTCGACCAGAGCACACAGCAACTATTTTTGGAGAGCGAAGATCTCTCTAGCTGGAACTTCACCAATCTGTTGTGCTGACGAGCTACTCACCTGCCTGGCTATCTTTCTCTTCTTGGTATTTTTATTTCGTTCCGTCGGACTATTTCAAATGCTTCACCTCTTCTTGACCTTCGTTCTTATTCGGACAACTTCGCCTTATTAGCATCTATTCCTAATCTTGCACATCTTCGTCTGTAGTCATCGGTTTGCGCGAATAGGATTTTGTTTCCCTTGATAGTGGCAGTCTGTCGAACACATTTTTGTGTTCCCGTGATTCAATGCGTTAATGCCTAGGCAGTTGGCAAAATATCTTAGGGGAGATGCTGGAAAGAGCTCTATTTTTTGCATCTTCTCTAATGGAGCTGGGTAGCCAAGGAAAGAACTAGTCACGACCTTGTGACTGTCATAGTAACACACCAATCCCGAGTATGTCACGGTCACCTTGGCTCCCGGAAGTACAACGGATGCGCATAATCATTGACCTAGGATACTGTCTCCAGCTTCATGGCCAGCTTCAGTCTGAAGAGATTCATCTATTCATATAAATACTCTACCTGTTGGCTTTCTATGAACATTGTACAAGATACGGAGAATGGTGAATATGATGCGAATAATGAAGACATATTCTAGCAAGCGAAGCAGTGTAAGATTAAAGGGATGCTTGGGCAAACGCAATGGCAACAGACTAGAAACCGAGCTCAATTCAGCCCCTAGAGTGATGGGAGACAGATAAATAACTCACGTCGGAGTGACTTAACGAGATATGGATTTTAGTGATTCCCTTCGACTTGGCCGCTGATTTAGCATCCCCATGCAAAATAACTTGTGGCGCTCCTGAAGCTTCAGGGAGAATCTCAATGTCTTTCAATGAAGCACCAGCGCCCTTTCCAGCGACTCCAAGTGATTTGAAGACTGCCTCCTTTCCAGCCCAGCGAGCGGCAAAGGAGGCGGCCGGATGGGGTTGAGATTTACAGTGTATCGCCTCTGCATCCGTGTAGTTCTTCTCGACAAAAGTAAGGTTCCACGAAGGAACGGAGGAGATGAGTTCTGAACAGTGGTGTGAGTCATCAGCGTGAAGTGGGCAAACAAATTCTTACCCTGGTCGACCCCTACTCCCACGGTATTAGCGTTCTTGAGGGCCTCAGCAGCAAGCTGGGCGTTGGTGGTATCGACTGGCACCGAAGAGGGTAGCTTAGAGAATGAGTAACTCCCGGTCTTATCGAGAGAAGCGCGGGCAGCGGAGTTGAGGAGGACAGGGACTTCAAGCTCCATAGGGTATGGAGGATGGTCCTTGATTTTCACAAGATTGTTGTGAACCATCATCTCACTCATAGCCTTATACGATGAGAGAGCGCGTGCTCTGTTCAGTTTGCGGTACTTGATATAGAGCGCATCGTCGATGGCACCGAACAGGTAGCGAGGATGAAGAACCACAGCCGCCCCACCAACTTGACCGAATCCGAAAGATGTCTGTAAAACCGATCATCAGACTTCGCAGTCATGGAAAGTATCGCCTAAAACTGACCATAATGCCGGCCTTGATACCGTCGGTGTGAATTGTCTTTGAAGGGAACAAGAGGAATTCGTGCTTCTTCAAGTTGATGTCGACATTACTAAGATATTCAGGTTAGGTATCAATTGGGATACGATAGACGGAGAGCCTCACTCGGCATTGCGGTTGCCAGGAACGACACCAGAGGAGATGGACTGGCAAAGACCGTTGAACATCCATGCGGCGGCTCCCCCCTTAGGGTGGCCAGTGAGGCTCTTCTGAGCCATGACAGGAATGGCATTGCCCGGCGTCCGCCCAATGTTTGTGAACACATCATTGTACACTGACGTCTCATTCTTCTCCTACACACAATAAAAGGAGTGGTGTGAGAAAGGACAACGAAAGCGAAGAAAGATTGCGTACGTTAGCCATTGTGCTTGTGCCGTGGATAGAAACAACGCCCAAGTCGTCCGGTGTAAGACCCCAGACGGCCAGAGCACGACGAAGAGGGGCGACACGGGGATCACTTCCTTCGAGCATACCGTAGGTGGCAAGCGCATCTTTCTCTTGACGAGCAGCTTCGGCTTCGATAGAAGCAATCCGTTCCCGGAAGAACTCCTCGCGAGACGACTCGGGCTGAAGGCCCACCTCTTCCTTGGCCAGTTCGAACTCATTTTCGATCCACTGTTTGATTTGTTTTCGGCGGAAAGCGAGTTGACGAGATCGGTAGGCGAGATCAAGGATAGGAATGTCGGACTTAGAATTGACCTGTCTCCCAATGGTGAGGACGCCTTTTCCGGGTGCAGGTACAGAGCGCCCCGCTTTGTCAGTTGAAGTAGAAGTGAAAGCGATGATGCCGCGGATAGTGGCACCAATTTCAAGGGCAGTCTTGGCGTTCATGACAACATGCACACCGCATCCTTGAGCCTCCATGAAACCAGCTCGAGTGCTACTCGTCGGTCGAGACATCTCATTTGGCTCGCGTCCCATAGCGAATTCGGTGGTGGAGTTCGATGTGGCGCCCATGTTGGCGAACTCGAAAGAACCCTCCTCGCTGAAGTCATCGAAGCCACCAGCAATCATGACCTTGGCCTTACCAGAGAGAATGCTGTCGCAAGCTATCTCTATGGATTGAAGAGCAGTGGCGCTGAAGTTGAAAGACTCAGAAAAAACTGACTGATTGAGATTATGAAGCAGCCTTACCAAGCACCGACGGGGATCTTGATCGGCCCGCTGGAAGAAAGTAGCAGAAGATTGACCCAGCCAGCAACGGTGTTAATGAAACTGAAGGATTCAAAATTAAGACTTGATACACCAAGTAGAGGCTATTAACTCACGTCTCCTGTAGGATGTCTTTCTGAACGTCCTTCTCCTCGCGGCGATCCCTGAACATGGCTGACAAACTCTCCATACCACCCATGCCGCTTCCCAAAGAAGTGCCAACTTCGGAAGGATGCACGTACTTGTAGAGCTCATAAGGATCGGTGACACCCGACATAATTAAGGCTTCTGCGGTGCAGACAAGAGCCCATAATGCCGTGCGGTCGGTCTGTGCTATGATGTCTGCGGGAATACCGTAGCGTCCAGCATCCCAGCCCGTGGGGATTTGACCAGCGACGAGCCGGCTGAAAGCAACCGCCTTCGGAACAAGGATACGGGCACCCTTCTTGAAACGCACGAGCCATCCTCCCGTTGACTGAGCCCAAGCATCACACTTGACACCATGCTGACGCTTGAACTTTTCGGCTTCCTCTTCCGAAACCTCTAACGGTTCAAGATCGTGGGTCAACTCGACTTCTTGGTTGAAGCCCTTCCTCTTTGGATCATAACCCTTGAACAGCTCAGGCTCTGCAAGTTACGGTGTTAGTATGTGGAGGGAGCACCGGGCATGGCAATTGTCATACCGACGAGACGAATGCCTGAATGAGCGAGGATCTCCTTCTCGTACTTGGCCTTGACGTCCTTGTCATCAACCGGCTCACCAGTCTTGGCATCGATCCAACCAACGTAGAGGTTACCACTCTTGAGCTTCCCGTCAAAGTGCTTGATGCGTCCAGTAAGCCAAGCCATTTCGATGCAGCCTTCGATGGTGAATTCGCCTCGCGCCTCCATTTCCCAGCGCGTACGAGAACTACCCCAAGGACCGACTTCAGCAAAACCGGTAACGACGATGACTTTCTCCAGGTCAATGACGCCTTGTAACTTAGAAAGATCTGTCAGCGCCTCAGGAGCACTAAGTTTAGGGACGTCAAACTTGAAGTTTGCGCGGGGAGTGACGGGGACACTCTGCAGGACATTCTCAGCATTGGAACCATTAATGACCTTGTAGTCGGCCGCATTGTCACGAGTGACAGCACGCCGCAGACTGGCTTCAGCATTGAGATCAGTACGAATCTTAGTGGTGATTTCAGCCAGATCAGGAAGGCGATCCATGCCGCCATTCAGGTCGGCCCAAATGGGTTCAACCTGTGTAATGCTGAACAGGAGCGGATGCATGAGACCGAGGATATTGAAGGCCATTTCCTTGGCAGAGAAAGTGCGAACGCCGTAACTTTCAACGTGAGCTGCGATGGTATTTGTCGCCGACATGAGACCAGTGCCACGGGTCCATCTATTCCGATCATGAATATGTAAGTGTGGTTTTTCTAGGATTTACAATGAACGTACCCAATGACGGCACCAACGAGGCCGAGGTACTCGCCCCAACTCTCCGAGCTCCAGCGAGTGAAAAGGGTTTCAAGGGAAATCTTCGATTCGGAGTAGAGACCGTCGTTACCAAAAAGACCATGGTTGGGGGAAAGTGGAAGAACGACCTGAGTAGGACGGGTTACGAAGTTACGGCTGGCCTTTTTAACCTTTACGGCGCCCAGTAGGCGAAGTAGATTGACAAGCATGACACGGTGCGCAAGTTCCGACTTGTCGTCCAGACCATCAATCTCACGACCATTTTCAGGTATGGCGGCGAAAGGAAGGATATAGTCAAGATCGAGATTCAACGTAGAGTAGACATAATCGACCAAAGCTTCGACATCCTGCTTGGATCCTTGATTGAAGGGAACGACTGTGAGAGCGGAGCCTCGACTGCCGAATGCTTGATAGATGCCCTGATAGTATTCGACAGTTTGACGGCTGTACCGAGAGGTGGTGATGACAACATGAGCACCACCGGAGAGAAGTCCCTTGACGATCTCGACGCCAATCGACCCCTTGCCTACTCCAGTAAGTAGGGCATTTTTGTCTTTGAACGTCGTGCCTGAGGTGGCGATCTCATTCAAGAGGTCGAGGTACACGCTAGTCAAGTTGCTGGAGTACTCCCAGTTGGAACCAGCTTTACGCTTTAAATGAAGGAGAGGAATATTATCGTCAGAGAGATTCGTTGGAGGTGTTGGGATTTGAGGACGAAGGAACTGGGAGGATGATCGGCGAGCACGAGGAACTGCACGAGGACGATTGTCGGTCGGGCCCTTTTTCAAGGACCGAACAACACCATCATAAAGTGCTTTGATTCGGTTCTTCTGTTCTTGGCTAATTTCAGGCTGCGACTTGACGAGATTCCAAAGCTTGAGCACGTCCTCCTGCACCTTCTGGATATTGACAGCAGAAGGAGAAGGACCACCACCAGTGGCCATCTCCTCCACATAGGCTTCGAGCTTACGCACGCCTTCACGAACAACTTCTTTGTAGACGATATCGCCGCCGACAGTAACCTCGGTGTGTGGCGCCGTAGGGAAGGTGACTGAAGGGATAAATAAATATAAGGGAACCCTGGGGTTAAGTTGAGGCAGAACGTACCGTCCTTGTATAATGGTGGTTTACCCAACGCTTCGCGGCAATTGTCAATGAGTTTTTGACCAAACTCCTTTCCAAGACGATAGGTCTCGCCACGTGATGGATCACAGCGGTCCACATTGTACTGCATGTATCGCAAGACGGATTCGTCAGCACGGTTTATGATGGTTATACAACGAGCGGTGATATCGCGATCCACGGTAGAGATGCGACCGTACAAGATGTCATACCACAGAATGAGGGCCTCTTGGCGCACCCAATTCCACGAAGAGTCAAAGTGACGGGCCTTCAATGGCTCGAACACTGGCATGATGCCTTGAACGTATGTTTCACCATGCTCCTTACCGATGGCATCGAGCTTCGCCTGAAGAGTATTAGCGTCCGCCTTGTTGCCCTCGGCTCGGCGAGCTTCT
>WNFI01002048.1_pt1 | contig 27171 bp, 24 predicted proteins | sample 5400471 | NCBI WGS metagenome assembly WNFI01 (sample SAMN13153348, study PRJNA577476) | soil metagenome | isolation source: 100 cm saprolite on Douglas fir-dominated hillslope | place: USA:California | collected 2013-09-17
CAGCGGCGTCATCAGCGGCACATAGACCAGATCGGCCACGGTTGCATGAGACGGCAGCAGGCCGACATCGATATCGAGTTCGGGCTGTCCCGTCATGCCGAGCGATGTGGTGTTCACCAGGAGCCCGGCGCGCGGCAGGATCCGATCGATGTCCGCCCACCCAATCGGAGAAATATTGACGCCGCACGCGCGGGCCTTGGCGTCGAACTCGTCGGCGAGTGCCTGCGCCCGCCCCGCGGTGCGGTTGGCGAGATGCACCCGCTTGATGCCACGCTCTATCAGCCCGAACACCACCGCTCGCGATGATCCTCCGGCGCCGAGCACCAGCGCATCCTCGATGCCGTCCCAACCCGGCGCGCAGGCGTCGAGATTGTCGATGAAGCCTTCGATGTCGGTGTTGGTCGAACACAGGGTATCGCCGTCGTACCACAAGGTGTTGGCGGCGCCGACCGCGCGCGCCCGTTGGTCGGGAGACGTCAGCAGCAGCACCCGCTCCTTATGCGGGATCGTAATATTGGCGCCGATATAGCCATGGGTCGAAAGATTCAGCACGAATTCAGCAAAGCCTTCCGGCGGTACCGATTCGATGCTGTAGCCGCCGGCGATGTCGAGCGCCCGCAACCAGTAATGATGGATCAGCGGCGAACGCGAATGGGCTGCCGGCCAGCCGATCAGACATGCGGCGCGGGCTTTGGTCTCGGCTGTCATCCGCAAATCCTGCTGCTGCGCCCTGTAAACAGGCGCCCTCGCTGCTCAAATCGGGCAAGCCGCGTTCGCTGTCAATGCTATCGGTGCATTGTCGCGGCGACGATCGCGCCCAACGCCAGCGCCGCACCCGCGGCAAACCAGATCGCGGCAAGATTGATCCAATGATAGGCGAGCGCGCCGAACAGGGAACCCGTCACCAGCGCCGCCCACAGCAGCAGATTCGGCGCCCAGCCCCAGCGCGCGCCGCCCTTCAGTGCCGCCGCGACGAGTTGGCCGACCTTCACCAGCGCCCCGGTGACGTAGGTGAGGCCGAGACCGCCGCCGCCATCGATCTGGAACACCGCATTCTCCAGTCCCATCGCCAGCACGATCGCGGCGACCGCGGCATTCGACAGGCCGAACGCGTAGCAAACCGCGGCGGCGGCGAGCAGCAACGCCTCCGCCAGCAGCAGCCATGACTGACGATTGGCGCTGCGGCCGAGCACGATCAGGCTGCCCGCGGCGGCGCCGATCACGAACAGCGCGATCAGCCCGAACGCCTCGGCGGCTTTCAGCCAATCCGCCTCCGCGAGGCTGACGCCCATCCGCGTCGAATTGCCGCTCATGAACGAGACGAACAGGCCGCCGAGATGCAGGAAGCCGATGCCATCGACATAACCGGCCAGCGCGCTCAGCGCACAGGCCAATGCAATATTGCCGCGTGAATCAAGCATCGCCTGCCCCGTGGTCCGCTGCGTCAGCGAACCTTATTCAAGAGCGGCAGCGTCAGTGCAAGGCGGGCGTTTGCGATGCGGCCCGGATTGCCGCGAGGTGGGTTTTGATTTCGGCGACGGCATGGGCGATATCGGCGCGATATTTGACCCGCGGCGGACGGGCGCCGTGAGTCAGCAAGGCTCGGCGGACGCTCTGCGACGTTCCGGTAATAAATACCCGGACGCCTTGCCTTCTCGCTCTCTCGGCGGTCCTGCTGATTGCATTTGCCGCGGTGGAATCCAGAAACGGCACCGCGGCGAAATCGATGATGAATGCCTTGTGCCGGTCGGCGAGGCTATCGAGCACCGACCCGATCGTCGATGCAGCGCCGAAGAAGAATGCGCCCGTGATCCGGTACACGACCACATCGGGATCGTTCGCGAGGCTGGGGTCATAAGGCGCCGTTTCGCCGTTGGCATCGTCGGCCCTGTCGGTGGGGACCAGCGGGGCGTCGAGCGCGATGTCGGTGGTTTGCGCCATCCGGTTAATGAACAACACCGCGCCGAGCGCAAAGCCGACCAGAATGCCTTCGGTGAGATCGCGGAAGATCGTCAGCAGAAAGGTCGCAAGCAAGACCACCCCGTCGCCCCATGAGGAACGCAGCAGCGTCGCGAAATCCTGCTTCTCGGCCATGTTCCACGCGACCACCGCCAGCACGGCGGCGAGAGCCGCCAGCGGGATGTAGCTTGCCAGCGGGGCCGCGACCAGAATGAAGATCAGCAGAAACGCCGAGTGCAACATCCCCGAGATCGGACCATGCGCGCCGGCCCGCACATTGGTGGCGGTGCGCGCGATGGTCCCGGTCACGCAGATCCCGCCGAACAAGGACGAGCCGACGTTGGCAACGCCCTGCGCCACCAACTCGCAGTTGGAGCGATGCCGCCGCCCGGTCATGCCGTCGGCGACGACGGCGGACAGCAGCGATTCGATGGCGCCAAGCAGGGCGAAGGCAATCGCATCGGGCAGGACGGCCTGCACCTTTTCGAAGGAGATGACGGGGAGCGACGGCAGCGGGAACGACTGCGGAATACCGCCGAACCTGGTGCCAATAGTCTCGACCGGAAGCGCAAGCAGCCATGCCGCGACGGCACTCGCGGCCACCGCGATCAGGATACCGGGCCACGATGGCCGAAATCGTCTGAGCCCGATGATGATCGCAAGCGTAGCGGCGGCGACGGCAGCGGCAGACGGATTGAATGTCTGGAGCGCGCGGCCGAGCACCATAAGCTTCGGGATCAGATCGCCCGGCTCCTTGGCATCGAGCGAAAGCCCGAACAGATCCCTGATCTGGCTCGCAAAGATGATGACGGCGATGCCGGCGGTAAATCCGACGGTGACGGGATAGGGAATGAATTTGACATAGGTGCCGAGCTTCAGGAAACCCGCCGCCATCAGAAACAAGCCGGCCAGCATGGTCGCGAGAACGAGCCCATCGATGCCGTGGCGGTTTACCGTCGCGGAGACCAGCACGATGAATGCTCCGGCAGGTCCGCCGATCTGAAAACGGCTTCCGCCGAGCGCGGAGACCAGAAAGCCGCCGGCGACGGCGGTGATGAGACCGCGGTCCGGCGTCGTTCCCGAGGCTATCGCGATCGCCATCGACAGCGGCAACGCCACGATCGCCACGGTCAGGCCGGCGAGCACATCGTCGCGGAAATCGGCAACCCCGTATCCCTCGCGCAGGACGGTGACCAGCTTCGGGGTAAACAGCTTCGCGAAAGTCGGCTGATGCGGCCGCCGTGCCTGCTCTGCGGAAATGTCCATTTCGGCTCGCTCCTGTCGCATGCCGCGGATACGATTGGCGCCGCGACCCGTGCTCAATCCGTCAGCCTGACCCGTCCAGTTTCGGCGGCGGACCGGGCTGCTTCAGCCGCACGCCCCGCCCTCCGGAATCGCTGCGCACGTCCTCGCCGATCAGGTCGACGCCGGCGCGATTCAGCGCATCGACGACCTTGATCAGCGAATCCACCACGCCCCTGACGTTGCCGTCACTCGCCTCCATGCGCTGGATGGTCGGCAGCGACACGCCGGCCAGTTCGGCCAGGCGTCTTTGATCGATCCCCAGCAACGCCCGCGCGGCGCGCATCTGAAACGATGTGATCAAACGAATCTTCCCTATTTCATGAGTCATACATCATATAAAATACAGCTTCAATGATGTATTATACATCAACGCGCGGCACGATTCATTTTCCCATGAATCCGTGATCCCGGATCGGGAGAGCGCTGCTCGAAGCCGTCAAGCTGGCCAGGAAAGCGCCCGCTGAGGAGCTTGACGTCTTGCGCTGGCAATAGACCCGACACGTGGTGCAGGCCGGCGAGCATCCCACCATGAACAGGTCGCGGCGCAAACGGAACAGAATGCATTCAAAAAAGTTTTTAGATCGTGGAGAGATGTCGCAATGCGCATCTGCTCCAAAAAGGAGGATATCATGATGGAGTGGTCGAACGCGAAATTCTGCGACGCCGCAAACCTGATCCTCGGTGTGGCCCTGTTTTTCTCGCCATGGATGTTCGGATTTGCCGCCGGACCTCAATCCCAGAACGCCTGGGTCAGCGGTATCGTCATCGGGATCCTCTCGATCGCGGCCCTCGCGGCCTTTGCGGTATGGGAGGAGTGGTTGAACCTCATCGCGGGGCTTTGGGTCATCGTATCGCCTTGGATTCTCGGATTCCAAGGCACGACCGCGATGACGGTTCACGTGGTAATCGGCATCCTTGTTGCGGCACTCGCAGCTATCGAACTGTGGATTCTGTACCAGAACCCGCCACGACTGTCGGCTGGACGCTGAAAATTGCCGATCGACGCCGTCGCGCGAACCCAGTCCAATTGACGGCGTCACGTACGACGCAAAAAAGAAGCCGCTTTCCCAAGGGAGGCGGCAAAGGCGGGAGTTCGGTGCGATGAAGCCATTGACCCGCGATGATGTCACAGCCGCTCTCGGGGAGACCGACGACCTTACCGTCGTTGAGATTTTACGCACCGGCGCCACGACCGACGAGTTCGCCGAGGCTCGGGCGTGGCTTGCCAATAACGAGCCACTTATGAACATCGGCAAACCGCTTGCGACCGGTCGCGTTGGCCGCCTGGTTGAGATCCTTGAAAGCGCCTATGAGGAGGAGCCCGGCCCGTTGGGGCATCGGGTTTGAAGGACGATTTGCGGCGACAAGATTGAAGGACGAGTCCTTGGAGTGAGTGTCGTTCTTCTTTGCTGGCGTACTTTGGAGGATGACCAAACCAAACAAATCGGTAAGCAGGCGAACAATGGTGGTCTTTGAGATCGCTTTAGCTTCGGGCTATCGCAGACCATATCTTGGAGGAGCGAAATGAGCAGGGTTGTTTTGATAACAATTTCCGCGCTGGTTCTGGGATATTGCAATGCAGGAGCGGAGCCCGGAAACGGCACCCCTCAAGAGCGGCAGGCTTGCTCGCGCGATGCGTCGCGGCTTTGCCGAAAGCAAATGGCAGATGGCGACAATGCCGTCCAGCAGTGCCTCCAGCAAAACCGTGAACAACTTGGTCGAGCATGCCGGAAGGCTTTTCAAGACCGTGGAATGTAATGCACGCGCGAGATCTCAGTATTCCATCTCCGATTTGCAGCACTGCTTGGGCGAAACGTGGTTCAGCGCCGCATAGTGGCGATTGGGCGGAACTCCAGAAGCGCTAATTGATTAACGTGGGCCTTCGTCAGAACGCGAAGCCAGGAAACTTTTGTCCGGTAACCTGGTGTTTTTTCGCTGCTCTGGATGCCATCGCAGATTTTTGCCCCTCGCCTGTCGCTCGCAACTGATCAGAGCCTTGTCTCGGAAACCGTGTTGTGCCGCCGCCGGTTGAAACTGAACTCAAGTTTGAGCTTCCTTCCTGCGAGGTGACGAAGCTGAACAAGCTTGCTGTTCTTCGTCGCGCCAAAGCCGCCAAACCTGCGACGCAAGTCTCGATCTATTTCGACACGGACAAATATGTGCTGCGGAGAAACGGCGTGATGTTTCGTGTGCGGCGTACGGGGCGTCGCTACATTCAAACGATCAAGGCGTCAGGCCGAGGACTGCTCGATCGTAACGAGTGGGAAACCGAGCTCAAGAGCGGAAAGCCAGATTTTGGTGTCGCACGCCGCACCGCTCTGGAGCCCCTGCTAACGAAAAAGCTTCGCCGGAAATTGCGGCCCGTGTTCGAGACCCGGGTTCGTCGCAAGACCTATCCGCTCGAGGTCAACGGATCGCAGATCGAAGTGACGTTGGATCGCGGCGAGATCGGCACCGGCGACCGCTCGAGGTCGTTATGCGAGATCGAGATCGAGCTCAAGGCCGGCGACAGAGCCGAACTTTTCAACATCGCGCGTGTCATCGCTGGCGTCACGTCCGCCGAGCTTGCCATCAAGAGCAAGGCGCAGCGCGGTTATGAGCTGCTCGACGGCAATGATAGCTCCGCGGCAAAGGCAGATCCCGTCGTTCTCTCGCCGGATACCGCGACCCGGGACGCCTTTGGTGTGATCGCGGCCTCCTGCGTCAAACAAGTGATCGACAACAAGCCTGCGTTGCTTGCCGGAGATCCCGAGGGCGTCCATCAGATGCGGATTGGCTTGCGCCGGCTGCGCGCGGCGATTTCGCTGTTTTCCGACATCTTGCAACAGTCTGAGAAGGAAGCGATACAAAACGAGCTGAAATGGCTCGCCCAAGAGTTAGGCCCGGCTCGAGAATTCGAGGTCTTTCTGACCCGCGTGGTGGCGCCGGCCAGGCGTCATCATACCCGGCTGATGGGAATGCGGCGCTTGTCCGACGATTTGGTCGAGCAGCGCAGGTCATCGGACGAAAGAGCCCGCAACGCGGTGCGGTCAGAACGGTTTCGCCATTTGCTGCTGAACGTCGCGACGTGGCTCGAAATAGGCGAGTGGCGTCACCCGCACTCTGACCTGTTGCGGGAACTCGGAGACATGCCCATTGCAACCTCGGCCGGCGCGCAATTGAGGCGTCTTTCGAAGAAAATAAGAAAGAGAGGCCCGCTCCTGACCAAGCTCGATCCACACAAGCGGCACAAGCTGCGCATCCAGGCAAAAAAACTGCGCTATGCGACCGATTTCTTCGAAACGGTGTTTTCCGGCAAGAAGGCGTCAAAGTTGCGTAGGGCGTTCCTCTCGACTCTTGAGGATGTGCAAGACTGCCTTGGCGACCTCAACGATATTGCCGTGCATGAAAACTTGACCGCGGATATTGCAAAAAGCTCTGCGCCGAATACGCAAGCCGAAGACCGCCCCCAACGGGCATTCGCCGCGGGTGTGCTGATGGGCCATGAAGATGCCCGTCTTAACTCCGTTCTGGCCGCCGCAGTCGCATCTAGCGAGGCGTTTGCGCGAACAAAGCCGTTTTGGAAATAGCCGGTTACGGAGCTCGATCACCGCGAGACGACAAAGTTCCACGATTCCTTGGCGGTCCGGTCATGCAAACACCCCCGCAAGGAAGAGACCGCCCGAAGGCGGTCTCTGTTTCGGTTTCGCTTTTTTGGCCGTTCAAGATGCTGGGACTGGCCTGCTCTCGTTTGCGGCAACGGGCGCGGCCTGGATCGCACGCCCGGAACCGTGAGGTACCGCGGGCAATTGCAGCACGGTCACGCGCTGGCCTTCCGTCAGCTGCGTCACGAGCACGCTGCTTCCATCTGGAAATTCTATCGCATCATGGTGACGATGCGGAAGATGTGGATCTATCTCGCCGAATTTTCCTACCCGGAAATTGGTTACTCTCTTCCATATCCATTTGTTGTCGTATTTGACGTCTTCGGCGAACGCCAACTCGGTCCCAGGAAGCATGCAGACCGCTACGGCGCGCTCACTTTCTGATGCGAAACCGCGAGTCGAAGTCCCGGGAAACGTCGTAGTGATAAGCGTCTCTCCAACTTGGGCGGGGCGCGTTGCTACAGCGTGCAGACTATAGTCACACATTGGGTTGCTCCTCGTTCGAGATAGCCAACCGCGCCTCTCAGAGGCGCTGGCCTCTATCAGGGTGGACAGGAATAATATAGAGTATTCGCGAATTGTGGGCAATTGTGCGGCTCTCGATGACCGACCTCGATCACGAATACGTTGCAGGGCCGCGAACGCTGATCAGGCGCTTATCGTTCTGCAAGCCGCGCTACTGAAGTCGGACGCGCTGATGGCGGCGTGGTTGATGGCAAATCGTACGCGAGCAACCGTTCCCGATGCGCTGCAGCAGGCGCTCAAGCCTATCCAACATCTGACCGACGCGCCAATGCCCCGGTCTGGCTGCGCCGATCAGCAGATTAGCCCTGACCGAGGACAACCTGTTGAGGCTCTGCCAGCTAGGCCGCGACCCGATGCGCGGCGATGATCTGCTCGGCGGCCCGGCCGGTGACTTCAGCCATGCGGTCGAACTGCCGGGTAAAGCTGCCGGCGCCCGCAGTGGCCGAACGCAATTCGACGATCAGATCGCCGATCTCGGCTTCCGGCATCGTGGCGCGAACCCGGTCCCATCCGGGCCAGCCTTCGCGGGTATCGAAGCCGAGAATCTGCCCGCGACGCCCAGACAGTATGGCGTTGATCTTAGCGGTGGCGTCGGTGGGACAGACAATTTCCACGACATGAATCGGCTCCAGCAGCACCGGCTGGCACTTCGGCAGCGCTTCACTGACTCCAATGCGCGCCGCGGTGCGGAACGCCTGGTCCGAGGAATCCACGCTGTGATATGAGCCGTCGGTCAGCGTCACCTGCACATCGATGACCGGGAAACCAAGCGGGCCGCGCAGCAACCCGTCGACCACGCCTTCCTCCACCGCCCCGATATAATTTCGTGGCACCGCGCCGCCGACGACCTTTTCGTAAAACGCGAAACCGCTGCCACGCGGCATTGGCATGACCTCCAGCACCACATCGCCGAACTGGCCGTGGCCGCCGGACTGCTTCTTGTGCCGGCCGCGCTGGGCGATCGATTTGCGGATGGTCTCCTGATATCCGATGGCCGGCGCCTGCGATTTCACATTGACGCCAAAACGTTCGCGCAGCCGTTCCAGCGCGACCCGCAGATGCATTTCACCCTGTCCCCACAGCACAATGTCATGGGTTCGGGAGTTGTGGACGATCGTGAGCGACGGATCTTCTTCGTTCAATCGCAGCAGGGCCTGGCCGAGCTTGACGTCGTCCTTGCGGTCCATCGCTGCGAGCGCCATCGCCAGCACCGGCGGGGCCGGCGCGATCCTGGCAACCGCGGCAGGCGCGGCCTTGCCGGTCGACAGCGTATCGCCGGTCTTGATGCCGTCGAGCTTGCCGAGCGCGACCACCTCGCCTGCCTCGGCGGAGGCGCGCTTGGTGTCATGGGCGCCGTTTGCCGCAATCACGCCCGACACCCGTCCGGTCTCGCCGCTGGAGGACTGCACCGTCGCGCCATCATCGAGGCGGCCAACCAGGACCCGCGCCAGCGACAGCTTGCCGCCGTGCTGCAGATGCGTGGTCTTGAGCACATAGGCCAGCGTATCCTTGAGTGCGGATGCACCGAGACGGCGAGCGGTTTCCGCGACGCCCGGCGATTCATGGCGCAGCGCCTTCATCAGCCTGAGCACGCCGTTCTCGCGCAACGCCGACCCGAGCAGCACCGGACAGATCAGGCCTTCGCGCAATTCGCGGGCGAGATCGTCGAACACCGCATCGCGCGGCGGCGGAATATCCTCGAGCAGTTGCTCCATCAGTGCATCGTCGTGATCGGCGAGTTTTTCCAGCATCGAGAACCGCGCCTCTTTCTCGCGGTCGAGATCGCCGGCATCGAGGGCGACGACTTCGGAGGCCTTGTGCTCGCGATAGACAAAGGCGCGTTCCAGCGCGAGGTCGACGAAGCCGGCGATCAGATCGCCGTTCCAGATCGGAATTTGCCGCAGCACCAGCGGAATTCGCGACGCCGGCTGCAAGGTGCCGAGCGTTTCACGGATGCGCTTGCTGGCTCGGTCGATCTTGTTGAGAAACAGAAATCGCGGAATGTTCAGGTCTTCCAGTTCGCGCAGGATGATCTGAAGCTGCGGCAGCTTGCGCTCGTCGGCTTCGCATACCACCACTGCGGCATCGACGGCTGGAATCGTGGCGCGCATTTCATGCGCGAACTCTACCGATCCCGGGCAATCGATGAACGTGTAGCTGTCTCCCATGAAACTTGTCGTGGCGGCGGTGAGGCCGATACCCATCTTGTGACCGCGGGCCTCGACGCTGTTGTCGCCGACGGATGTACCGTGATCCACGCTGCCGGCGCGGGGAATGGCGCCTGTGCGGGCGAGAATGGCTTCAAGGAGTGTGGTTTTACCGCTCTGGAAAGGGCCCACCAGCGCAATGCACCGTGGACCGCGGGGACTTCTGACGTCCTGTCCCATTGCCGCCTCCTCATCTGGAGCTCGGCCCTTGATTGGGTCGGCGAAGCGATGGTCTCCCCGGCATCCCGATTTTGCAAGCGGGAAAAAATGTCGCTGCGCAAAATAACAGCAATGGCCGCGGGCCAGCGCAGCAGAAACGAAAAATTCCGGCTTCGCGACGGGCGAAACCGGATTTCAATTCAAATGGCGGCAAATAGTGGCAAATAGTGCATTGTGTCGCGAAGTGGATTTAACGCCCCGGGCGAAGTTCCAGGCCTTCCAGCCCCACGGCGACATTGAGGCCGGTCGATCCCTGCAGGCTCAGGGGCTGCAGCGCGATGGAATTCGCCGAACCGCCGACCAATACGTTGGCGCCGGCGCCGACGCCGACCGAAGCGCTGCCCTGCGCGCCGGCGTAATTGCCGGAGAGGTCGCCTGCTCCGGTCCGCTCGACCGGCGCAAATACCGCCCATGCCAGCGCAGTCTCCTGGGTGATGCCGAGGTCCAGCCCGACCTTGCGAATGGTCGCTACATAGGGCTCGTCGCGGCGACCATCGGCGCGCAGCACGCAGCCCAGATTGGTCACCGATCCGACGATGAAGCCGACGCTGGCGCCGCCGCGGCATTCCAGAACGCCGATTTGAATGCGGTTTGGCTGTTGGGCATGAGCTGCGGCGACGGATGCGGCCAGCGTCACCATGGCGACAGCGAGCAATCGTGAGAGGCGATTCATAGCATGATCTCCGGGAAGGCGGCGTGATGCAGGAAGATGCGATAAACGAAGTGTCTCGTATCGGAAGTTCGCTTCCAGTATCAAATCGCAGTGAATCGGGACCGGAAGCAGATCGCCATTTATTCACAGCAGCGGTTAATGTTCAACGGCAACGGCGAACCAGCCGCCAGCAAAAAGACCCGCTTCCGCGGGCCTTTTCGTCAGCGTCGCCGGAGCATTTTTAAAGATGCCCGTATTCTGCCGCGGATCAGTCTACGCAATCCGCGCGAGCTTGATTGCGAAGCAAAACCGGTACCCACCCTCGGGTCAAGTCCGAGGGCATGGCTTTGCGGATAAGCGCTTAGCGGTGATGGCGATGGCGGTGATAATGCCGTCGAAGGACGCGGCGCGTGCCGACCGGCTGCAGTTCAATGTCCGCAACACCGGCGGCGACGTTCAGCCCGGTTTGACCCTGCACGCTCAGCGGTTGCAGCGCGTAGGAATTGGCCGCGCCCCCAAGCAGGAAGTTGCCGCCGAAACCGACGCCGACCGAGGCGTTGGCACCGACGCCACCGTAACGTCCCGCGAGGCCACCGCGCCCGATCCGGTTGGTCGGTCCGTACGCGGCCCAGGAGAACTTGGTTTGCTGGGTGAATCCGAGATCGACGCCGAACCGGTGTACGGTGGCGATGTAGGCCTCGGGACGACGGCCTTCGCCCTGGAAGACGCATTCGAGGTTGGTAACCGAGCCGACCACGAAGCCGACATTCTGGCCACCCTCGCATTCGAGCACGCCGATCGGCATCCGCTGCTGGGCATTCGCGGTCGCGAACGACGCGACGAGAGTGGTAATGGCAACACCGAAGAGTGTTGGTAGTCGCATGGGCTATTCTCCGCCTGTGAACTAATTGCGGGGGGACAGGAGGCAAGCGCCGTGTCGAAAACAAGGCGTTCCGCAAAGAAGTCGTCAAACCGCCGAAGCTTCGACGACAAAGTGATTTGACCAGAGCCTGTTCAACTGGGTCGATTCAGGCCTTGGCGTCATCTCTTTGTTTTGCAAATCTTTTCTGAAAACCGGGATCCACCCTCGGATCAAGTCCGAGGGCATGCTTTTCCGGTTATCTCAGGTTGCCGCAAAACCGCTGGATGCGCTTGCAGGCATCTTCGAGATCGGAGGTTTTCGTTGCGTAGGAAATGCGGAACGCGGGACCGAGGCCGAACGCCGAGCCCTGCACCACCGCAACGCCCTCGTTCTCCAGCAACTCGGTGACGAAATCCTCGTCATTGCCGATGGTCTTGCCCGACGGCGAGGTCTTGCCGATGGTGCCGGCGCACGATGGATAGACATAGAACGCGCCTTCCGGCCGCGGACAATCGATGCCCTTGGCCTGGTTGAGCATCGATACCACCAGATCGCGGCGTTCCTTGAACACTTCGTTGTTGCTCGGGATAAAATCCTGCGGCCCGTTCAACGCCTCGACCGCCGCCCATTGCGCGATCGACGACGGATTCGACGTCGACTGCGACTGGATCGTCGCCATCGCCTTGATCAGTTCCGCGGGGCCGCCGGCGTAACCAATCCGCCAGCCCGTCATGCAATAGGCCTTCGAGACGCCGTTCACCGTCAGGGTGCGATCGAACAGTTTCGGCTCGATCTGCGCCGGCGTGGTGAAGACGAAATCGTCATAGACCAGATGCTCATACATATCGTCGGTCATGATCCAGACCTGCGGATGCTTCACCAGCACGTCGGTGAGCGCATTGAGTTCGGCGCGCGAATAGGCGGCACCGGTCGGGTTCGACGGCGAGTTCAGGATGATCCATTTGGTCTTCGGCGTGATCGCGCGCTCCAGCGCGTCGGGCTGCAGCTTGAATCCGAACTCGGCCGTGCACACGACCGGCACCGGCTCACCGCCCGCGAGCGCCACCATTTCCGGATAGCTCACCCAGTACGGAGCGGGAATGATGACTTCGTCGCCCGGGTTGATGGTCGCCATCAGCGCGTTGTAGAGCACCTGCTTGCCGCCGGTGCCGACGATGATCTGGTTCGGCGTGTAGGTCAGTCCATTCTCGCGCCGAAACTTGGCGATGATCGCCTCCTTCAGCTCGGGAATACCGTCCACCGCGGTGTATTTGGTCTTGCCGGCTTCGATGGCATGGATCGCCGCGAGCTTGATGTTGGCGGGGGTGTCGAAATCCGGCTCGCCGGCGCCAAGACCGATGACGTTGCGGCCGGCTGCTTTGAGCGCGCGTGCTTTGTCCGTCACCGCGATGGTCGCGGACGGCTTTACACGGTCGAGCGCAGCGGACAGAAACGGCATCATCATCTCCTTGCAAACGTCGTGAACGGGCTCATCCACGACTCTTTCTGATGGGATCGGCGCACCCTAAAGCGCGTTACGCTGCATCGCAAGAAGGTTGGCCAAAACAGCCTTGTGAAAGCGTGCTTTTTTAGTGGAGTTGATCGCCGGCCGTTGAATCCGAGCAATATTCCTTAAATTCCGCGGCGAAATGACTCTTTTTTGGCAGTCGCCCGCCTCCGCGCGATATGGCTCAGCCGCCCAGCTCCATCGCCGCCTTAAGAGGTCGCAGAAGATTTACTTTCCCCTTTTGCGCAATGGCGCAGCTGTGATGTTTCGCTCGACGCCGGTCGGCACGATTTTTTTTGCGCGTGCGATGCCGTCGCGTTTTCGAGTCTTTCCATATCCGAGGGGCTTGCTACGCATCGCCATCAGCATCATTGTTTAGCCGCGTTGCAGGCCGACAAGCCGGGCGCGCGACGATCCCTCAATGAAACGAACCAACGCGAATGTACAAACTCTATTCGATGCAGCGCTCGGGCAACAGCTACAAGGTTCGCCTTGCGCTGGCGCTGCTGGAGGCGCCCTACCGTGCCATCGAAATCGATATCCTGCGGGGCGAAAGCCGCACGCCGGATTTTCTCGCCAAAAATCCGAGCGGACAGGTGCCGCTGCTGGAAGTGGCCGAGGGACGCTATCTCGCGGAGTCGAACGCAATCCTGTGGTATCTCGCCGTCGGAACTTCGCTCGCTCCTGAGAACCGGATGGATCGCGCCGAAGCATTGCAGTGGATGTTCTTCGAACAGCACGCGCTGGAGCCGAACATCGGCGCCGCCTATTTCTGGCTGTCGCTGGTCAGGGGCGGACGCGAACTGCAAACCCATGCGCTGGAAGACTGGATGGAACGCGGCTATGCAGCGCTGCAGGTGATGGAAAATCATCTCAAGACCAACGACTTTTTCGCTGCCGGCCAGCTCACCGTCGCCGACATTGCGTTGTACGGCTATACCCATGTCGCCAACGAGTGCGATTTCGATCTGGACACGTTTCCTTCCATCCGCGCCTGGCTGCGGCGCATTGAACGGACGCCCGGTTTCGTGACCATGGATTGGCAACCCGATGCGGAGGCCAGCGACCCGGCCGGCGTCGCGGCCGAGGCGTAATCGCGGCAATAGCGGGGTAATGCCCCGCTTCGCCCTCGATTTGCCACCGTTCGAGCCGGTTCCGCCCAATTCTTGCCGGCGAATCCTGCAAATTTTGCCGGGCTGGGCGATTCGCCCGCATCTTGAAGGATGGTTGGCCATGATGCGGTCGCCCGGCGCAGGGGCAGGTTTTGCAGGCCGTTCGACGCCTGTTGCCTCGTCTCGATTGATTCACGCCGTCGCGGCTGCGCTCGCGTTAGGCTCGCTGTCGTTGTGCCTGATCGTCGCGCTGACTGTACTGGCGACCAGGGTCACCATGGCAATGCCGCTCGCGCTCTGACCCGCAACCCACTTTTTCGCAGGTCGTCGGCCAGTCTCGCGGCATTTTCGGACGAAGATCGGGTTGGCGCGCGCGCAACGGTCGTCTCCGCGATGGAGACATTGCGATGAAGGCACCTGTCGTTTTGGTCGCGGCGTCCCTGACCGCCGCGATCACGCTGACGACCTCGCTGCTGATTGCGGGCAAGTGGGGCGGAAACATTTCGTTCGGATCCTCCGCGGGACAGTTGGAGGTTCAGACCGTTGCCAGCGGTCTGGTCAATCCGTGGTCGTTGGCGTTCCTGCCGGACCGGCGATTGCTGGTGACCGAACGTCCCGGCCGCATGCGCATCGTCACACCGGAAGGTCAGCTATCGCCACCATTGAAGGGCGTGCCGGAGGTCCGGGCCGCCGGCCAGGGAGGCTTGCTCGACGTAATCCTCGACCGAGTTTTTGCGCAGAACCACACCATCTACTTTTGCTTTGCCGAACGCGCCGGCAGCGGCGGCCGCACCGCGGTCGCCCGCGCCGCGCTCAACGCCGAGGCCGGCCGGCTCGACGATGTCAAAATCATCTTCCGGCAGGACGGCCCGTTGTCATCGGCCAATCACTACGGCTGCCGCATCGTGCAGGCCAGCGACGGCAATCTGTTTGTCACGCTCGGCGAGCATTTCACCTATCGCAACGAAGCGCAGAATCTCGGCAACCATCTCGGCAAGCTGATCCGCATCGCACCCAACGGTTCGGTCCCGAAGGACAATCCGTTTGTCGGACGCGAAGGCGCCAGGCCTGAGATCTGGAGCTACGGCCATCGCAACGCGCAGGGCCTGGCCCTGAACCCTTGGTCGGGCGACCTGTGGGAAATCGAGCACGGCCCGCGCGGCGGCGACGAAGTCAACATCATCGGCAAGGGCAGGAATTATGGCTGGCCTGTGATCGGTTACGGCATCGACTACAACGGTGAGAAGATTCACGGCAGCACCGCGAAGGACGGCATGGAGCAGCCGGTCAAATACTGGGTGCCGTCGATCGCGCCATCCGGCATGGCGTTCTACACAGGAAAGCTGTTTCCTAACTGGGACGGCAGCCTGTTCACCGGCGCGCTGGCAGGCAAGATGCTGCTGCGACTGTCGCTCAACGGCAACGCCGTCACCGCCGAGGAGCGGCTGCTGCAGAATCTGAACGAGCGCATCCGCGATGTGCGCCAGGGGCCGGATGGCGCGTTGTGGCTGCTGACGGACAATTCCGCAGGGCGCATCTTGCGCGTGACGCCCGCGGCACGGTAGGGCCCGCGATCAGCGGATCCAGCGGCAGTGTTCGTCATTGCTGTGCCACGGGGTCGCGCGAACGCGCCCGATGACAGGCTCTGCCAACCAGGACGCAAAGAGGAAGGATTGGATTGCTTCGTCGCAAGTGCTCCTCGCATGACGAGCTCTCGCCTTTCCGCTTACCCTACCCCCTCAACTTCATTGCGAGCAAACGAAGCACCGCCCGGTAACGTCCCTCAAACCGGGCCAATTCGATTCACTCGCTTTTAAGGATAACCAGAAAAAGACCACCGCGCAGGCAACAAACCGTCACCGAGCGGCCCTTATTCTGGGCGGGAAGGAATGCACCATGCTGTTCGACTGGCGCGCCATATCCGGTCCAGTTCTCACGACGGCGACGGCCTTGATTGCCATCGTGCTCGATCGTCATTTCCTCATCGTCCCCAATCTCGCTCCGCTGTTCGTCTGCATCGCCGCTTTCTCGGCGGCTCTGAGCGGCATCGCGCCCGGCCTGATCAGCACGTTCATTGCGGTGGCCTTCACCGCGCTGTTCGCGCTCGATCACGGCGTGGCGACGGGTGTCCAGGCGGCGGGCTTCACGCGGCTGACGATGCTTGCGATTACCGCGGGCGGAGCCGCCATGATCACCGGCCTGTTGCGGCAACGAATGACCGACGCGCTGGTTCGGCAGCGCGAGCGCCATGCCACCGCGGAACGGCTGTCGGCGGCTCTCGACCAGGTCGACATCGGCGTCGTGCTGCTGGATTCCGACACCCGCGCGGAATTCGTCAACCGCGCGTTCCGCAGTTATTTCTCGCTTCCGGACACCAAGGCGGACAGCAAGCCGGCGTTCATCGCGCTGATGTATCATGGCCGCGACATCGGCGCCTATGAAATGCCGGAGCAGGAACTGAGCGCCTTCGTCGCGGAGCGCATGCGGATGGTGCGCGCCGGCGATGCAACCCCGATCAATATCAATCTGGCCGACGGTCGGGTGCTGCGCTTCAGCTGCACGGCACTGCCGGATGGCGGACGAATGCTGAGCTATACACCGGTCACCGACCTCGTCCGTCATACCGACCACCCATCCGACACGGACTATTATCTGTCGCTGCGCGGGGGCGGCGATCGGGGCCTGGCTCGCCACCTCCGCGCCGCGGAATAGAGCATGATCCGGTAGCATGCCCTCGGACTTGATCTCCGAAAGGATCGTGCTCAAACAAAAGATAACGCCAGGGCCTGATTCAACTCGGTTGAATCAGGCCCTGGCGGATTTCGCAGCCACAATATCGGCCCGCCTGGCCTGTGGATAAGTCCGGATGTCATGGCGCTGTAACAGACCGGGCCTAGGTTGTAGCTGCGCCTGATCAGCCCCCCGTCACGGATCACGCGCCCCCAAGCGGTCCCCGTCAGTCGCCGCGTCTGACCGGGGCCGTTTTTTTGCCCGCTGTGCTGTTGCGTCGGGTAGCGACGATACGATTTTCCTGGTTCGAACCCCTTGTCGTTCGCTCCAATCCGAGTTCGCGATAGCGACAATTGTCATGATCCGTTTCGTCTTCACGCTCGTCGCGCTCGCCGCGCTTACCCTCGCGCTGCTGCCGTTTCAGCTGATCGGCATCGCCTTCGATCTGCGGCTGCAGCGGACGATACCCCAGCTTTATCACCGCGTGTTCTGCGCCCTGGTCGGCGTGCGGATTCGCGAGATCGGGCAACGCAGCCGCGAAATGCCGGTGCTGATCCTGTCCAATCACGTGTCGTGGCTCGATATCTGCGTCATCACCGCGCTGGCACCGGTGGTATTCATCGCCAAGAGCGAAGTGGCGCGGTGGCCGGTGTTCGGCTGGCTGGCCAAATTGCAGCGCACCATCTTCATCGAGCGCCAACGGCGGCAGAAAACCGGCGCGGCGACGCAGGAGATCGCCGGGCGCCTGCTCGGCGGGGACGCGGTGGTGCTGTTCGCGGAAGGCACCTCGAGCGACGGCACGCGCATCCTGCCGTTTCGCTCGGCGCTGATCGGCGCGGTGCATCACGCGCTGGGCGATTCCACGCATCACACCTCGATCACCGTGCAGCCGTTGTCGCTGGCCTATGTCGGCTTTCGCGGCTTGCCGATGGGGCGGGCCTTGCGTGAACGTGTGGCGTGGTATGGCGACGCCGACCTGATCCCGCATTTCATCGGCATCCTTGCGGCCGGCGCGGTCGACGTTACCGTGACTTGGGGCGACGCCGCCGCATACGACATGAGCGCGGATCGCAAGCAGATTGCGCGCGACGCTGAAAAGGCGGTGCGGCGGATGACGGCGGCGGCGCGGCGTGCCGCGCCGCAGAACCAGCCGCTCGCGCCATCGACATCCGGCGCGCCGCGACATCTGCCCGAACCGGCCTGACCCGAACGCGCTGCCGCTATGAAGCATCATGCCTTGCGGCAGCCATGCGCGCGAGTCAGAATGCGGCCCGCGACCCATCCTCACAGGACTGATCTATGCAAACTCGCAATCTCGGCGGCTCCGGCCTGCGTGTCTCCGCCGTCGGCCTTGGCTGCAACAATTTCGGCCAGCGCACCGACCTCGAAACCTCGCGCAAGGTGATCCACAAGGCAATCGACCTCGGCATCACGCTGTTCGACACTGCCGATATCTATGCCGGCATGGGCGGCTCCGAGACCGTGCTGGGCCAGGTGCTCGGCGATCGCCGCAAGGACATTGTCCTCGCCACGAAATACGCCAAGCCGATGAGCAATGACGGAACCAAACAGGGCGCGTCGCGGCGCTATATCATGGCGGCGGTCGAGGCCAGCCTGACGAGGCTGAAAACCGACTACATCGACCTTTATCAGCAGCACGATTTCGATCCGCTGACTCCGATCGAGGAAACCTTGCGCGCATTGGAAGACCTCATACGGCAAGGCAAGGTCCGCTATATCGGCAATTCGAATTTCCCGGCATGGCGCATCGCCGAGGCGGAGTGGACCGCGCGCGGCGTCAGCGTCAATCGGTTCGTGTCGTGCCAGGACGAATACAGCCTGGTGATGCGCGATATCGAGAAGGACCTGCTGCCGGCGGCGCAGGCCTACAATCTCGGCCTGCTGCCGTTCTTCCCACTGGCGAGCGGGCTGCTCACCGGAAAGTACCAGCGCGGCGCCGCGGCGCCTGAGGACACCCGCTTTGCAAAAATGCCGGCGCTGCGCGACCGCTACGTCACGCCGCGCAATGAAGACATGGTCGAGAAGCTCGAAGCCTTTGTGAAAGCGCGCGGCCATACCATGCTCGAACTGGCGTTCTCCTGGCTGGCGTCGCGGCCGCAAGTATCCAGCGTGATCGCCGGCGCCACCCGGGTCGAGCAAATCGAGCAGAACGTGAAGGCGATCGACTGGCAGTTCAGCGCCGATGATCTCGCGGAGATCGACAGGATTACGCTGGGGTAGCTGCGAAGCTACTTACCCTCCCCACAAGGGGCAGGGCTATCGCATGTTCCGGAGCATATCGACGAGGAAGCTGTCGTCCCAGGCAGCGCGTTTGAGCTTGCCTCGCAAGGAGGTCTTTGTGTCGGGATGCCCCAATGTTCGCGAACGATGCGCAGCAGTTCTGCGGGCGTGTAGCGCTGGGTCAGAAGGAAGTAGCGCTGGACGGTCTTGTCGCGTCCACGTTTGCTGGTAATCCGCGCGACGGCCTTGAGGCCCGGAAAGTTGTGCTTTTCGGCCATATCCCTGACCGGAGTAACGATCGCGGTTCGGGTTTCTTTGCGGCCGTGATCGGTGTCCTTGGTGGTGGCTTGTTTGGCCTTCTTGCGCTCTGCCGCAGAGATGGCGGCCTTGGCATCGCGCAACAAGCCCGGCTGGTTGTTCTTCACCGCCAAGACGTAATCTCCGCCGCGCTCCACGACGGCTTTCGCCATCCCGCGATGACAATGCAGCGCATCCGCCGTGACGACGCAGCCCTTCAGTTGAAGAAGCTCGATGAGCTGCAAAGCGCCGGCCGCTTCGTTGTTTCCAGGTGCCAGCACATTGACAAGCGCCATACGGGTCATTGCGCTCCACGCCGTCACCATCACTGGCGGCATGTGACTTTGGCCGCGTTCGTAGGCTCTTCTCAGAGCCTTGCCATCGAGAGCTACCACGCCTTTGATTTTGGTCGCCGCCGCAAACGCCTGGGTAAAGCGCCGAAAGACGCTTTCGAAGCTGTTCGGATCGAGGATGCGAAAGACACGGCTGAAGGTGTCGTGGCTCGGTATCCCGTGCTCCAGCACAAGAATCGTGCGCAAGAGCGCTTCTTTCGCCCGCCCAAACAGCGCGATGTCGCAACAGGTCGTGGCACCGCACAGCGTGGCCAGCAGCGCAATGAACAGCATCTCGGTCAGATCGTGCTGGGCTTGGTTCTTCCGAGGATCGACCAACGGCGAAAAGCATTCTGCAAAGCTGTCCAAAACAGTCCCCTCTCGAATCAGGAGACACTGTCAGAATCAAATTTTCCTTCCAGCGCAATAGCTTGGCCCCTCGAACATGCGATTCCCCTGCCACAAGGGGGAGGGTCGGCGCGCGTCGCGCGGAGCGGGATGCGAGACGGGGTGGGGTGAGCGGGGGTGCGCGGCGGATGAACAAATCACCCCACCCCGACCGCTTCGGACGAAGCTAGGCTTCGCCCTTCGGTCGACCCTCCCCCTCCAGGGGAGGGTAAGAAATCCCTACCCCACCAACCCTGCCATCGGCCTCACCATCGCGCTGTCGGGAAACACCGTTTGCGCCAGCGCGCGCTCGCCAAGGCCAAGGTGATCGCGCAGCACGCCCTTGATGACGGCGCGCAGATCCGTGGTCGGCGCGAGATCGCGGGCCTCATAGAGGTTGGCCAGTTTCAATCCGGGCCAGTCGGAAATCACCCGTCCGCCCTTCACCGCGCCGCCCGCCAGCAGCGCCACGGTGCCGGTGCCGTGATCGGTACCATCGGTACCGTTGATCTTCGCGGTTCGGCCGAATTCGGTCGCCACGACCACGATTGTATCGCGCCAGTGCTCGCCCAATCCGCTTTCGAATTCCGCCAGCGCGCCATCAAGGCCTGACAGCAACTGCGCCAGGCGACCCACCGGACCGCCTTCGTTGGCGTGGGTGTCCCAGCCGTCGAATGCCAGCGCCGCGATCCGCGGGCCGTCGTCCGCCGCCATCAGCTTGGCGGCGCCGCGGGCCACCAGCCGCATCGCGCCAATTGCGTTGGTGTTCGGCTTCGGCTTCATGTCGTCGCCCTGCGCGATCTTGTCGAGCTGCAGGCCCTGCGACAGCGCCGCCGCCAGCGCGGGATCGCGGTGCTTGTAGAGCTCGATGAGACGCATCGCGGTATCGTCGGCGGCGGTCGGCAATGTCACCGGAGCCCAGCCGACGGTCGGCGCGGCCCCGCGCAGCACCAGCGGCGCGGTCGGACCGACGGCCAAGGCGCTCATGACCCCGCCCATCACGCGTTCGCCGCGCGGCAGCGCTTCCAGCGCTCGGTTGAGCCAGCCGGACTGCACCCGCCCCGGTCCCGCAAAACCGCTTTCCAGCACGTCCTGGCCATCGAAATGCGAGCGGTCGCGATACGACGTGGCCACCGCATGAACCACCGCGGCGTGCTTCTCCTTATACATCCGCGCGAATTCCGGCATCGCCGGGTGCAATGCGAAAAACGAATCCAGCATGATCGCCGCATGCGGACCGTCCGAAGTCAGGGCGATCGAGCCATGCAGGCCGGCATAGTCGGGGTCGCCGACAGGCGCCACGGTGGCGAGACCGTCCAGCGCGCCGCGCAGGATGACGACGATCAGCCGCGGATCGCGATCATCGGCGGCGCGGGCGAATTTCGGCAGGTAGGCCCAGGCGGCGAAGGAGGCGCCACCGAGCAGCAACGCGCGCCGCGTGGTCGCAAGCGAGGTCCGGCCTTCACAGCAATCCATCGTCATCTCCTCTGGAATTCCGGCGACATCAGCAACAGCGCCAGCGCCTGCTGCCGCGATTCCGCGCGCTCGATGGTCCGCCTCGTTTCGTCCGAGGCGGCGTCGGCCGCGATGGTTTCCAAGAGATCGCGCGGATCGATGCTGTCGGCGATGCGCGAAGAGACCTGTGCGGCGATGTCGAGGCGCAGCTTCATGCCCTCGGGCGCGGCCCACGCGGCATTGGTGTCGGGAAATCCGTTCGGCCCGGCCGGGGTCCACAACGGCTGACCCAGCGTGTTCAGGCCGCCGATATAGCGCCCGGGATCTTCCGGAATCCGCGCCAGCAGCCGGCCGGTGGCGACCAGATATTCATAAGGCGTCCGTATTTTTGTCAGCGGCGCCCGCCAGGCCTCGTCGGAATCCAGCAGCGCCGTCGCCAGCGCCCTGAGATCGCCGTCGGTCTTGCGGAACACGCCCTCCAGCCGCGACACCAAAGCCGGCGGCGGATCGTCGGCCACGAAATGACGGGCGAATTTGGTGGCGATGAATTTCGCCGTGGAAGGATGGCGGACAATGTCGGCCAGCGCTGCTTCGCCCTGCGCGACGCCGGTGTTCTCATAGACCTTGCCGAGCAATCGCTGCGATCCCGGCTGGTGCGCATTGGCATTGAACACGAAACTGCCGGGCGCGCCAAGCTTGCCTTCGCGGCCGGCGAAGGTCCATCCGGTGATGATCCGCGCCAGCGTCGTGACGTCTTCCTGCGAATAGCCGCCGCCGACGCCGAGCGTATGCAGCTCCATGATCTCGCGCGCCAGATTTTCGTTCAGCCCGCGCTTGCGATTTTGTCCGGCACGCGAATCCGGGCCAATCGATTGCTGGTTGTCGAGAAAGAACAGCATTGCCGGATGCTGCTCGACCGCCTGCAGCATGTCGGCGAAACGGCCGAGCACATAAGGCCGGATCGCTTCGCGTTCGAACGAGCCGGCCCAGATTCGGGTCGGTTCGCCCTTGTTGGCGGAGATGCAGAAATGATTCGACCAGAACACCACCAGCCGCTCGACGAATCCGCAGTCGGCAATGGTGGCGCGCTGGATCCGCGCCAGCGCCTCAGCGCGATAGGTCTTCTGGATCACGTTCAGCGGCTGCGGCGGATTGGGTGCCTGCGGCTTCTGTGCTTCGGGCTGCACCGTCATGGTGGCGTTGGCGCCGCCGCCGAGCGCGCCGTTCATCGCCGTGGTCTGTGCCGCCGGGTCCGCGGCCATCATGTTCATCGAGGAGTTGCCGGTGGCCGGCTTCGAAGCGTCGATGGCGGATTGCGGCGGATTGGCCGCCGACGCGGATATCGATGCCGCGGTCTTCGCCGCCGCCTCGCGCGCCTGCTTCACTCCGTCCTGATAGGCGAACATCGCCTGCCCCAGCGCAGCCGTCGGCAGCAGCCCCGATCCCTCCAGCAATGCCCCACTGGGACGGTTCAGTTCGGCCTTGACGAAACCGCGTGGATCGGACGCCGCGTTGACGAAATCGCCCGAGGACCCGCCGCGCGCGCCGAAGCCGAAGCGATTGAGCGCAACAAGTGCGGCTTGCGGATCGCGGGCCATCGGTCTTCCTCCGCGTTCTCGTTGAAGCGAATTGTCTCGAAGCATCAAACGCGGCGGATTATACTGCCGCCGAAGATGAACCCGACATGAAAAACTCGGTTAAAGTTTGGTCCGCTGCATGACAAATTGGTTAGAAAGCCCGTTCGAAAGCCAATTAGAAAGCCCCGGCCCAGCCGCCCGCCGCCTTGTCTGTTCCGGATGCGGAACGGAATTTTTCTGCGCGCTGTCGGGGCAATGCTGGTGCGCGGCGGAAACCGCGCCGATGCCAGTTGCAGGCGGGGACTGCCTGTGCCGGGATTGTCTGCGCAAGGCGGCTTCTAACCGTGCCGCAGCTTCATCGCCACGATGACGGATGTGAATACCACCGAAATGGCATTGGAGCCGATCAGCGGCCAGTCGGCGATGGCGATGCCGTAGACCAGCCAGAACATCAGACCGATGCCGAAGGTCAGATTGGTGGTCAGCGAGATCGCGCGTGTGTCCTTGTGGCGGACGACCTGCATCGCCTGCGGCAGCCAGCAGATCGTCGTCAGCACCGCGCCGATGCCGCCGATCCAGGGACTGGCGGAGACAAGGAATTCATTCATCCCGTTGCGCTAGCGGAGATTCGTTATCGCCTGATGACAGCGCGCCAAAGCTCGACCACTGGACCGTAGCGGCCGAGGCCGATAACGCTACACCGCATAGCCCGGCGATTTTCGCGCCATGCCGTCGAACGCATCGAACATGGCCTCGCGCCAAGCGTAGACCGGATCGTCCTGCTTGAGTAGCGCAAACGGACTGACCGCGCGCGCCCACTGGAAGCCACCGAACACGATGTAGTCGGCGTAATTGGGGGCGGCGCCGCCTAGGAAGGCCTGCGTCTTCAGCGTCAGCCGCATCGGGTCGAGACCCTTGCGAAAGCCCTCGACGTTCTTGTCGCGGTTGGCCACGACCTCTTCCAGCGGCTTGCCGAAACGCGCCTCGCGGCTTTGCCGGAAATAGACCTGATCGACCGGCCGCAGATGGTCGACGATGTCGGTGACGATCAGCGGAAACATCCCGCCGATCACCACGATGTCGCCCCACCAGTTCAGCATCCGTGCCATCGCGCGGCCGCCCTCGCCGCCGAACAGCGACGGACGATCGGGATAGCTGTCTTCGAGATAATTCGCGATCACCCAGGAATCGACCACCGCGGTTTCGCCGTCGAGCAGCACCGGCACCTTTTCGGATTTGTGCGGACTGATCGCTGCCTTTTCGGTGAAGCGCCACGGAATCGATTCCGCGCCGAGGCCCTTGTGCGCCAGCGCCATCCGCGTCCGCCAACAGTACGGGCTGAACGGACGCGTCTCGTCGGTACCGACCAGTTCGAACAGCTTTAAAGCCATGCCGAAATCCCCTCCTCAGGCCTTATCCATGAGAGAGGTTACCGGATGAGAACCGTCATGGCGAGGAAGCAATCCAGTTTTGTTTCCACCGCACTCTGGATTGCTTCGCGGAGTTTAGCATCGCGGAAAGCCCTAAGTTCGTCATTGCGAGGAGCGCTTGCGACGAAGCAATCCAGTCTTCGCGGATGATGGCGCTCACGAAGTCTAAATCACTTCACCACGGCCGCGGTCTGCCCGAACAGAAGCTTGCGCTCTTCCTCGGTGCGGATCGAGGGCTGGCCGAAATTCGGATTGACCTCCTTAGCCTTGGCATAGGCGCGCTCGGTTGCCGGCCGCTTGGCGATGGTCTCCAGCCAGCGCTTGAGATGCGGGAAGTCGTCGATGTTCTGGCTCTGGTTCTTGTAGGGCACGACCCAGGGATAGCTCGCCATGTCGGCGATCGAATAGTCGCCGGCAATGAATTCGCGATCGGCGAGACGCTTGTTCAACACGCCATAGAGACGATTGGTCTCGTTCACATAGCGATCGATGGCGTATTTGATCTTTTCCTGGGCGTAATTGTTGAAGTGGTGGTTCTGTCCGGCCATCGGGCCGAGGCCGCCCATCTGCCAGAATGTCCACTGGATCGCGTCGTAACGCGCGTAGATATCCGACGAGAGGAATTTTCCGGTCTTCTCCGCCAGGTACAGCAGCATCGCGCCGGATTCGAAAATCGAGATCGGCTTGCCGCCGCCCTTCGGCTCGTGATCGATCATCGCGGGAATGCGGTTGTTCGGCGCGATCGCCAGAAATTCCGGCTTGAACTGGTCGCCCTTGCCGATGTTGATCGGGAACACCTTGTAAGGCAGCCCCGCCTCTTCCAGAAACATCGTGATCTTGTGGCCGTTCGGCGTGCTCCAGTAATAGAGATCGATCATGGCGGTGTCCCTGTCGTGATTGCTGATGGTATTGGCTGACGGAATGAAGCATCCCGATTTGGATGCGATTGCATGGAGTTCATCCAATTCCCGCCGCAAAGTCAATGGCTGCGGACTTCAATCGTTCACCGCCCGCGTCACCGGCTCGGCTTCCTTGGGCTGGGCAAGACCCGGGGCAGCGCAAAGCGCGAGCGTCGCCAGCATAGCGGCCGACGTCAGGATATTGCGATGACGTTTATTGGTTTCCTTCGGCGGGAACAACGCAAGGCGGGCTGTTGTTTGGCCTTTTATGTCAGCCCTGGCCGTCCCATATTCGGACCATGGCGAAGAATCCAGACACTCCCAAGAAGCCCGTCAAGAATCCGAAATCGAAAGCGCCAAATTCCAAGGCGTCGAGGCCCGACGTGCAGCCGATCGGCCCGGCATTGGCGGAACTGCTGAATCCCGCGATCAATCGCGGCGAGAGCGGCATCGGTTCGTCCACCGGCCTGCAGCCGCCGCCGGACAACTCGAAGGAACGCCGCGCCGGAGGCGAAGCCGCGATCCATCGCGCGCGGGCGTCGACGCCGAAGAATTTTCCCGAGAGCGATCCGCGAGCATCCTCCCCTCCCCCTCGCGGGGGCGTGACGAGCGAAGCTCGCTCTCTGGGGTCGGGGGTGGGGGGAAACACAGGCGCGGCGCCCCTTGGCTCACCCCCCTCCCCGACCCTCCCCCACAAGGGGGGAGGGAGCAGAGAAGCAAGCGGCGAGGGAGCAGAAGTGCAAGGTTTCGACGAAGCGCCTCAAGCCAACTACGGAACCTCCGCGACCATTCCGACGCTCGATCCGGAACTGGCAAAGCAGCTCGGCTTCACCACCGAGGAGGAAGACGACGCGGCACTGGCGCGGCCGCCACGCAACAAGATGGAAGCGCTTGGCGTCCAGGCGACGGCCGATGCACTGGAAGATCTGATCCGCGAAGGCCGCCCGGAATTCAAAGGCGAGGACGGCCAGGTCAAGATCTGGACGCCGCATCGCCCGCCGCGCCCGGAAAAATCCGAAGGCGGCGTCCGCTTCGTCATCAAGTCCGAATACGAGCCGAAGGGCGATCAGCCCACCGCGATCAGGGAACTGGTCGAAGGCATCGCGCGCAACGACCGCACCCAGGTGCTGCTCGGCGTCACCGGCTCCGGCAAGACCTACACCATGGCCAAGGTGATCGAGGCGACGCAGCGCCCCGCCATCATCCTGGCGCCGAACAAGACGCTGGCGGCGCAGCTCTATGGCGAGTTCAAGAGCTTTTCCGCGACGCGGGCGCTCCTGGAGCGTGACGACGTCATCATCGTGGCTTCGGTGTCGTGCATTTACGGTATCGGCTCGGTGGAGACCTACACCGCGATGACCTTCGCGCTGAAGAAAGGCGAACGCATCGACCAGCGGCAATTGATCGCCGATCTGGTCGCGCTGCAGTACAAGCGTACCCAGGCCGATTTCACCCGCGGCACCTTCCGGGTCCGCGGCGACGTCATCGACATCTTCCCGGCGCATTACGAAGACCGCGCCTGGCGCGTGAACCTGTTCGGCGACGTGGTCGAGACCATCGAAGAATTCGACCCGCTCACCGGCCACAAGCAGGACGAGCTCGAATTCATCAAGATCTACGCCAACTCGCACTATGTGACGCCGCGGCCGACCCTGGTGCAGGCGATCAAGTCGATCAAGAGCGAGCTGAAACTGCGGCTCGACGAACTCAACAACCATGGCCGCCTCTTGGAAGCGCAGCGGCTGGAGCAGCGCACCACCTTCGATCTCGAAATGATGGAAGCGACCGGAAGCTGCGCCGGCATCGAGAACTATTCGCGCTATCTGACGGG
>WNFI01528342.1_pt1 | contig 27158 bp, 22 predicted proteins | sample 5400471 | NCBI WGS metagenome assembly WNFI01 (sample SAMN13153348, study PRJNA577476) | soil metagenome | isolation source: 100 cm saprolite on Douglas fir-dominated hillslope | place: USA:California | collected 2013-09-17
CACGGGCAAATGGGAGGACGAGTACGGCACTAATCTCTTTCTCACGCTCGAGCGCAACGGCAACTCGCTCGGCTTCCCATCGAGCGAGCGGCAGAAGTTCATCGAGAAACACGAACTGCCGGTCTTCGATGGCACGCAGGAGTACTGCCTGTGGCTCGGTTGCATGGGCGCTTACGATCCGCACGGCCGCGACATCGTTCTCGCCTTCGCGCGCGTGCTGCGGCACCTGGGTATAACGTTCGGCGTCCTGCGCAAGGAGAAGTGTAACGGCGATCCCATCCGCCGTCTGGGTAACGATTATCTCTTCTCGCAGTTAGCCGAGCCGAACATTGAACACCTCAACGAGAGCGGCGTCAAGAAGATGGTTTCGATTTGTCCGCATTGCGTCCGCACTATCGGCGAGGACTGGAAAGAATTTGGCGCGTCGTTCCAGATCGAGCATCACAGCGAACTGCTGGCGCGGAACCGCGAACGGCTGCCTGCGCCGGATGGCGTCCGCGAGTCGGTGGTGTATCACGATCCCTGTTACCTCGGCCGCTATCGCAACATTTACGACGAGCCGCGTTCGGTGATCGAGCGGTTCGCCGATCAATCCGATCCGCCGCGCGCCCGCGAGCGATCCTTCTGCTGTGGCGCCGGCGGCGGGCAGATGTTTCTGGGCGAAGAGAAGGGCACGCGCGTCAACATGGCGCGCGCCGAGGAGCTGGCGGCCACGGGCGCCACGACCGTCGGCGTGGCCTGCCCGTTCTGCCAGTCGATGTTCCGCGACGCGCTGGCGGCGGTGTCGAAGGACCCGCCAAAATTGCTGGATATCGCCCAGATCGTAGCCGCGGCAATCAGGGATTAGCGGCGCTCCCCCGCCTCTTTTACATCGGGCGTCGCCTGCCCAAACGCATAGCGGAATCCGTTCGCCGCAATCTGCGCCAACTCATCTTCCGAAAATCCAAACTCGCATGCCGCCAGCTCGTATTCCGTTTCCAGCGTGGTGCCGAACAATCCCGGATCATCGGTATTCAAAACGATTGGCACCCCGACATCGTACAGCCGCCTGACAGGATGCGCCGCGAGCGATGGAACCGCGCCGGTTGCCACGTTGCTCGAAATGCAGACTTCGAGCGGAATGTCTTCATCGCGCAGGTGCCGCATAAGCGCTGGATCGTCCACCGCGCGGATGCCATGCCCGATGCGTTCCGCGCCCAGCCGCAGCGCGCCCCAAACCGACTCCGGCCCCGCCGTCTCGCCCGCATGCGCCGTCAAGCGCAGACCTTTGGCGCGCGCGAAACGATAGACTTCCGTGAACCACTCGGCCGGACCGCGCTCCTCATCGCCGCCGATGCCGAATGAGATAACACCATCGTCCACATACCCAGCCGCCAGCTCTGCCACCTGCATCGCGTGCTCCGCCCCAAAGTGGCGAATCGCGTCGAGATTCCACCGCACGTCGACCGGCGACCGCGCGGCTTCGCGCCGGACGGCCTCGAAAATAGGCCCAAACTCCTGCTTCTTCCACAGCACCACGCCGGCGGATAGCGTAATCTCCGCATACCGGACATTCTGCTTGTGAAGCGTCTCCAACAGCTGCCGTGTCACCAGAGCATAGTCTTCCGGCCCGCGCAGGCGCTCCACCACCCATTTGAAGCACTCGAGAAAGCCGGCGAAATTGCTGAAGCGGAACCGTTCGCGGATTTCGTCCGCGGAGGCTTCTGGAGCCAGTTCCCGCATCGTCTCCGGCGTGACTGAGCCTTCCAGATGTAAGTGCAGTTCCGCCTTGGCAACTTCGTGACAGCCGGGCATCCTGCAATAATATAAGGCTCGCATGACCGTTGCAGACATCGAAGCCATAGTGGGCGGCTATCACGGCGATGCCTTTCGCGTGCTCGGTCCACACATCGTGCAAAAGCGGGACGCTCAAACGCGGTGGGAGGTGCGGGCATTCCTGCCGCAAGCCGATTCGGCCGATGTGGTGATCGGCGAGAGCGTCTATCCGATGGTCAAACGGCACAAAGAAGGACTATTCGTCGCGCAGTTGGATGGCGAGCAGCAAAGTTATCGGATTCGCACGCTCCTGCGCGGCGGTGGAACGGCCGAGTACGACGATCCCTACCGCTTCCCGCCGCTGCTTTCGAGCTTCCAGCTTCATTTGCACGCCGAAGGCACCAACTTTGAAAGCTACGCCATGCTGGGCGCGCACCTGACGGAAGTGGAAGGCGTGCACGGCACGCGTTTCGCGGTGTGGGCCCCCAACGCGGAAGCTGTAACTTTAGTAGGAGATTTCAACGACTGGGACACGCGCCGCCACCCGATGCGGCTGCGCGACGGCGGCATCTGGGAATTCTTCTTACCAGGCGCCGGCGAAGGCTGCGCGTACAAATACAATGTGCGCGGAAGCGCGCGCGCACAAAGACTGGTTGCGTGAGCCGGTTTCCATTTACGAAGTGCACGCCGAAAGCTGGTTCCGCGGCCCGCACGGGGAACCGCTCACCTATCGCGAGATGGCCGAAACGCTGGTCGGTTATGCGCGGCGCATGGGCTACACGCACGTGCAATTTCTTCCCATCATGGAGCACCCGTTCTCCGGCTCCTGGGGCTACCAGTTGATCGGCTACTACGCGCCGACTTCCCGCTTCGGAACGCCTGAAGATTTCATGTATCTGGTGGACCGCTGTCATCAGGAAGGCATCGCGGTGATCGTCGATTGGGTCCCTGCGCATTTTCCAAAGGATGCGCACGGCCTGGTGTATTTCGACGGCACGGCGCTTTACGAACACGCCGATCCGCGCAAGGGCGAGCACCGCGATTGGGGCACGCTGATCTTCAACTACGGGCGCAACGAAGTCCGTGAGTTTCTGATTTCGAACGCCCTTTTTTGGCTGAAGCGGTACCACATCGATGGTTTGCGCGTGGACGCCGTGGCCTCCATGCTGTATCTGGATTACTCGCGCGAGCCCGGCGAATGGATTCCCAACCAGTACGGCGGCAATGAAAATCTGGAGGCCATCGATTTCCTCCGCCGCTTCAACGAGCTGGCCCACCAGGTTCCCGGAGCGGTGACCATCGCCGAAGAATCCACCTCGTTCTCCGGCGTGTCGCGGCCCGTTTATCTGAACGGGCTGGGCTTCACCATGAAGTGGAATATGGGGTGGATGCACGACATGCTGGAGTATTTCAGCAAGGAGCCTGTCCATCGCAAGCATCACCACAACAGCATCACGTTCAGCATGCTCTACGCCTTCACGGAAAATTTCGTGCTGCCGATTTCGCACGATGAGGTGGTCCACGGCAAGCGGTCGCTGCTGAGTAAAATGCCGGGCGACGAGTGGCAGCGCTTCGCCAGCGCGCGCGCCTTCCTGGCATATATGTATGCGCATCCGGGCAAGAAGCTGCTGTTCATGGGTTCGGAAATCGGACAATACGAAGAGTGGAATCATGCCGCGGCAGTCCCCTGGGACCTGATCCAATTCGACTATCACCGCAAATTGCAGGTTTTCGTGAGCGCCTTGAACCGGTTTTATGCGGACAACCGCGCGCTCTATGAGGTGGATTTTCATTACTCCGGTTTCGAGTGGGTGGATTTTCGCGACGTGGAACACTCGGTGATCGCCTTTCTCCGTAAAGCGGCGGATCCGAACGACTTTATATTGTTTATGGCCGGCCGCAGAGCATTTCGATTACGCTGCCGCCGCTTGCGGCGGTCGCGTTTCGGCGGCGTGCGTAGCATTTTCAACTACATCTCATGAACGGAAATCGATTTGACGTTGTGATCGTGGGCGGCGGCCACAACGGGCTGGTCACCGCGGCTTACCTGGCGCGCGCCGGCCGGAGAGTGCTGGTGCTTGAGCGGCGCGAGATGGTGGGCGGTTGCTCGGTCACCGAAGAGCTGTGGCCCGGCTATCGTGTTTCGAGCGCCGCATACCTGGCCAGTCTGTTGCAGGAGCGCATCGTGCGCGAGCTCGAACTCGAGCGTTTCGGCTATCTGGTGGACGCCAAGGACCCGGCTTTCTTCTCGGCGTTCCCCGATGGGCGCCACTTCTTCATGTGGCAGGACGAGCGCAAAACGCTTGATGAGATCGCGAAGTTCTCGAAACGGGACGCGGAAACCTATCCGGCGTTCGAGCAACATCTGGAGAAGCTGGCCCAGGTCGTGGAATCGCTGCTGCTCACGACTCCGCCCGAGTTTCCGCCGCGCGGCGTGGGCGATTTCATCGATTACATCAAGCTGGCAGCGCGCCTGCACAAACTCAACCGCCGCGAAACGGTCGGCCTGGTGAAAGTCTTCACCCAGAGCGCCGCCGATCTGCTGGACGAATGGTTCGAATCGCCCGAAGTCAAAGTCACGCTTGCCACCGATGGCGTGATCGGCGCCAATGGCGGCCCGCGCTCGCCCGGCACTGCTTACATCCTGCTGCACCATTGCATGGGCGGCGTCGGCGGCAAGCGGGGTTTATGGGGATTCGTGCGCGGCGGCATGGGTGCGATCTCGGAAGCCATCGCGCAGTCCGCCCGCCGGCATGGCGCCGAGATTCGCGTAAACGCGCCGGTCCAGAAAATCGCCGTCAGCGGCAATCGTGTTCGCGGCGTTGTGCTCGCCTCGGGCGAAGAGATTGACGCCGACACTGTGGCATCAAATCTCGATCCCCACGCCACGTTCTTGCGGCTCTTGGACGAGGGCGATCTCGATCCCGAGTTTCGCGATTCCATCCGCCATTTCCGCACCGAAGGCACTTCGCTCAAGATGAACCTGGCGCTATCCGGCCTCCCCGATTTCCGCGCGCTCCCAGGCGCCGGACCGCAGCACCGCGCCACCATGCATATCTGCCCGTCCATCGAGTACGTCGAGAAAGCATGGGACGACGCCAAATACGGCCGGCCTTCCGAGCGTCCGCTGCTCGAGATGACCATTCCCACCATGTACGACCCGTCGCTCGCCCCGCCCGGGCATCACATCATGGGGATTTTTTTGCAATACGCGCCGTACACGCTGCGCGGCCTGAAATGGGACGAAATTCGCGAGCCTTACTCCGACCACGTGCTCAGCGTTCTCGAAGAGTACGCGCCCAACATTCGCTCGATTGTCGTAAACCGGCAGGTGCTTACGCCGCTCGATCTCGAGCGCCGTTTCGGCATCACCGGCGGCAACATCTTTCATGGCGAAATGAGTCTCGACCAGATGTTTGTCATGCGGCCGGTGGCCGGTTGGGCTCGGTATCGCACACCCATCCGTGGGCTTTATCTATGCGGCTCCGGCGCGCATCCCGGCGGCGGCGTTATGGGGGCTCCCGGATACAACTGCGCGCGGGAAATGCTGAAGTCCGGCATGGCCCCGGCGGAAGAGCGCAAAGCCACGTCGGTGTGGGCCTCGCCAAAATGAAGCCGGCGCCTTAGCGCATAATCCACGCCGAAGGATGCTGCGTGAAGCCGATGTGCGGATAATAATCCACAGCCTTGGGCGCCGAGAGCAGGATCACCGCTGTCTTGGGGCCAGACTCCAGTTTCGTAAGCCGGACCAGTTCCTTGCCTATGCCCCGCCGCTGGTGTGATAGCCGTACCGCCAGGTCCGACAGGTAAGTGCAATACGCGAAATCACTCACCGATCGCGAAATGCCCACCAGAAGATCGCCATCCCACGCGGTGATTACCAAATTAGCGTTGCGCAGCATCTCACCCATGCGCTCGCGCTCTTCGACGGGTCTTCGCTCGCCTAAAGTCGACGCGCGGTAAAGCTCGATGACCTGGTCTAAGTCTAGGTTGTTGCCGGTTCGGTAGTCGATCACGTGTAAGTGATGCTCCTCTTAGAACTGTAACATCCATTACCGCTCGGTTGTTAGGATGAATGCCAGACTACGCTCATCGACAAATAATCCGCAACATCGCTGGCATTCTAGTGTTTATCCACTCCAGCAAGTTACAACTGGCTTCCGGTAAAGTAACGGGAGGCAGACTGGAGCACAAATACGAATGACAAAACGAAACTTTTACAACCTGTCCGGGTTAGTATGCGGCGCCCTGCTGCTGGCTGGCCCATTGGTAGTGGCGCAAGACGGCAAGCGCGATCAGAAGGCCGATGCTCACGACATCCGGCAAGACCACAAAGACCTGAAGCAGGATCGCAAAGACGTCAGAACCGACAAGCGGGACGTCAAGACCGACGCCAAAGATGTCCGGAGCGACAAAAAGGATGTCCGCCAGGACATCAAGAACGGGCAATACAAAGACGCGCGACACGATCTGCGAAATCTGCAGAAAGACACTAAAGACCTCAAGAAGGACAAGCGCGACGTGAAGGCCGACAAACGCAATGCGCGCGCCGACCGTCGCGACCTCACCCACGACCGCAGGGACCTGCGCGGGGACCGCAAGAAGTAGCTCAGTCCTGGGGCTGGCCGCCCTCTGGTTCCAGCCCCATCTGCGTCAGCCGGTATCGCAGCGCGTTCCGCGTCAACCCAAGCGCGCGTGCCGCCTGGCTCTTATTCCCGTTGGCACGCTTGAGCGCCTCGCGGATCAGTTCCTGCTCGTACTGATCGAGCGTCATGCCCGGCGGCAGCGAGAAATCTCCGCCGGCGCTGCGCGGCCGGGGCGCATTGTCCAGCTTGATATCGGCCGCGTCCAGCCGATCGCCAGTGCACATGACGACACTGCGCTCAATAACGTTCTCTAACTCGCGCACATTACCCGGCCAATGATACGAAGCCAACTTACTCATAGCTGCCGGCGTAATGCCCGTAATTCTATTCCCAGCCTCCTCGGCATACTTAGTCAGAAAGTGCTCGGCCAGAAAGGGAATGTCCGGCATGCGCTCGCGCAGTGGGATGATGTTGATGGGAACTACATTCAATCTGTAATAAAGATCTTCGCGAAAAGTACCTTGTTCGAGCGCCGCGCGTAAGTCCTGATTAGTGGCGGCAATCACGCGCACGTCAATATGGCGGGTCTGGTTACTCCCCAGCCGCTCGAACTCGCGCTCCTGCAGAACACGGAGTAACTTCACCTGAATCGATCCCGGCACGTCCCCAATTTCGTCCAGAAAAACTGTTCCCGTGTCCGCCTGCTCGAACTTACCCGGTTTGGTGGTATTGGCGCCGGTAAACGCGCCCTTCTCATAGCCGAACAGTTCACTCTCCATCAGGTTCTCCGGCAGAGCCGTGCAGTTGATTTTCACAAATGGTCGGTCGCGCCGCGGAGAATGGAAATGGATGGCGCGCGCGATCAGGTCCTTACCCACGCCGCTTTCGCCCGCTAGCAACACCGTTGCGCGCGTCGGCGCCACGCGCTCGATAGTGGCGAAGATTTCCTGCATCGCCGGGCTCCTGCCGATAATGTTGTCGAACTGATACCGCTTCCCCAGCTCTTCACGGAGCTGCCGGTTCTCATCGCGCAGCGCGCACACCTCGAGCGCCTTATGGATCACCGCCATCAGATGATCGAGCGAGAACGGTTTGAGCAGAAAATCGACCGCGCCCGCCTTCATGGCTTCGACGGCCACTTCAATCGTGCCGAACGCCGTCATCACGATCACCGGCGCACGCGAATTCTGCTTTATCCACGTCGAATCCGGCTGTCGAGAGCTGCAGCTCGATCACGCGGCGAAGCTTTTCCTCGTCGTCCACAACCAGGATGCGATGCTTCATGTTTTTGGCTGTACCGGCAGGTAAACGCGAAACACGGTGCCTTTTGCAGGTTCGCTTTCCACCGTTATTCTACCGCCGTGCTCGTCCACGATCTTGGAGACAATGGCGAGGCCAAGCCCCACTCCATCGGGCTTGGTGGTAAAAAACGGATTGAAAATCTGCTCCATTATTTTCGGATCAATGCCCGGCCCCCGGTCGATCACAGCAACTTCGGCCGTCCCATCCATCACGCGCGTCTTTACCGTGATTGCGCCCTCCTCCGCGCTCGCCTGCGCGGCATTGAGCAGCAGATTATAGAAGACGCGCTCCATCAGTTCGGCGTCCAGCGGGAACGGCGCCAGATCCGGTGAGTAGTTTTTGTAAAACGTGACGTGGTATTTGGTCGCATCGCGCTCCACCAGCGTCACTGCCCGGTCCAACACTTCGGTAATGTCAACCACCGCCCGCCGCAGCACCAGCGGCCGCGCGAATTCCAAAAAGCGCGTGACCAGCGAATTGGTGCGGTCCACTTCGCTGGCAATGAAGCCCGCCATCTCCCGCGCCAGCTCGTTTTCACCTGCCACATTCTTCGCCAGCATTTCGGCCGAGGCCCGCATAGTACCGAGCGGATTGCGCAGCTCATGCGCCAGTCCGGCCGACAGCTGCCCCAGCGCCGCCAGCCGCTCCGACCTTCGCACCGCCGCTTCCGCCTCGCGCAGATTCCGGTTGGCCTTCGCGAGTTCCTCCGCCACCTGCTGGGATTTGGACGACTCCACGCGCAATTCCTGCGCCAGCACGTTCACCAGGTTCCCGGCAATCGCCAGGAAAGCCCCGCGCAATATCAGCACGGGAACCTGGTCGGGATCGATCGTGTACCGGCTAAAATCGACAAACAGCAAAAATGAGATGTACGCGCCGTAGGCCAGCAGCGTGAACAGCAGCGTCGCCACCACTCCGAAATAGGTCGCCGCCGAAACCACCGGAAGCAGCAAAATAAGGTAGTAGTGGCTGTTCAGGGCTCCAGTGAGGCCGATCAGCAGGTAGCAGAAGAGCAGTTGCAGAACGATCCAGAGGACCTTCCCGCGACGCGTGCCCAGGAACGGAACCCTGGGCTCGGCAACGTGCAGCGCCGCCAGCGCGAGGAAGAGACCGACTTCCGAAACATCCAGCGTGGGTAGCGTCGCTGCCAACGCCGCGAACAACACCAGCAGCACGACGTCCTGCGCACGCACCCACCGCACCCACCACAGCATCGATTCCCGCCCAGCCAAGTCGCTATCTTATCCGCGATTGTGCCAAAATAAAAACAAAGTCTCATGGCCAACCCTGTTGTAGGACGCGACCCGGAAGCCACCGGCGCGGAACAAAAGTCCTCTTTCGGCGATATCCTCACGCAATTTGAACAGGCGCACGCCTCACCGGCCAAGAGCCACGGTGATGGCCGCGAAGGTTCCGTTATTGCTGTCACCGGCGATTCGGTTTTCGTCGATATCGGCATGAAAATCGAGGGCATCGTGCCCGCTGCCGAGTTTCGCGACAAGAGCGGCGTGGTCGCCATTCAGCCGGGCGACAAGCTGCGCGTCGCCATCACCGGACGGAACGACGAAGGTTACTACCTGCTTTCCAAACTCAAGGTGCAGCGTCCGAAGGACTGGGCGGGTCTGGAAAAAGCTTTTCAGGAGAAGCGCGCCATCGCCGGTGTTGTCAGCGGCGTGGTGAAAGGCGGCTTGAGCGTCGATATCGGCGTGCGCGCTTTCATGCCGGCCTCGCGCAGCGGCGCCAAAGATGCCGCCGAGCTGGAGAAGCTGGTCGGCCAGGAAATTACCTGCAAGATCATCAAGGTGGATGTGGCCGATGAAGATGTCGTCGTGGACCGCCGCGCCATCCTCGAAGAGGAGGAAGCCCGCAACCGCGAGCAGCGGCTGGCCGACCTGAAAGAAGGCACGACCGTTCAAGGCACGGTGCGTACGCTCACCGATTTCGGCGCGTTTGTGGATATCGGTGGCGTGGATGGATTGCTGCACGTGACCGACATGTCCTGGGGCCGCGTAAACAAACCGTCGGATCTGCTGAAGCCGGGCGACCAGGTGGAGGTGCGGATCCTCAAGATCGAGCAGGGCAGCGGCAAGCGCGGCCGGCGCATTTCGCTCGGCATGAAACAGCTGCAAGCCGATCCCTGGACGCTGGTGGCCGAGCAATACAAGACGGGCGAGCGCGTCCGCGGCACGGTGACGCGCGTCACAGATTTCGGCGCGTTTGTTGAGCTCCAGCCCGGCATCGAAGGCCTGATTCACGTTTCGGAGCTTTCCTGGTCGAAGAAGGTGCGCAAGGCTTCCGATGTCGTCAAGCCTGGCGACGCGGTCGAAGCCGTGGTCCTGGGTGTCAATGCCGCCGACCGCCGCATCTCACTCGGCCTCAAGCAGGCGCTGGGCGATCCATGGGCGCAAGCCGAGAAGAGGTTTCCGGTAGGCACGGTGGTCGAAGGGCCCATCACCAGCCTGACCAAGTTCGGCGCCTTTGTGCAGCTCGATGAAGCGCTCGAAGGCATGATTCACGTCGGCGACATCAGCGCCGAGAAGCGCATCAATCATCCGCAGGATGTGCTGAAGACCGGACAGGCCGTGCGCGCCGCGGTGCTCGAAGTGGATCGTGAAAAGCGCCGCATCCGCCTCGGCTTGAAGCAGCTTCAGCCCACTTCGATTGACGAGTACATCGCCGAGCACAAAGCGGGCGACCTGGTCAGCGGCCGCGTCGCCAATATCGCCCGCGGCAAAGCCACCGTCGAGCTGGGCGAGGGCATTCAGGCTTCCTGCAACATCGAGGCGGCTGAAGCTAACGTAGCCGCTGCCGGCGCCGAACCCGCCAAGGCTGACTTGTCCGCGCTCAGTTCCATGCTGGCCGCCAAGTGGAAGCACAGCGAAGCCGGCGGATCGGTTACTGGCAAGCGCGAACCGGCCCGCGCTGGCCAAATTCGCAGCTTCCGCATCGTCAGGCTCGACCCCACGCAGAAAAAGATCGAGCTCGAGCTGGCCAGCTAACCCGCTGAACCTCGATCAGTTGGCTCGCGCCGTGCCGCGCATGTTAAATCCACCACGGGACCGCCAGCCCTGCCGCCACGCTATACTGAGAACTAAGGACGGTTCCCCTGAATGGCCCATAAGCGGCGTTCGTTTTTTCTTTTCCTTTCGACAATCGCGATTTGCGCGGTTTTGGGCGGCGTTTATGGCCCGCGTGTGGAGGTTGCCTCCGCTGCCACCGACGAGGACAGCATCCGCGCCAGCTTCAAGACTTTCACCAAGGTCTATTCGCTGGTGGAGGACAATTTCGCCGACCCGGTGAATCCCGATAAGGCCATTTACAAAGGCGCCGTTCCCGGAATGCTGCGGACGCTCGATCCGCACTCGAATTTCTTCGACCCGCACGATTTCCAGATCCTGCGCGAGGACCAGAAGGGCCACTACTACGGCGTCGGCATGACCGTGCAGCCGCGCAACGGCAAGACCATCGTGCTGGCGCCATTCAACGGCTCGCCCGCGTACAAAGCTGGCATCCGCCCCGGCGACGTGATTGCCGAAGTTAACGATAAGAAAACCGACAACCTTTCCACCACTGAGGTCGCCGACATGCTGAAAGGGCCGCGCGGGACTCCGGTGCAGATTGTGGTCATTCGCGACGGCGTGGATAAGCCGATCACCTTCAACGTCATTCGCGATGAGATTTCGCGCAAGAGCGTGCAGGATGCTCTTTGGGTAAAGCCCGGCATCGCCTATGTGGATGTGGATCAGTTCAATGAGAACACCAGCAAAGAGCTGGAAGATTCGCTCCGCAAGCTGGGCGAGAACAATATTCACGGCCTGATCCTCGATCTGCGCGAGAATCCGGGCGGCCTCCTCAATGAAGGCGTGGCTGTCGCCGACCATTTCCTGCAAAAGGGACAGACCATCGTGTCGCATCGCGGCCGGGCCTCGGCCGAGAAGACTTACACGGCACGTAAGGGCAACATGGGGCACGATTATGCCATGGTCGTGCTGGTGAACCGCTATTCGGCATCGGCGGCCGAGATCGTGGCTGGCGCCCTGCAGGATCATGACCGCGCCTTCATTCTGGGTGACAACACGTTCGGCAAAGGTTTGGTCCAAACCGTATATCCGCTGGCCGAAAACTCGGGGCTGGCTTTGACCACCGCGAAATACTACACGCCCAGCGGCCGGTTGATCCAGCGCGATTACAGCAATGTTTCGTTCTTTGATTACTACTACCGCAAAGACACGGCCACGAGAAATCCGCAGGACGTCAAAATGACCGATAGCGGCCGCACCGTCTATGGCGGCGGCGGGATCTCGCCCGACGAACAGTTCGTGCCCAAGTTCGACCGCTTCCAGACCGACCTGGCGCGCAAATACGCGCTCTTCAATTTCACCAAGCATTATTTCGGGAGCCGCGAAGCCAAGCTGCCCAAAGGCTGGGTGCCGGACGAAAAGATCCTGGCCGAGCTCCACGACTATCTGATGGAGCAGGGCTACAAGTTCACCGAAGCCGAGTGGGCGCAGGATCACTCCTGGATCAAGGAGAGCCTGCAGCGCGAGATGTACCTGACGGCGTTCAGCATCGACGAGAGCCGGCGCATTGCCGTCGAAACCGACCCGATGGTCCAAAAAGCGGTCGACGCCATGCCCAAAGCCCGGGTGCTGCTCGATAATTCCAGAAAAATCGTCGCCCAGCGCATGGCCGCGCAGACGCGATAGCGCATGGCAAAATAGAGGTCCGTGCACATCGACGCGCCACCGGCTCAAATCAAAGTTCCACAAATCACAGTTCTGGACGCGGGCGGGCAATACTGCCACCTCATCGCCCGCAAAGTGCGCGACCTCGGCGTCTATGCCGAAGTGCGGCCCAGTGAAACGCCCGCGAGCGAGCTTGCCGGGCGCAAGGGCCTGATCATTTCGGGCGGCCCTAGCAGCGTCTACGATAGCCGCAGCCCCACCGTCGATCCGCGCATTTTTGCCGACGCTCACGCCGTCCTGGGCATCTGCTACGGCCAGCAATTGATGGCGCACCTGCTGGGCGGCGTGGTGCAAAAAGGTGAAAAGGGCGAATATGGCCTGGCCACGCTTGACGTGAACGGCGGGCCGAAGTCGCTTCTATTCGCCGGTCTGCCCGAGCGCCAACAGGTCTGGATGAATCATCGCGACCTGGTCACCGGCCTTCCCCCGGGATTTACCGCCGCTGGTAAAACCTCCACCTGCACTATCGCCGCCATGGCCGCACCCGAGCGCGGGCTTTACAGCGTGCAGTTCCATCCCGAGGTGGTGCATACCACCGAAGGCCAGCGCATCCTCGCCAATTTCCTGTTCGATGTCTGCGGCTGCGTCAAGGACTGGGACCCGCGCAATCGCATTCCGCTGATTGAAGAAGACATCCGGCGCACGGTAAGCGATCGCAACGTCTTTTTCTTCGTCAGCGGTGGCGTGGATTCGACGGTGGCGTACACCCTGTGTCTGCGAGCGCTCGGCCCCGCGCGCGTGCGCGGCATCTACGTGGATACCGGCCTGATGCGCGAAGGCGAAACCGAGTTCGTCCGCCGCATGTTTGACTCGCTCGGCGCCGGAACGGTCACTATCGAACGCGTCGAGCAGCAGTTCCTCGGCCCGCTTGCCGCCGTCCGCGATCCCGAAGAAAAGCGCAAAATCATCGGCGAAGAATTCGTGCGCGTACAGGAGCGCATCATCGAATCGCATCACCTGCTGGACGGCCACTGGATTCTGGGGCAGGGCACCATCTATCCGGACACCATCGAATCCGGCGGAACCGAAAAAGCCGCCGTCATCAAGACGCACCACAACCGCGTCGCCGGCATCCAGCAGTTGATGGCCGCCAACCGCATCGTTGAGCCGCTCAGCTCTTTCTATAAAGATGAAGTCCGCGAAATCGGCCGCGAGCTGGGCATTGCCGAAGATGTGCTCGCGCGCCATCCGTTCCCCGGTCCGGGCCTTGCCATTCGCTGCCTCTGCGCCGAATGCGATGAGCCGGTTTCGCCCACCCCCGATGGTTTCCTGCTTCCCGTGCGCTCGGTAGGCGTGCAAGGCGACGAGCGTAGTTACGCGTCGGTGCTGGCCTTCGACCGCTTCCCCTCCGAGGATGGCACTCTTCAAAACGAAGCCACCGACTTGATCAACCGCACGCGCGGCGTCAATCGCGTAGTCGCGCGCGTGGCCAGCCACCGCCCGCTGGCTGAAATGCGCGTTTCCGCCAGCACGCTATCGCCGGAGCGTCTCGCCAGATTGCGCCGCGCCGACGCCATCGTTCGTCAAATTTCGCACGAAACCGGCTACGACCAAAAAGTGTGGCAGTTCCCCGTGGTCCTGATTCCTGTCGGCTCGCCCGCGCAACCCGATTCGGTAGTTCTGCGGCCCGTGCACTCCGTGGACGGCATGACGGCGCAATCCGTCTCCATGGAAGAACCACTGCTGCGCCGCCTGTCCGATGAATTGCTGCGACTCGAAGGCATCTGCGGCGTGTTCTACGACGTCACCCACAAACCCCCCGGCACCATCGAGTGGGAATAGCGAAAGGCTGCCGCGCATTCTGCGGAAGACTTGCGGCTTTTTCCCCCACCCACGCCTCTTTGTAACAAACGTGACAAGTCCGAGGCCGTGCCTCCCCTCCCTGGTCTATAATGCGCTCATGCTCCGCATCGTACTCGCTTTCCTGATTGTCACCGCCTCTCTGCTCCCCGCCGCCGAGCCGCCGCGCGACGCCAAGGCCGACGAAATCGCCCACGCCGTCATGAACGCCATGGGCGGCCAGAAAGCCTGGTACGGCGCGCATTTCGTGCGTTACGATTTCATCGTCGATCTCGGCGCCAAAGTGGTGGCGAACCGCTCCCACCTGTGGGACAAGATGACCGGCCGCTATCGCCTGGAAGACAAAACCAAGGACGGCAAGCCGCGCGTGGTGATCTTCAATATCAACGACCGCAAGGGCGACGCCTACGTGGACGGTAAGAAACTCGACGGCCCCGCCGGCGCTAAGGCTGTGAAGGATGCCTACGAAGCCTTTATCAACGACATGTACTGGTTGGCCATGCCGTGGAAGTGGCTCGATCAGGGAGTCAACTTGAAGTACGTCGGTCCAAAGACCATGGGGACCGACAAGGGCGACGTCGTGCGCCTCACCTTCGGTCACGTCGGCCTCACCCCTGGCGACCACTACGAGGCGTTCGTCTCCGGCCAGGCGCACCTCATGACTCACTGGGATTACAAGCTGCAAAGCGGCGACAAGGGCTCGTGGGATTGGGAGTACGGCGACCACAACGGCCTGAAACTCGCGAAGAACCATACCAGTGGCAAAATGTCGATCAACATGGGCGATGTGCGCGTGCTCGATAAAATCGACGACGCCTTCCTGACCGATCCGAAGAAAACGTTGGCCGAGCTGAAGTAGCGCGGGAAGGTTGGCTCCAGGGCCTCTTGCTGAGCCGCGCGCAAAGCAAGCGGTCTTCGAAACACGTGTTCGAAGCCCGCTACACCCAGACCTTTTCCAGTTTCACCCCGCGCCGGCACAGATCGCAGTGCGCGGCATCGGCGTAATAACGGGCGTCCAGCTTGGCCAGGTAATAAAGCGGCAGGGATCCGAAGTTCCGCGTGTCCGGCGTGGGCTGATAGATGATGACCGCGAGTCCCACCACCGTCGCGCCGCGCGATTCCAGCAGCGTCTTCATCTGGCTCAGCTTGTTGCCTGAGCGCAGAATATCGTCCACCAGCACCACCTGTTCGCCGGGATGCTGTTCCAGATACTGGCGAAACCGCATCGGCTTGGTGTCGTCGTCGCGCTCCGCCCAATAAACCTGTTTGGCGCGCAACGCCTCGCACACGCCATACGCCACCGGCAGCCCGCCGGTAGCGGGAGCGACGATCGACAGCTCGGGAATGATAGCGCGAATTTCCGTGTTGGCGCGCAATAGGCGGCTCAGTCCGACACTCAGCGTGCGCGCATGCTGGTAATACCGCATGGCCAGCGGAACTTGCAGATATTCGTTCGAATGCAGGCCGCTGGGGTATTCGAAATGGCCGTCGCGCAGCGCGCCGGTGTCGCGCAGCACGCGCACAACTTCTTCCTGTGTAGGCAGCAGGTGCATGGCGGCTTAGTGCGCTCCTTTTCCCGAAAGAACTTTCGGAATGGTCAGCAGCAGAATCTTCCAGTCGAGTCCCAGCGACCAGTTATCGATGTATTGCATATCCATCCTCATCCAGGCTTCGAAATCCACCGCATCGCGCCCGGCCAGCGCCCACAGGCAGGTGAGCCCCGGCCGCATGCGCAGCCTCCGGCGCTGCCATGCCTGATACTGCTCCACCTCTTGCGGAACGGCGGGCCGCGGGCCCACCAGCGACATATCGCCCTTCAGCACGTTCCACAACTGCGGCCATTCGTCGATCGAGAACTTCCGCAGGTAGCGGCCGATCGGCGTAAGCCGAGGGTCGTCCGGGATCTTCATGGCGGTGGCGCGGGTGCTCATGTGTGCGAGCGTCGCGCGCATGGCTTCGGCGTTCTGGCACATGGAGCGGAATTTGTAGAACGCGAATTGCCGCCCGTTCAAGCCGCAGCGTACCTGGCGGAAAATCACCGGACCCGGCGAAGTCAGCCGGATGGCCAGCGTGACCAACAAGATAAACGGAGCCAGCACGATCAGCGCGGCGCCCGCCACCACCACGTCGATCGCGCGCTTGGCCAGCAGCCGGATTTCATCGTGCGGCGCCGCCGAAAAGGTCAGCAGCGGCGTAAACGCCAGCCGTTCGAGATACATTTCGCTATTCACGTGCGGGAAGAAATCGACGGCGATGCGCGTGCGCACGCCTTCCTCATCGCACAGCAGAAATACTTCTTCGAGCCCGGCGAGTTTGGCGCTATCCACTGCAAAGATGATTTCGTCGATCACGTGCCGCCGCAGCAGCGAGGGAAGCTCCGCCAGCGGAAACACAGGATAGGTGCCGCCGAGGTGAATTTCGCTCTGTGTGGTGGCGCCGTCGGCGATGAACCCCCGGATACGGACGCCGAACCGCGCCGAACGCTCCAGCGCCTCGCCCAGCCGCCGCCCCCGCTCCCCAAGTCCCACCAGCATCACATAATGCAGCGCGCCGAACTCGCGGCGCACCACTCCCACCAGGCGGCCGGCCGTCAGCCGGAACAGCAGCAGCAGCACCCAGCAATAGCCTGCAAACAGCCCCAGAAACGGGCGGCTCAGGTCCAGCCGGAGAAAATACTCGAAGATGACCAGGCAGATCATGCCATAGCCGACCTGGCGCGTCGAGTCCCGCAGGATTACCCGCGGATCGCCCGAGTCCAGCTTGTCGTAAACCCCAAGCCACAGCCCGATCGCGACCGACGCTGCCAGCGAAAAACCGAGCACCAGAGCTTTCTTGGGAACGTCGAGAAAGAATACGCGGTCGAGGTGCAGCAGGATACGCGTCTGGTAAGCCGCCTCGAACGCCAGTGCCGTCAGCAGAATGTCGGAGAGGCCAAACAGGACTCTCGCTTTCCGGTGCTGACGGCTGAACATCCGGACTCAGAATAGCATGGCGAGCATGGGCCGGTAGTGCCGCAACCATGAGGCTGTCACGCTCCTGGAATCACTTCGTTGCCCTCCTAAGCCGACGCAAATACGCGCGCAGCGATGCAACTTGGTCCGCTTCTCCAAATACAAAGGCCGCGAAACACATCGCCAGCACCAAATGATTCAGCGAGGCGCCGAAATACTGCCAAAGCGGGGCGCCGGCGCCTGGGTAATTCGAGGAAAACAGCAGTGCAAGCATGAAAATCAGCCCGCAGACGCTCGCCGTGCGCACCAGGATGCCGATCACGAGGGCCACCCCAATGGCCAGTTCACCGTACGCGACAAGGAAGGCGATCGCGGTGGCGTGCGCCAGGACGAATCCCCTGAGCACCGGCGCCATGAACGGATATGCGCCCTGCTCCAGAAACGCGTGGATCCAGCGCTCGAACCCGCCCCCCAAAGTGAACTGGGTGCCAAACACTTTGTACTGGCCAAACATCAGGAAAAGTACGCCCACGGCAATCCGAAGTCCCGCCAGCGCCACCGTGTTCCGGTGCCCGCTTTCTTCCATGGTGTACATTGAACTACAAATGAGCCAGTCACGTGTCTCACGTCTCGTTTAGGGTGCCACCCAAAAGGTGCACGTTCTTCCCAACTCGCGCGCTCCCCGCCCGTTCCCTCATTGTTTGCTTCGCCCACGCTCGATGTTACCGTTTCGTGATACTATAATCGGCGCGCGAAAAGTTGAAAAGACGCGCACCTGGTTTGCAAAGGCGACGGGCTCCCTGATATGATCGGTACTGGCAGTAAATCGGATCCCTCCCCTTTGAAAGCCAAAACCAAACCAACGGAGTTAACACACTACTGAATGAGTTTTACTGTTTTTCTTGGCAACCTCCCTACATGGGTCACCGCTGACGACATCAAAGGATGGCTCTCCGCGGAAGACCTGGTGGCGGATTCCATTAAGGTAATCCGCAACCACGAAACGCAGGAGTCTAAAGGCTTCGCGTTCGTGGAGGCCCCCACGGCGGAAGAGATGGCAAACATCATCCGTCGTTTTGACCGCGCGCCTCTTGAAGGCAAGCTGCTTCGCGCCAACCCGGCACAACCCGCCAAGGGCAAGCTTCCGGCGAACGGAACAGCGGCCGCCGCTGTGGCGCCGCCGAATCGCGAGCCTATGCAGGTACGCCGGCGTCCCAAGCGAACCAAAGAAAAGGAACAGGCCGCGCGCAGCGCCTTCGCTACCGAACTGGCGAAGGCCCTTTAACTCAATCCACCGGGGCACACCTGTGAACGGCAGGCACAGGCAGCATCCCCGTAACCCCTTGACGGCAAAGGCTGCTTGTATCCGGCCCTCCTGTTGCACTATAGCCCGCCATGAAATACGCGCTGATTAGTCTCCTGATCACCGGAGCGAGTCTTTGGGGCGGAAATCAGCAGGCGGCTCTCCAGCCAGTCGAATTCAACGTCAATTCGCGCTATACCGTGGAAAGCATAGAGCTTCCGCGCGAAGTCGAATCCCGCATCAGCCGCGGTCTGCGCCGCGATCTGCAACACCTGATCGGTCAAAAATTCAATACCCAGACCCTCAACGATCTGGCGCGGCGCATGCGCGAAGAACTCAACGTTCGCACGGTCAGCCAGAAGATCCTGCGCGGCACGGCGCCGGATCACGTGAAAGTTGTCCTGGAAGTGGCGCACAAGCGGGGCGAGTTCGATCTTTCCGTACCCAGGTTTCTTTATCATTCGACCGAAGGCCTTTCCGCCTCCGTCGATGGCAACGCGGTGCTGGGTAACAACCGCTTCTCGTTGGGCTTGGTCAGCGACGGCGACGAGCTTTCCGAGCGGTATGCCGGTGTGCGAGCGCGTTATGAAAACCGCAATGTCGGCAGCGACCGCGTGCATCTGCGCTTCGAGTTCGACAGCTATCACGATCAATGGAACCGCTCGACCGTGAATGCCATCGGGAGAGCTGACGCCGCCGGCGGCCTCTATCGCTCGCGCCAGAATTTCGAGCCCCTGGCCGCCATTTTGTTGACCAAGAGCCTGACGCTTTCCTTCGGCGCGGGTTTCCAGCGTTTCGACACGCAGCTTCCGGCCGCGCGTACCCAGTCCGCCAACGCCGTCGTTACCAATCTGCGTTATGAGCGGCGAATCGAAGGCTGGGGAGCCGATCAGCACGAATTGGAGGCAGGCTACAGCCTGCGCGCGGCCACCCGAATGCTCAACAGCGATTTCTCCTACGCGCGGCACCGCTGGTCGGTACGCTATGCGGTCACGCGGGGGCGCCATAGCCTCACTGACGAGGCCGTCGCCGGCCTGATCACCGGCCGCGCGCCGTTATTTGAGCGCTATGTGCTCGGAACCAGCTCCATGCTGCGGGGTTGGAACAAGTACGATCTGGATCCGCTGGGCGGCAGCCGCGTGGCTTATAACTCGCTCGATTACCGCTACGGCATGGTCGACGTCTTCTACGATACCGGCGCGATCTGGGACCCGGGGCAGGATGCGGTAGCGCGGCACTCGCTCGGCGTGGGCCTGCGCAAGAATTCCTTTATGGTGGCCATGGCTTTCCCGGTCAAGGGAGGGCGCGTGTCCCCGACGTTCATGGTCGGTATGAATTATTGATGAGCAGACGCATGTGATGGACAAAGTCACCAGACGCTGGTGGCTGATGGCGAGCTTCGGCGCGCCGCTCGCGCTGGGTCTCACGGCCCAGTCGCTCGGGGTGCGTCTGGATGGCGACGATATCCGCATCGTTGCGCCGCAATTCCATTTCCTGACCGGCAAGTCTCTCGAAAAGTTGAAGGATGGCGCGTCGGTGGCTTTCCTTGCCCAGTTGTCTCTTTCGCCCGAAGTCAACGCTCCGGCGATCAAACGCGCGGTCGACCGGTTCATCGTAAGCTACGACGTTTGGGAGGAGAAATTCTCCGTCACCCAAACCGGCGTCGAGCGCGGCACGGTGACCCATCTTTCCTCCACCGCCGCCGAAGCCTGGTGCCTGGATCGTCTGGCGGTGGGCATTGAGGGCGTCGCGCCCGATAAACCGTTCTGGGTAAGATTGGAAATGCGCGCGGAAGACGCCCGCGACCAGGCCGGCGTGGTCGGCGACGCGGGTATCAATTTAACGCGCCTGATTGAAATTTTCAGCAATCCGGCACGCGCGCAGCAGTTGCGCTGGGAAGCGGTGGCCGGCCCGGTGCGGCTGATGGATTTGAAAAAAGAGCGCCGGGGTTCGCGCAGCGGGTGAATCGGCTTCGAAACAAGCTCATTCTGATCTTCCTCGCCGCCACAGTTGTGCCCTGGGGCGCCACGCTCTGGATCACGACGTCCCTGCTCAACCAAAGCCTCCGTTACCGCTTCACGGGCGAGCTGGATGAAATGTCGCGGTCTCTAAAAAAGGCTGGGCGCGAGTACTATCTGCAGGCTTGCCAGGACCTGAAAAGCACGACCCTCGCCGGCCACGCAGCGTCCGAGCGATATACCGAACGTGACGCCGGCGCGTGGCCCGAGCCGTTGCGGCGCTTTTGGGCAAGCGGCGACCCCGAGCGCTTCGATCTGGCCGGCAACGATGGCGAACGCCTGGATTATTTCGTGCGCCGCCCCGGCGAGGCGCTGGTTTATTCGCGCCCGTTAAGTCTCGCGATGAATCCGCTCGAAGCCCAGTACCGCCGTGCGCGGCAGTTGGTGAGCGCGGATCAATCGCGCGATCTGAGGCGCGGGTTTATTTACGTATGGGTGCTGCTGGCTTCCGCCGCATGGCTCGGATCCCTGGTGATCCTGGCGCTGTTGGCGCATCACGTGAGCCGGCCCATCCAGCAATTGACTGCCGGACTTTCCGAACTCGCCGCCGGGAATTTCGCAGTGCGACTCAAGAGTGCGCGCGACGATGAGATCGGCCGCGCCATCCTGGCGTTCAACGATACCGCGGCGCAACTCGAACAGAACCGCGACCGTCTCATTTACCTGACGCAGCTGGCCAGCTGGGAAACGCTGGCGCGCAAGATGGCCCACGAGGTGAAGAATTCGCTCACGCCCATCCGGCTGACCGTCGAAGAAATGGTGGCGCGCCAAAGCGGGACCGAGCGCAAATTCTTCGAGCAGGCCGCCCAAATTGTGGTGGAAGAAGTGGAAAGCCTGGAGCGCCGCGTGCGCGCGTTTTCGCAATTCTCCGCCGAGCCTCCCATACGCCTGCGCGAGCTGGATTTGAACGCCGTGGTCGAGGACCGGGTGGCGTTTCTCAAGACCGGGCACCCGGAAATCAATTACAGCGTGCGCCTTGAGCAAACAGGCCCCCATGCCGTCGCCGATGAGGACCTGGTCAAGGGCATTTTGGTCAACCTGCTCGAAAATGCCGCGCAGGCCGCGGGCGCGGGCGGAAACGTGCTCGCCGTAACGCAAGTCTTGAACGGCAAAGTCGCGGTTGAAATCCACGATTCTGGTCCCGGCTTGAGCGAGCAGGCCCGCCGCACGCTGTTCCAGCCCACGATTTCCTTCAAGAAAAACGGCATGGGCCTGGGGCTCTCGATCGCCCGCAAGAGCGCGCTGCTTTCGGGCGGCGATATCGTGGCCGTGCCCGGCGAACTCGGCGGCGCCGCGTTTCGTGTTGTGCTTCCTAACGGGTCCAATGGCGTCCAAAAAAGTTCTGATTGTTGACGACGAAGACAACATCGGCCGCTCCCTGCGCATGATCCTGGAGCGCGAAGGCTACGCGGTGGCCATCTGCCGCTCCGTCGCCGAGTTCCGCAAAAACGGCCGCACCGAGCGCGCCGATGCGTTCCTGTTCGACATGCGTCTGCCCGATGGCAGCGGCATCGACCTGCTGCGCTCGCTCCAGCAGAACGACAGCCGCGCGCCCGCCATCATGATTTCCGGGCACGGGACCATCGCCGATGCGGTCGAGGCCACGCGCGCCGGCGCGTTCGATTTCCTCGAAAAGCCGCTCAGCCGCGAAAAAGTGCTGGTGGCGCTGAAGAACGCGCTCGAGCACGCCAGCCTGCGGCGCGAGAACGAACGCCTCCGCGAAATCGTGGGTCCTGGGCCGAAGATGATCGGCTCGAGCCCGGCGTATTTGCGCGCCGTCGAGCAGGCCTCCATGGCGGCGCGGTCGGACGCGCGCGTCCTGCTCATCGGCGAGTCCGGCAGCGGCAAAGAGCTGCTGGCCGAGCACATTCATCGCCTCAGCCCTTTCGCCGCCGGCCCTTTTGTGAAGGTGAACTGCGCGGCAATTCCGACCGAACTGATCGAGAGCGAGCTGTTCGGCCACGAGAAAGGCGCGTTCACCGGCGCGGCCGCCATGCGGCGCGGCAAATTCGAGCTGGCCGACAACGGCACGCTGTTCCTGGACGAAATCGGCGACCTGCACGCGGCGTCACAGGCCAAACTGCTGCGCGTCTTGCAGGAGGGCGAATTTCACCGCGTGGGCGGCGAGCAATCGATTCGCGTTTCCGTGCGCGTGATCTCGGCCACCAACCGCGAGCTGGCGTCGCTGGTGGCGCAGGAAAAATTCCGCGAAGATCTCTACTACCGCGTGAGCGTGGTGCCCATCCGCGTGCCGTCGCTGCGCGAGCGCCCGCACGATATCCGGCTGCTGGCGGAATATTTCCTGGAAGAATTCTGCGCGCGCAATAATTTCAAGCCCAAGACCATCGCCGGCGATGTCTATCCGGTGCTCGAGAGCCACGCCTGGCCCGGCAACGCGCGCGAACTACGCAACGCCATCGAACGCATGGCGATCTTGACTCCGGGCGAGCAGCTCACGCGCGAATCGATCCCCGTCGAGATCCGCGTGCAGCGCGACGGCTCCGCGCGCTCAAGTGTGCAGGAGGCGCGCGCCTCCGCCGAGCGTGAATATATTCTGCGCGCGCTCGAAGAGGCCAACTGGAACGTCTCCGGCGCCGCGCGGGCGCTGGGCATGGAACGCACGAACCTGCATAAGCGCATTCGCGCGCTGGGGATTAGCAGGGAGAAATAAGGCGCTCGCCCAATCCCCGCAGGTCTCCGCACAAACGGCGTAGCCCTGCGCTACAGGTTGGCGATCCCTCTCAAGTCTCTCGACAGCGCCACCAGAAATTCCGCCCGATTCACATTCAGGAAAAAATGCCCGCCCGGAAACATCTCCACTGCAAACGATTTTGTGGTTTGTTCAGCCCAGGTTTCGAGATGCCAGCGCGTGATCCGCTCGTCGCCCGTCCCGCCGTAGGCGCGGATGTCGCAGGCGAGCGGCGGACCTTCGGCGTAGACGTAATTGCGGTAGAGCGCGGTATCGGCGCGCAGCGCGGGCAGCGCGAGTTGCATCAGCTCCTGATTGTCAAGAAGCTCCTGCGGGATGCCGTCGAGGCGCCGCAGTTCCTGGATCAGCTCTTCGTCCGCGGGCGGAGGCGGCGGCACGTGGTCGCGGCGCAGTTGCGGAGCGCGCGCGCCCGAAACCAGCAGGCACGCGGGGGGATCGGGCAGCGTCCGCGCCAGCTCGAACGCGATCGCCGCGCCCAGGCTGTGGCCGAAAAATGCGAAGGGCTGGTCGAGATACGGGGCGATGGCTTCGCGCAGCGCTTCGATCAACTGTTCCATCAGATCGAACGGCGGCTCGCCCAGGCGCGTTTCACGGCCGGGCAATCGCACCGGAAGCACGGCGACACCCGGCGGCAGATGCTCGCCCCATCCGCGAAAGACGCTGGCGCCACCACCGGCGTAAGGGAAGCAGAACAGGCGCAGTTTCGCTCCAGCAGCGCTCTGGACGGAAGGAAACCAGGCGCCCGTGCGCGGCGCGGCGGCGCGCAAACGCAGTGCCAGCAGTTGCCGTTTCTCCGGTGACAAATTCGCCAGCGGATCGGCGCCCGGCGTTTCCGCGGCGCCAGATGCCGCCTGCGCTGCTTTCGTCCCGCGTGTCGCTTTTTCCAGCAATCGCTCAAACGGTTCGACACTCAGGTTCGCCGCGTATTCGAGCGCCGCGATGCGCGAGGCGCGCGACAGCTGCTCGTAGTGGCCGCGATCGGAGAGCAGCCGGTCGAGCGCCGCATACCACGGGCCGATGTCCTGCCCTGGCACGTCGGCCACCGGGACCATCTGCTCGTCCACGCGCTCCTGATATTTTTCGATAGGGCGCACCGGCAGCAGATAATCGACGCCCAGCTTGGCTTCGGAAATGCCGCCGACGTTGCTGGCCACGACAGGCACGCCGTGCAGCATGCCTTCCACCACGATGCGCGACCGCGCTTCGGCCCACAGCGACGGCACCAGCAGCACGCGCGTGCGTGTCAACAGTTTGTCGATGTAGTCGACCGGCGGCAAAATCGTAATGTTCGCGTGCTGCGCGAGCGCGTGGCGGTCGGCGGCGTTGGTGCCCCAAAGGGGAACTGCCGCAAAACGCACGTGGGGCATGCGCTCGGCCAGCGCGAGGAAAATCGAAATTCCCTTCACCGCCGACGGATTCACCATGGTGACGAATTCGTTTTCGAAGCAGCCAAGCGGCTCGTAAGGGCCGGGCTCGACGAGCGAGATGGGCACGTGCACCGCCTCGATATCGCCCCAGCGGCGAATATAATCCGCCACATACCGGCTGACACCTACAACGGCATCGGCGCGGCGCAGCATCTCGGTTTTCGTCGCGCTCGGAAACGCGCAATCCGGACCGAAGGGTAGAGCGAGGGTAGCACGCGCCAGATAGACCACGCGCGCGGGGTCGGAACGCAGCGCGGGCTCGAGCAGAAGCTGGGCGGGATCGTCGGTCGAAGCCAGGATGACTTCGGGCTGGAACAATTGGGTTCGTTCCGCAAAGTAGGCGCGCAGGCTCGGGCGATTGGTCACCGTCAGCACGCGCACGCCGGCGCGCTCGAAGCTCACCACGCCGTCTTCCTCCGACTCGTCCGGCACACCGCGCGCGGCCAGCTCGCTCAGGAAAAGCTCGTGCTCGCGGGGGCCGAACTGGCTGATACGAGCCACCACCTGGCAGTTGTGCCCGCGCGCTGCCAGCGCTTCCATCAGAAGGCGATTGGATTTGTCGCCGCCGCCGTGCGCCGGATAGTAGCGCGAGTTTTGCGCCAGCAGAATTCGCATACGGATTAGTCAGCCGGCGTCGCGCGCCCGCAGCCGCTGCAGCAGCGGACTCCCGCAGATAAAGCGCCTGGTCGCTCAGCAGCGCGCGCAACGCAGTGGACCATGGAGCCAGATCCTGCTGTGGCAGAACCGCGCGCGGCAGCCCCTGATCGTCGAACGCCGCTTCGTAGCGTTCGATGGAGCGCACGGGAAGCACGAAGTCCGTTCCCAGCTTGGCCTCCACGAGCCCGCCTGCATCGCTCGCCACCACGGGGATGCCGCGCAGCATGGCTTCCACCACCACCAGGCCGAAGCCCTCGAACCAGAGCGAAGGGACCAGCAGGATGCGCGTGTCTCTCAGAACCTGATCGATGCTCTTGCAGTTGCGGAGCAGCGTAATGTTCGGCCGCCCGGCAAGTGCGCGCCGGTCTTGGTCGGTCGTGCCCCAGCCGGGTAGCGCGGCGAACCGGCAGCCGGGAAGGTCGGCGGCGAGCGCGAGAAAAATCGAAATGCCTTTTACAGTGCACGAGTTGATGATGGTGACGAATCCGCCGTCGAACTTGCCATATTGCGCGAAGGGAGAGTTTCCGTAAATGGGCGGATGGATCACCTCGGCGCGGCGGCCCAGGTGCTCGTGGATGTAGTCGGCCGTGTGGTGTCCGATGGCGATGATCGCGGCTGAGCTGGCCACCAGCTCCGCGCCCTCGCGGTCCGGATTCCAGCTGGCGGGGCCGAACGGATAGAACTGCGGCGTGTGCGCCAGGTAGACCACGCGACCGGAAGCCGCGTCGTGCGCCGCGCGCAGCAGGCCCTGGCCGATGTCTTCCGACGAAACCAGCACCCAATCCGGTTGAAATTCGCGAATCTGCTGTTTCAGAACGGCGGCGCGCTTGACAGGGTCGGCGACGGCGTAGTTTTCGGGCGAAGCCAGCTCGATCTGCTGGTCCTCCAGCTCGTGGCGCACTAGCGCGAGCTTTTCGGGGGTATCGGTCGAGAGCGCGCCGCCCACCACTCGGCAGGAGTGCCCGCCCGCTACCAGCGCGTCGAGCCAGGCCAGATTGCTGCGCGTCGAGCCGCCGCGCGGGGGCACGTGAGAGGCGCTCGACGTCAGCAGAATACGCATTTACTTCTGGGGCTTTCCATCCGAGGTTCCGTTCTGCTCCGCGGCCAGGAGCGCGCGAACCTCTTCGTCGGAGAGCGATTCCAGCTCTTTGAGGATGCCGGCGTATCGGGCGGCGCCGGCCTCGATCTGGCGCAACTCGATGGCTTTGGCCAGCTCCGCAACGGTGAATTCGCCGCTGTAGACGACCTTCAATGACAGATCGACATCGAAAGTCTGGCGGACTAGCGAGAGCAGTTGCACCGCCAGCAGGGAGTGGCCGCCCAGATCGAAGAAATTCTCGTGAATGCCGACGGCAGTTAGACCGAGCAGCGTGGCCCACATATTGGCAAGCTGCGTTTCCAGCTCGGTGCGCGGGGCGTCAGCGGGCGCCAGTGCCGGCCGCCCGCGTGTGCGAGCGCGAACAGCGTCCAGGATGCGGGCGGGTTCGCGCAGATCCCGGGCGATACGGGCATAGTCGACCATGCTCGATACCTCGGCGGATGGTGCTTTGGCCCGCCGTTCGTCACGTGGTAGTGCGGATTGATGGCTGGCGCGGTATTCGATCGCCGCCAGATATTCCGCCGGAAAATGGAAGGCGGAGCCTGTTGGCGTGCGCTGCTCGAATGCAGCGCCGGCGGCCGACAGCAGCGCCTCCGCAGGCCGGTTGCGCGCGGATGGAACGAATGGAATCTCCACCTCGGCCAGCCCGCGCTCCTTCGCGGTCTCACCCAGCCGCGCCAGCATGCGGTGTTCCACTCCGCGTCCCAGCGCCCGGCAGCTCAGAAGAAACGAATCGACAGCCAGGGCCTTGCGGCCGGCCCGGAACAGGATGACGCCGGATAATCCATAACTGCCGAAACGGTCG